>VFQP010004783.1_pt1 | contig 12313 bp, 8 predicted proteins | sample 3512351 | NCBI WGS metagenome assembly VFQP01 (sample SAMN10412372, study PRJNA504923) | tailings metagenome | isolation source: Relicate 1 Philex TSF1 revegetated site | place: Philippines: Tuba, Benguet | collected 2017-08-29 | reverse complement strand
GGAATCCGGTGTTGGTGCCGGTGCTCGGTTCGATATTCCTGGTGGTGGACCTGTCGTTCTTCGCGGCGAACCTGCTCAAGGTGGCCGAGGGCGGCTGGTTCCCGTTGCTGATGGGCTCCACGGCCTTCTTCCTGCTGATGACCTGGCATAGCGGTCGCAAGCTGCTGCGCGCGCGCAGTCTTGAAGACGGTATTCCGCTGGAGCCGTTCATTGCCGGCCTGCTGGCCCACCCGCCGCACCGCGTCGAAGGCACTGCGGTGTTCCTGACCGGCAGTACCGATTCGGTGCCCGTGTCGTTGCTGCACAACCTCAAGCACAACCGCGTACTACATGAGCGCGTGGTGTTCCTGAGCTATGTGACGCGCGATATCCCTTACGTGGACGACGATCATCGCCTGACCTGCAAGGACCTGGGCGGCGGCGTGTTCATCCTGCGATCGGAATACGGTTTCAAGGAAACCCCGGATGTGCAGCGCGTGCTGGACCTGGCGCAGCGCAAGCTGGACATGCATTTCGAGCTGATGGAAACGTCGTTCTTCATCGCCCGCGAAACGGTGATTCCGTCGAAGTTGCCCGGCATGTCGATGTGGCGCGAAAGCCTGTTCGCGTGGATGCATCAGAACGGCGCCAAGCCGTCTGACTTCTTCCAGATCCCGGCCAACCGCGTGGTGGAGCTCGGGACGAAGGTGGAGATCTGAGAAGGCTTCAGGAGGGTTTTTGCCCGTCTCCCGCACGGCGGCGGGAGACGGGAGTCAGGCCAGTGGCTTTCTAGCGCTTCAGCTTCGCAAATGCAGCAGCCATCGCGCCTTGCTGTTCCGGCTCGCGACGGCCTGCATTGCCGCCGCCGACGCCGCGATTGCCACTGTTGCGCTGGCCACGATCGGCAGGGCGGTCGCCGCCGCCGGCGCGTGCCGCGGTTTGGCCCGGTTCGTCGTCCAGGCGCATCGTCAAGCCGATACGGTTGCGCTTGACGTCTACTTCCATTACCTTGACCTTCACGATCTGGCCGGCCTTGACCACCTCGTGCGCGTCCTTGACGAACTTGCTCGACAGCGCCGAGATATGGACCAGGCCATCCTGGTGCACGCCAATATCGACGAACGCGCCGAAGGCAGCCACGTTGGTGACCACGCCTTCCAGGATCATGCCGGGTTGCAGGTCCTTTACGTCTTCCACGCCTTCCTGGAACGTCGCGGTCTTGAACTCGGGGCGCGGGTCGCGACCCGGCTTCTCGAGTTCGGTCAGGATGTCGCGCACGGTAGGCAGCCCGAACTTGTCATCGGCGAACTGCTGCGCCGACACGCCACGCAGCGCGTCACGGTTGCCCATCACGTCGGGCAGGCCCTTCTTGATGTGGTCCAGGATCTTCTGCACCACCGGGTACGCTTCCGGGTGCACCGACGAGCGGTCCAGCGGATTGTCGCCATCGTTGATGCGCAGGAAGCCGGCAGCCTGCTCGAACGTCTTGTCACCAAGGCGCGGCACCTTCTTCAGCGAGTCCCGGTTGGCGAAAGCGCCATTGGCATCGCGATAGTCGACGATATTGCGCGCCAACACCGAGTTCAGGCCCGAGACGCGCGCCAGCAGCGGGGCGGAGGCCGTGTTCACGTCCACGCCCACGGCGTTCACGCAATCTTCCACCACGGCATCGAGCGCACGTGCCAGTTCGCGCTGGTTCACATCGTGCTGGTACTGGCCCACGCCGATCGACTTCGGATCGATCTTCACGAGTTCGGCCAGCGGGTCCTGCAGGCGGCGCGCAATCGACACCGCGCCACGTAGCGAGACATCGAGTTCCGGGAACTCCTTGGCGGCCAGTTCCGATGCGGAATAGACCGAGGCACCCGCTTCGCTGACCACGATCTTGGTCAGCTTGAGTTCGGGCGCACCCTTCATCAGGTCCTGCACGAGCTTGTCGGTCTCGCGGCTGGCGGTGCCGTTGCCGATCGAGCACAGTGCCACGTTGTGCTGCTTTGCCAGGCGGGCCAGGGTGGCCAGCGAGCCTGCCCAGTCGCGGCGCGGTTCGTGCGGATAGATCGTCGCGGTGTCGAGCAGCTTGCCCGTGTGGTCGACCACGGCAATCTTGCAGCCCGTGCGGATGCCCGGATCGACGCCCATCACGGACTTCGGACCGGCCGGTGCAGCCAGCAACAGTTCGTGAAGGTTGCGACCGAACACCTTGATGGCTTCGCCCTCGGCGGTTTCGCGCAATTGCGTCAGCAGCTCGGTTTCCAGATGCGGCTGCACCTTGACGCGCCAGCACCAGCGGCAGACATCGCCCAGCCACTTGTCGGCCGGGCGGTTCTGGTTCTGGATGCCCACATGGCGCGCAATCATGCCTTCGCACGGATGCGGCACCATGGCGTCCTGTTCCTCGCCCAGGCCCAGCTTGACCATCAGCACGCCGGCATTGCGGCCGCGGAACAGTGCCAGCGCGCGGTGCGACGGCACCGTGCGGATCGTTTCGCTGTACTGGTAGTAGTCCCGGAACTTCTCTTCCTCGGCGGTCTCCTTGCCTTCCATGACCGACGACGACACAACGCCGTTGTTCCACAGGTGCTCGCGCAACTTGCCCAGCAAATCGGCGGTTTCGCCAAACTGCTCCGACAGGATGTCGCGGGCGCCGTCCAGCGCGGCCTTGACGTCGGGCACGCCGCCTTCGGCGGTGGGGTTGCCATTGACGAACTTGGCGGCTTCGGCTTGCGGATCGAGCGTCGGGTCGGCCAGCAGTGCCTGCGCCAGCGGTTCGAGGCCGCATTCGCGCGCGATCTGGGCGCGCGTGCGGCGTTTCGGCTTGTACGGCAGGTAGAGGTCTTCGAGCGTCTGCTTGGTGTCGGCCGCTTCAATGGCCGCGCGCAGTTCGTCGGTCAGCTTGCCCTGTTCCTCGATCGAGGCCAGGATCGTGGCACGGCGATCTTCCATGTCGCGCAGGTACAGCAGGCGTTCTTCCAGCGTACGCAAATGCGTGTCATCGAGATTACCGGTCACCTCCTTGCGGTAGCGGGCGATAAACGGCACCGTGGCACCCTCGTCGAGCAGTTCGACGGCAGCAGCAACCTGGCGCGGTTGCACGGACAGTTCGGCCGCGATCAGCGACACAATCTTTTGCAGGACGGAAGCAGGCAGATTGGACATCGAGAAAACGAGTCAGTCGAAAGCGGGGCATTGTGCCATAAGCGCGAAGCGGGTCCGGTGACGGGAAGGCACCTTTTCCGCTGTCTTATCGAGGCGCTGGTCACATGGAATCTGGCAGACACATCTTGCAACGCCGCCGCCCGGGTCCGAAGTGGTCCCGGATGCTAGAATCCGGGCATGATCGTCAAGCCCAAACCGGCCGTCATGGCTCTCCCGGTTTCCACTTCGCTTTCCACCCTCGCGCTTTCCACCGTTGCGCTGGCCGCGTTGCTGTTGGCTGCGCCGTTGCGCGAGGCCCACGCGCAGGCGTCAGCGCCAGCCGCCGCACGTGCGCCGGCAGCGGCGATTCCACCCGATCCGGGCCAGTCGCGCGACTTTGAAGCCGAGCGCAAGGCCATCGGCGATTCGCGCGCCTGGACCAACTACCGTTTTGCGAAGGCGGAGCGCGAGTGCTACAGCAAGTTCCTGGTCAATAGCTGCATCGAGAAGGCCAAGGACGCGCAGCGTGAAGAGTTGCATGTGCTGCGGGCGAAGGATCTCGAAGTTGGCGATGCGGAACGCGCCTACAAGGCAGCCCAGCGCGATCGCGAGCAGGCCATTCGCCGCGCCGAGTACGAGGCCGGCCAGCCGGGCCGTGCGGCCAATGAGCAGGCCAGCCGCGATGCGTATGACCGCAAGCAGCAGGAGCAGGCGCTGCGCGATGCGCAAGCCAATGGCCAGGCGCCCCAGCGGGCGGCCAATGCCCAGGCGTATCAGAAGAAGCAGGACGACTTCAATTCGCGCATGCAGGACGCCCAGCAGAAGGGCGCGGAGCAGGCGCGCCAGCGGCAGGAAAATACCAAGGCTTACCAGCAGAAGCAGGCTGACGCCGCGCAACGCCAGAAAGACCTGGACGAGCGCCGTGCCAAGGCCGAGGAAAAGAAGAAGGAAGGATCGAGTTCGACGCCGAGCCCGTTCGGGTTCTGAGTCGTTTGCCGGGGTCGGGCGGAGGCGATGGCCGCCGCTGGGAGCAGGAAGGCGCAACATGGACGAAAATCTCAATACGCTGCAGCGGCAGATCATCGAGCTACAGATTGAACACCGCGACCTCGATTTCCTGATCGATCGCCTTTGCGAGGACCCAGCGCACGACGAGTTGCAGTTGCGCCGGCTGAAGAAACGCCGGCTCAAGCTGAAGGATGCGATCACCTTGCTGCAACTGCATCTGGAACCCGACGTCCCCGCCTGATCGTCACGCGCGGCAACCATCGCACGGTATCTTCGCGCCGCACCTTCGCACAATATCCAGCCGCGGCACCAGCACGTGCCTCGGACACCGAACACAATCCCATCTTGCCCGATTCGACCGACGATCTTCTATCCGATCACGCCGAGGCGTCCGAACCAGCGGAGTCGCTGGGCGAAGTCGTCGCCGCGGCTTCGGCCAGTCAGGCCGCCACGCAGTCCGCACAACTGGCAACGATGTTTGCCGAGACCGGCACGCTGGCCACTGCAATTCCCGGCTATCGTCCACGCGCGGCGCAGCAGAAGATGGCCGAAGCGGTGGCCAATGCCATCTCGCAGAACGACACCGTGATCGTCGAGGCGGGTACCGGCACAGGCAAGACCTTTGCATATCTGGTGCCGGCGATGCTCTGGGGCGGCAAGGTTATCGTGTCGACCGGGACCAAGAACCTGCAGGACCAGTTGTTCCTGCGCGATATTCCCACGGTTCGGCACGCGCTGAACGTGCCGGTTTCGGTATCGCTGCTGAAGGGCCGCGCCAACTACGTCTGCCACTATCATCTGGAGCGCGCGCAGGCCAATGGCCGGTTGGCATCGAAGCAGGACGCGGCCTGGCTGCGCGATATCGCGCGCTTTGCAATGACCACGTCGACGGGTGACAAGGCCGAGCTGGCGGCAGTGCCCGAGAATGCGCCGGTCTGGCAGATGGTGACGTCCACGCGGGACAACTGCCTGGGTAGCGAATGTCCGCATTACAAGGAATGCTTTGTGATGCGCGCCCGAAAGGAGGCGCAGCAGGCCGATGTCGTAGTGGTCAACCACCATCTGTTCTTTGCCGATGTGGTGCTGCGCGACACCGGCATGGCTGAACTGCTGCCGGCGGCCAATACGGTGATCTTCGACGAAGCACACCAGTTGCCCGAGACCGCGACATTGTTCTTCGGCGAGACCCTGTCGACAAGCCAGTTGCTCGAACTCGCGCGAGACACGGTGGCCGAAGGCCTGTCCCATGCCCGCGATGCGGTGGACTGGGTCGCGCTGGGCGCGCCGCTGGAACGTGCGGCGCGCGATTTGCGCCTGGCGTTCGGCAGGGACAACGCGCGCATGGCATTGGGTCAGATCGATGCCGATCCGCGCACGCGCGAGCCGTTCTACGAAACCCTCGACGCGCTGGACACGGCGCTGTCGGATTTTGTTGAGGCGCTGGAATCGCAGGCGGAACGGGCCGAAACGCTCGAACAGTGCCATCGGCGTGCGGTGGAAATAGCGCAGCGGCTGGCCGCGTGGCGCGACGACCGTGTTGCCGCGACGCCTCCGGCCATGCCTGCGGATGCGCCCGGACAGGAAGGTGGTGTGGAAGCTGTCGCCGAGGCTGCACCGCAGACCGGACCGGCCCAGCTTGGTCCCGATACCGTGCGCTGGGTGGAAGTGTTCTCGCAAACGGTGCAGCTTCACCGTACGCCGTTGTCGATCGCACCGATCTTTACCCGGCAGCGCACCGGGCAGCCACGCGCGTGGGTGTTTACGTCGGCGACGTTGTCCGTCAAAGGCAATTTCACGCACTATGCCGCCCAGCTTGGGCTGGACAAGGATCGCTCGCTGACTTTGCCGAGTCCGTTCGACTATGCCAAGCAGGGCTTGCTCTACGTGCCGCGCGACATGCCACCGCCGAATTCTCCGCAGTTCACGGAAGCCGTGGTGGAGCGCGCACTGCCGTTGATTGAAGCGGCAGGCGGCCGTACGTTCCTGCTTTGTACTACGCTGCGCGCGGTGCAGAAGGCTTCGGACATGCTGTACGACCTGTTTGCCGAACGCGGCCTCAACCTGCCGTTGCTGGTGCAGGGCCAGGCCAGCCGGACCGAATTGCTCGATCGCTTCCGTCAACTGGGCAACGCCGTACTGGTGGGCAGCCAGAGTTTCTGGGAAGGTGTCGATGTCCGCGGCGAGGCGTTGTCGCTGGTCATCATCGACAAGCTGCCGTTTGCGCCGCCGGACGACCCGGTGCTCGCTGCGCGCATGGAAGTACTGCAGAAGAAGGGCCTGAGCCCGTTCGCGGCACATCAGTTGCCGCATGCGGTGATCACGCTGAAACAGGGTGCGGGGCGGCTGATCCGTTCCGAGTCGGACCGGGGCGTGCTGGCCATCTGCGACACCCGGCTGGTGGAAAAGCCCTACGGCCGGCAGATCTGGCAGAGCCTGCCTCCCTTCACGCGCACGCGTGAAGCCGGTACGGTGGTGCGTTTCCTGGAATCGCTGGGAAACCGCTCGGGCGCGGACCCCGACAAGGTTGCGTCCTCAGAAGACTGACCTGTCGGAGCATCGGCCTCCCGCGAATCAGTTCAATCCATTTGACCGCGCGTAGCGGAACAGGTCCGCATCCGTACCGATGCCGAGTTTCGTCATGGCCTTGCGCTTGTGGCTGCTGATGGTCTTGATGCTGCGGTGCAGGTGCACGGAAATCCGCGAGACCGACATGCCGACCGTGTACAGCCGCAGGACTTCGATCTCGCTCGGGGTCAACGGTGTCGGCGTGCCAGACGTCATCCTGATGTTCACTTCGCTGCCATGATTGCCGCTTGGGCAACCAAGGTGCGAGGCGTGCAGGTAGGCGGTCTCGATCGCTGTCACAAGCTCGGCCATGTCGGTGCCCTTGTTGAGAACGCCAAGCGCACCTATGCGGCGCAGGCTGCCAAGCAATTCGGGATGACTGAGGTTGGTCAGTACCACGGCGCGCACGTCAGGATACATGCGGCGAATCATGCCAAGCATGACCAGTCCATCGGGACCATGCTCGCCGGGCATATGGAAGTCCGTGACCAGCACATCGCATGGCGTGGCCGACATCAGTGCCAGCAAGCCATCGGGATGCCGGGCGGTGCCGACTATCTGTATGTGAGGCGTCCGTGACAATATCCAGCGCACGCCTTCAATGATCAAGGGGTGGTCATCCGCGAGAAGTACCCGAATCAATGGTGGGCGGGTCATGGTCGATTCTTTGCCGGCTCGAATCGTAAAAGTACTGCATGCCATATGCATGGCGACATCGAAGAAATTCTAGAAGTAGCCGTTTCTGCCGGATATCCGCTGCCAAGGCGGCGGCGCCATTGGAATCAGATTATTCCTAGAGGAGCATGGGCAGTGGCTCGCTAAGATCGCGTCGGTTTCTGGGACGTGCGAGATGCGAGTAAAAACATGCCTGACGGCGGTACTGGTTAGTACCGTATTGGTTGGTTGTGCATTGGCGCCAGGTATGCGGGCCGATCGGGACCTGCCGGTGGCCACCGGGGCGTCGCCGGAAGGCGTCACACCCATTTCATGGGATCTGGTCAGGACGCTGGGCTCTGAGCCGAGGCGCGGCGGCCAGGATCTCGATGCGTTGCTCACCCCGCCGCAACCGTATCGCATTGGTCCCGCCGATATCCTGTCGATCGTGGTGTGGGACCACCCCGAACTGGTGTTCCCGACCCAGACCTATACCGCAGGCATCGGGTTCGAGAATTCGGCCTACAGCGGTGCGCCCAGCGTGCCGGGCTATGTGGTCAGCCAGCAGGGGCATATCCAGTTTCCGTATATCGGTACGATGAAGGTAGCGGGCCTCACCGTGGAGGATGTGCGGGAACGTCTGGCTCGCGCCCTGGCGCGCGTGGTACAGGCACCGCAGGTAACGGTGCGCGTGCTGGCATATCGGAGTCAACGCATCTATGTCGACGGCGAGGTCAGGTCGCCAGGCTCGCAATCTGTTGACGATGTGCCGATGACTCTCGCGGAGGCGCTCGGACGCGCGGGAGGTATCAATGGCAGTAGCGGCGACAGCAGCCGCATCCGTGTGTCCCGCAAGGACCGTAGCTGGGTCATCGACCTTCCAGCGCTGCTGCAGGGCGGGGGCGACCCCTCGGGCATCCAGTTGCTCGGTGGCGACCTCGTGCACGTTGCGCCGCGCGAGGACGGCAAGGTGTTCGTGTTGGGCGAGGTCAACAAGCCGCTGGCGGTATTGCCGCGCAATGGCCGCCTGACGCTGGGCGAAGCATTGGGCGAGGCGGGCGGAGTCAACCCCCGAACCAGCGATCCGCGGCAGATATACGTGGTACGCAGGCATGCCGCGGGACGCCCCGAGGTCTTCCATATCGATGCGCGCTCACCCGTGGCACTTGCGCTTGCCGAAGGCTTTCCGCTCCGGCCGCGCGATGTGGTCTACGTGGACGCTGGCGACATCACGCGCTGGGCGCGGGTTGTGAACCAGCTGATCCCCAGCGCGCAATTCGTCAATTCCACCGCGAGCGCGCTGAAATGACCCGCGTTGTGCTGGTGGTGTGCATTGGCAACATCTGTCGCAGCCCGATGGCAATGGGGCTGTTGAACCAGTCTCTGCCGGACCTCACAGTACGTTCGGCCGGACTACATGCGATGCCGGGCGCGCCCGCTCACCCACTGGCGATCGCGGTGTGTTCGGACGCTGGGATCGATCTGAGCGGTCACCGCGCGCAGCGGCTGACCGGGCGCGACGTTGCCCGGGCCGATCTGGTGCTGACGATGAGCGACGCGCAGAAGCATTGGATCCAGCTGCGCTATCCACAATGCTCGGGACGTGTCCATCGTCTTGGCGAGCGCACCGGCTGCAACATACCCGATCCTCATGGCCGGCCGCACGAGGCGTTTGTGCAGGCTTTCTCACGCATTCGGGATGGCGTGCACGACTGGGTGCCCCTTATCCGGGCATTGGACTGAACATGGCTGCAGATCATTCGGATCCGCGCGACACGATCTCCCTGGCCCGATTGGCAGAGGTGCTATTGCGCCGCCGCTGGCATGTGGCAACGATCACGCTGGCATTCTCGCTGCTGGGCCTGGGCTACGCGCTCGTGGTCAGGCCGGTCTATCAGGCCGACCTGATGATCCAGCTCGATGATGGGGCCGCCGCATCGTCGGCCTGGAGTCTGCTTGGCGATGCGGCATCGCTGTTCGATGTGAAGTCGTCACCGGGGGCAGAGACGCAGATCATCGGGTCGCGACTGGTGGTGCAACGTGCCGTGGAGGCGCTTCATCTCGACATCAAGGCGAGGCCATCGCGCCTGCCCGTGATTGGCGATCTGCTCGAACGATGGCGCACCACGCACGGCGGTGCAGCCGAGGTAATCGATGTCGCGCGGTTCGATGTGCCGCGAGCCCATGAAGGCGAAGCATTCGTACTGACGATGCAATCGGCCACAGCCTGGCAACTGGAGGGGCCGGGCCTCGCGGTGCCGCTGCGCGGCGAAGTGGCAGTCGAGCGCGCCGTGCAGTCGCATGCCGGCGAGATCCGCCTGAAGGTGGCGGCGTGCTCATGCCGCCCCGGTGCCGTGTTCACGCTGGTGCGTCATTCGCGGCACAAGACCGTGGCTGCCGTACGCGACAAGCTCCTGGTGAAGGAACCGGCCCGGCAGTCGGGCGTTCTGGTGGCCACGCTGACCGGGCCCGACCCGGAGCAGGTGCGTGCGCTCCTGCACGAGATCGGAGAGCAGTATGTCGCGCAGAATGTGGCACGCAGGTCGGCAGAAGCCGCGCAATCGCTGGCATTCCTGGAAAGGCAGCTTCCCGATCTGAAGCGGCAGTTGGAAATTGCCCAGGGACGCTACACGTCGATGACGGCGCAGGAGGGCATCGTCGATCTGACCGAGGAAGCCAGGATTGCCCTGAAGTCGGCCGCGGAAACGCAGACGCAGCTGCTCTGGCTGAAGCAGAAACGGCAGGAGTTGGCGACCCGTTTCACTGGTGAGCATCCGTCGCTGCAGGCCGTCGAACAGCAGCTTGGCGTGGTGCGAGGCAAACAGCAGGATCTGGACCGGATAGTGCGGCAGTTGCCGGAGCTGCAACGACGCACCGCCCAGCTGACGCTGGATGTGCGAGTGGCCACGGACCTCTATACGTCACTGCTGGCCAGTGCGCAGCAGCTCGAACTGATGAAGGCGGGACGTGTTGCAAGTGCCCGCGTCGTGGATCTGGCGGAAGCCGCCGAGGACCCCGTGGCTCCCGACCGTTTGCGTGTGGTGCTGATCGCCATGCTGGCGGGTCTGATAGCTGGTGCCGGCTCCGCGCTCGCGTTGGAATGGATCGCGCGTACCGTTGGCGAGCCCGAGGAGGTCGAGCGGATACTGGGGCTCAGCGTACTGGGCATCGTGCCAGATTCCGCGCAACAGCACCGCATCTCCGCAACGGACGCCGGTAATGACGGTGTGCGCCTGCTGGCCAGCGTGGCGCCATCGGACCCGGCGGTGGAAAGCCTGCGCAGCCTGCGCACGGCGCTCCAGTTGTCCGGCCTGAGCCCGGAGCACAACGTGCTGTTGATGACGGGCGGAGAGCCGGGGGCCGGCAAGACTTTTGCCGTTGCCAACCTTGCGGCGGTGCTGGCCTCGGCGGGCCAACGCGTACTGCTGGTCGACGGCGACATGCGTCGTGGCACGTTGCATCGGATCTTCCGGCGTCCGGCGGCGCCGGGCCTTGCCGAAGCGCTTGGTGACGTGGCCCGCGCCGGCGGCATGGTGCAGCGCGAAGTACTGCATGGCGTCGACCTGTTATGCCAGGGCAGCCCTCATCCGAATGTTGGCGAGTTGCTGGCGGTTGCCGACTACGGCGCATGCATCACGGCACTGCGCGGGCACTATGACATTGTGCTGATCGACACGCCTCCCGTGCCGGTTGCCGCAGATGCCGCGGCCATGGCGCGTCATGCCGATGTGGTGTTGCTGGTGGCGCGCATGAACCATTCCAGATTTGAAGACCTCGAGGCCGCATGCAAGCGATTGCGCATGTGCGGCATCACCCCCGACGGCGTGATCCTGAACGGCTTCCAGCCACGCCTTGGCAGTTACGGCTACCGGCACGGCGGCTATTACCATCATGATGCGGCCAGCGAGCCAGGGTTGATTGCCGCGGCAACAGGCCGGTTTTGGCCACGCTGGCGCAAAGGCAGGCGCTCATGACCGGCAGGCCTACCACTGACAAGGCGCGTTTGCACGTGGCGATCGTTGCCGAAGCGGCCGCGGGCGGCGTGGCGACGCACCTCGCCGACCTGGTGCGGGGGCTGGCGGCCATGGACCTGCGCGTGCATCTGATCCTCCCTGAAAGCGAGCGCCTGGATACCGGCAGGATTGGCAGCGATGTTCAGGCATGCTGCGCCAGTGTCAGCCTGGTGCCCATGCGGCAGCGTATCAACTGGCGCGATGCCGTGGCATGGCTGCGCATCTACCGGCTGCTATGGCGCATCCGGCCCGACATCGTGCACAGCCATAGTTCGAAAGCCGGGGCATTGGCACGTGGCTGTATTGGTCCATGGCGGCAGGTTTATACGCCGCACGCGTTGTACACACTGGACCCTTTGCTGTCGGCTGCGCGCCGTCGAGTCTTCGGTGGCGTGGAGGCTTTGCTTGGTCGCTTCCGCAGCCACCGGGTGATTGCCGTGTCACATGCCGAGGCGCGTCATGCAAACGAGGCACTGGGTATTCCGCGTGGGCGCATCACCACGATCCACAACGGTGTGAGCGAGGATGCCAGGCACGCCAGGCTGACACGAGCCGCGGCACGCCGCGCCTTGGGCCTGCATCCCACGCATTTCGTGGTGGGCTTCGTGGGCCGCTTCGCGTATCAGAAGGGGGTGGACAGACTGGTGCACGTTGCCCGACTGCTGCTCAGCCGGTTCGGGCCGTCGCTGGAAATCGCGGTCGTCGGTACCGGCGATTTTGCGGCGGCTGCGGGCAAGCCGGTGCATTGCCTGCCCGCCAACTTGCGATTGATCGGCAAGGTCGATCATGCAAGTACCTGTTTTCGGGCATTCGATGCGCTGCTGGTGCCGAGTCGCTACGAGGGATTTCCATACGTCTATCTGGAAGCCATGGCTGCACGGGTACCCATCGTCACGACGCGCGTTGCCGGTGCAAACGAGCTCGTGGATGGCGAGCAGATCGGCCTGGTCGTCATCAAC
>VFQP010004782.1_pt1 | contig 12313 bp, 16 predicted proteins | sample 3512351 | NCBI WGS metagenome assembly VFQP01 (sample SAMN10412372, study PRJNA504923) | tailings metagenome | isolation source: Relicate 1 Philex TSF1 revegetated site | place: Philippines: Tuba, Benguet | collected 2017-08-29 | reverse complement strand
GTAGCTGGGCTCCGGCCCCGCCGAGGTGTCCAAACGGATGCAAAATCCCACACACACACACAGGGCAAGGGCACAGCACTGTTCTGGGCTGCCCTGGGCTGGTGCCGCTGCTGATCCTTGCTGCTTGCCACGGCGGCGATGTGTATCCCCGCCCCGTCATGCAAGCACCGCATACACACAGCACGCGCTGCGCGCGCGTACGTGCTTCTCCCGCAACGGGGCCGGGGCATGAGGCTCTGGAAAGTGCCATCATCCCGCTGCAAGGTGCCTCCGCCGTGGCTACCTCACCTGTGTTGTCCCAGGCCATCTCCGACCCATACGGGAACGTCAGACTCTGCCAAAAGGCGAGCCGCTCCTGCGGCGCGGCCAAGTGAGCAAGGCAGGCGAGGAAGGCGTGCCGCATCCACGACGTGAGTGCGCGACAGACTGTGGTGGCGCAGGTGGTCCGTAGAGGCATGACACACCTTGACCACGCGCGTCATGTCTGCGTACTCCTGCGGGCATGTCCGCGAGGCGCGTGCACAAGCGTTGTGCGGCCGCCGCGCGGTCGTGAGGCATCAGCATCCCACTCTGCCTCCACTCAAGGCGATGCAAGTCCACGCCCCGCCGCGCACCTTGGACCAGCCCTCGCTGCGCACGTCGCGGTAGATGCGGCGGAAGACGGAGCCCACCATGAGGCCCCACTTGCCGTAGCCAGGGCCTAGCTTCCACATGGCGGTGAACGTCCGCACCTGGCGCAGACAGTTGAGGGAGGAAGCGAGCAGGCACGGGACGCACGTGCGCGCTTGCCCAGACGTGAGGCACAGGGCTCGATCCTGATCATCCTGCTGCCCCGTCCTTCGCCCCATGGCGCGGACGCTGTTGAGTCCGCTCATTGAGAGCGATACCGGAGGGTGAGGCTTGTGAGCGTTGCCGCAAAGGCTGCCGCACGCCCTTGCTGACGGCCGGGCGGGCTCACGGCCGCACGCAGGCACTGCCCTAGCCACTCGTCCACGCTGCAGTGAGTGGTGGCGTCGCACCGCGCTGTTGAGGTAGACCTCCCATGGCCGCAGCGTGGCCAGCGCGGGCCGGCCCCACCTCGCCAGGCGGTACAGCGACCAGTACACGGCCGCCACGTGCGGGTACTGCGCCCGTGTGCACGCACACATGCGCGAGGGAGCAAGAGAGTGATTGCTATCTTCTTCTCAGGATGGGGGCCTGCAGAGAGTGCGCCTTGTAGTGAGTGGAACAGAGGACCGCACACGTCGCCGCGCACGCGTGAAGCTGCGTTGCTCGGCTCTGGGCTTCTCTGTGGCCCTGGGAGCAAAGGGTGCGCCGACAGACGCTCACGTTGTATGCGCGCCACTCCTCCCGGGACCGCGCCTCGTCCCAGCAGATTTGCCAAAAGGGCGGCGCGGCGGCGCAGCGGCGGATAAAGTCCGGCATGGCCTGCGCGCACGCGCCGCTGCCAGAGCACACGCTCACAGCACTTCCCTTGCTTCGTTCAGCTACATTTCGTGTGTGGTGTTCCACGCCAAGGCTGCGAGCGCAAGCGCTAGGGCGCGGCTGCATGCTGTGAAGCGCGGGGAGTGCTGCGACGGCGTGCAGCTTGGCGGGGCGGCGCACCTTGGCGTGCTCGGGGTTGCTGCTGTTGTACAGCAGCGACGCGCGTACGCCAAACGTGTCGTGGTCCTGAGTGCGGGTGGTGGATTCAGGAAGGGTGAGAGGGTACGCTCCGCAACACGGCCCGCCGGTCCGCCGCCCCGGTCAGAGGTGCCGGGGATGGCAAGCAGGCAGGCAGGGGCCATGGTTGGCCCGCGCCAGCGAGTGCACATACTCCCTACCTGGACAAACAGGGAGCGGTTGCCTCCGTCCGGCGTGTAGAGTGTCTGGTTCACGTACGCCTCCAGCTTGCGCACCTGCATGCACCGCAGCGCAGCATAGCGTCAAACGCCTCACACGCCCAGCCCAAGGCCGCAGGCGCTACGCTTGGCAATGGCAGACAGCGCGTGGCCAGCCCAACCGAGCCCTAGCCCAAACCCTCACCTCGTCCATGTCGGGCATGCCGAGCTGCTTCATGGCCATGGCCAGGGGCTGCGCCGCCCCCGACTCGTCGCTCAGGCCGGCCATGTAGGCCCTGGGCTCATGCATCAAGGGCTTGCGCTCCTCGCTGTCCATCCTGCGCGCCGGCAGCGTTCCGCGCTGGCTCGGCCGTGTGAACGGCTCCCGAACACGAGCCCAAGGCAGGGCTGGGTGCTGCAACGACGCGTGTGGGCGGTCCTTCCGCCCAAGTCACGTGGCCTGGGGGCCAGCGTGCTGGATTGAAGAGCACAACGCTCCCGCTCACCCCATGAAGGCGGGTGAGCGGCCCCAGGGGTCGCGCGCCTCCTCCGGCAGCCACCCTCGCTTAGGGTCTGCGCTGGCCCGGCCGTACTGCCGCACCAGCGCTTGGGCTGGCGGCAGCACCAGCACCTGCAGCGCGTGAGCACGGGTGTGTGCGGCTTGCATCAACGGAACGGGCCACCGCCCGCGTCGTCACGTACAGGGATGCAGGTGCCGTCAATGACACACGCCGTGTGCACAGCGCGCGTCAATGCATCCGTCGGCCGTTGTCGCCCACCGACGCACCTGCACCCACTGCAGCAGAGGCGGCAGCTCCCCCGCCTCTGCCAGGCGCCGCCGCTGCGCGTCCGCCCGCTGCCCTCCACCCGCCGCGTGGATCTGTTTGCCGGAGGAGGAGGCGCCGCGGGTCGGCCGGAGGCACTCTGGCAGCGGGTGGCGGGGCGCCACGTGCTGCGCGTGCTCAAAGCGCAGCGCCACGCGCACGCGGCCCACGTACGCCGGGCACGGTGGCGGCGGCGGCTCGTCCTCCGCCTTCCCACCTGCCACGCGGCGCGACACGTGAAGCGCCTTGTTGCTTGGATTCTCAAGGATTCTCGCCGGGCGCCGCAGCCACGCAGCGCACCTGCTTGCGGCTGCGCGTCCTCCTCCAAGTGGAAGGCGCGGTCGTGCTGCTGGTACCTTGGGCAGCCCTTCCACAAGTCGGGGTCGGACCACAACGCATCTGCGCCGATGCTGCTGCTGTTGGTGAGGGTGGAGGCGGGGCCGCCGCGCGCCGCGCCGGCGTGCGGCGACGAGGCGGCGACGCCCTCGGCGAGGCCCGCGCGGAAGCGCGGGTGGAAGGCGGGCTTGAGGGCGAAGACGTGGAGCTGCGCGTGGCCGGCGGTGGGCGAGGAGGGGCGCTCGTGCCCGCCTTGGCCCAGCTGGCGCACCTGCGGCGAAGGAGGCGTGGGCGACGCGCTCACCCCACCAGCCATCGGTCCACCACGCGCTGGTGCCAGGGCAAGACAAACGAACGCACCGTTCGCTCAACCGTGAGCGCGCCGGGCGGGTGCACCTCGACGCCCTTGAGCGACAGCGTGCTCGAGGGCGCCAGCTTGACGAAGAGGCGCGCCGACGCCGCGTCGGCGTGCACCACCAAGCCCGGTACGCCCACCACCACCGGGTGGCCCGCCGCGAGCAGCGCCTCCTCCACCTGCGCATCCAATCGATCGGCGCAGCGCCGCCCGTGAACCACAGCCGTCGCGGCGAGCAGTGGCGGCAACTCGTGCGCCTGAGCGCCTGCTCGCGCCGGCCGCCGCACCTTGTCAGGCCCCGCCGCGAGGATGAAGCGCACGCCCACCACGAGGCTCTCGCCCGGCCGCAGCACCACGGAGGACGGGGGCACCCACGGCTGAGCCTTGGACCTGCGCGCAGCGACGCGCTTGCTGCCTCTCCTTCGAGGTAATGGACCTCGGCGAGCCGGCACCCGCACGAAGACCAACTCACCACTCCTTGTCGGCCCAGGCCTTGGAGGCGAGCAGCAGCTCGTGGTGCCCCTCGAAGCCAAAGCCAGCCAGCCCCGCATCGTCGCCCCGCAGCGGCCGCCACGCCTCGAAGCTGGTCGGCGTGTCGGGCGCCGGCAGGACGAGCAGCACCGGCCCGCTGCCGTCCGCGCGCGTCACCTGCGCGCCGCGCGACGGACAGAGGGCGGCGTTGCACGTCAGGGGCAGGACGTGCGGTGTGGACGTGCAAGCTGGGACGCACCTGCAGGTGGCCCAAGCGCCCGCCGGGGTAGGCCTCCACGAACGAGCACTGCGGAGCGTGAAGTGTGACGAGCGGGAGGTGTACGTGCGTGGATGTCATCGCGTCGACGGGGTGGCCCTGCCGCCGGGCATGCCCCGAAGCACAATCGTGTAGAGGCCACGTTCAGCCAAGCAGCAGGACGCCCCACCATGCACCCTCCCTCAGATGCGGTGCCCATGCCCATGACGTGACCTGACGCCTCACCCCGCACCTGCACGGCGACCTTTTCCAGCGTGCGCTCGGCAAAGATCTGGTCGAACGGCATGCTCAGCGCCAGCGAGCCAATGTCGACCGCCTCGCTCTCAGACATCGCCGTGATGTTCCAGTACATGCGCGCCTCCTCGTCGAGCAGCGGCGACGCCTCGCCCAGCCGCTTGGCCACGTGGCGCACGGCGGACCGCGCCATCTCGCGCAGGCTCAGCCTCGCCTGCGACGACGACAACGCCGCGCCTGCCGCCGCCCGCGGAGAGAAGGCCAGGGCGGACGACGCCGTCCATGAGCCCTGCCCAGCTGCCGCGGAGGCGTTGGCGTCGGGGCCGGAGGCGGGCGCGGGTGAGTGGAGCGCCTTGGACGCGGGGAGCTCCATCCACCGGGTGACGCGCAGCGCGGACGCGACCTCGTCGCCCGACGCTGCGGTCAGCAGGCGCTCGAGGTCCACGTGCTTGAAGATGACGACGTCCTGGTCCTCGCGGCCAGGCGGCGGCTCGCGGATCCGCCTGTGTTTTCAGGGTGGCGTGTTCACGTACGCGACGCAAGGGGGTGAGAGGGGACCGGCTGAACGGGCGTGGGATTCGTGTGGGAGGGAGGCAGAGGCGGGGCCTCACATGGCTCGGGGCGGAGGCGGCTGCTTGACGCCCCACTGCGGGAGGCGGACGGTGCTGACCCGCTGGTACGCGGTCGTCGCATCACCCGCGTCCGAGCCGCTTCCCAGGCGCGCGAGCGGGACGCGCCGCGCCCGCAGCGTGATGTCGCCGATGTGGTGGTGGTCGCGGCCCGTGCGGTTCATGGGGCGCAAGTCGTGCGGCGCGGCGAAGCTGAAGGCCGGCTCGCCCTGCGTGCGGCGCGCTCGCGACAGCGCATGTCGCGGGGCGCCGAGCGCGAGTATCGAACAAGGAGGACGCGCGCGCCGAGGCCAACGCACCCTGGGAGAGATGACGCTGAGCGTGCCCGACTCGTCGCGCACGCCGAGCAGCAGCGTGGGCGTCAGCGCCACCTGCATGCCCCTGCTGTGGAACTCGCCCTCCAGCTCGCTCTCCAGCAGCACCACGCCCGACTGCCACAGCACCTCTGTGCGCACAATGCAAGCAAGCCACCGGTGCAGGCGGTGCATGAGTTGCTATCCGCCTGCACACCTGACGCCTCTGCAGGAACACCTTGAGTGCGTCCCAGTGTGCAGACGTGGCGAGTCGCCAGCCAGCTCCTCCCTCCCTGCCCCTGACGCAGCATGCCACAGCACCAAAGCTCCCTGATTCCCACGGGCCCCCAAAGCGCCGCCGCCGGCACCTGGCCCCGCCTCGGCGATGAGCGGCTGGGAGGGCGAGCTCGAGCGGACCAGCTGGCACGTGCGGTTGGGCCGGCCGCGGCACGAGGCGCCGGCGCACCAGCGCCACACGTTGCAGGCGGGCGCGCGCCGCATGCACGCCGCGCAGCACTCTGCAGCGCTCGCCTGCGCCCAGGCAGCAGGGGACAGGCAGCCAGTCGCGCGCGCAGAATGCCTGCGGTTTGGCATCTGCTGGGACACCTTTGGCGGGGCAGGAGCGCAGCTAGCGGGCCTTGCAGCGCTCCACCGCACGGCAAGGTGTTTGGGAAGCGCCCCCCTTGCGCCAGCGCACCGTGGCGCCCGGCTGCTCGCCGGCAGGGAGCACGTCGCCGGCGTACAGGATGCCCCGGTGCGCGGCGCAGTAAGCGTTGGGAGGCACCTGCGCCGCACGTGCGCATCCCCGCCACGTTGGCGGAGCCGGTATTGACTCCCCTGCCCGCCGCTGCTGGCCGTTGGAGCACACACAGCTAGTGCTCTGGTTGTCCCTCCCGCCGGTCATCCTCATCTGCCTGCACCTGCGCCCGCCGACCCATGCGTCATGGAGGCGGCGTGTGGAGGTGCCACGCCCCAGCTCTTTGCCGCCGGTCATGCTTAGCTGCGTGCACCCACTCACCAAAGCGTCATGGAGGCGGCGTGTGTACCAGCTGGCAGAGCCCAGGTCACTCGGGTTGAAGGCGTGGATGCCCTCCCTTAGCCCCTGCTCCAGCCCGGCGAAGTCCTCCTCCATGGACGCCAGCACCTGCGCCCCGCTGCGCCCGCCACCGCCGCGCGCAAGCAGGGCGGGCACGCACTGGTTGCTGTGCTTGCGTGCGGCGGGACGCGAACGGACACCGTGCGTGCCCTGCCTCCACGCCAGGTGCAGGTTGCGCATCCGCAGCTGTGTGGTGCTGGCAGCGTCTGTGTGACGGCTCTGTGCCACCGACTCCCCAGCCACTCTGGCGTCGAGGCTGCCGCCTGTCACACTTTTCCCGCCGCCGTGCCTGCCGGGGTGCGTGCTGGCTTACTGAGCAGGCGGCTCAGCTCACCTTGCGGACAGCTTCTGCAGCCTGCTCCTCAGCGCCGTGAGGCGCAGGTCCGCCACAACCAGCGACAGCACGAGGAACGCGCCGAGCGCCAGCAGCGCCTTCCCGACGGCGCTCAGGCCCCTGAAGTGCGCCATCCACTGCGCCAAGCTGGGCACGGAGGCGGGGGCGTGGTGCAGCTTCCTCCGTGCTGGGACGACGCTACCATGGCCAGCTGACGCCATCTGCTCTGTGGCTGCGGCGTCAGCTGTTCCCACTGCAGCGGGCTCCTCCAGGCCTCTGCGCTGAGTGCATGTGTTCCATTTGCGGGCGATGAGGTTTGTGTGGCGATAGCGGTTCGCGTCGAGGCGCAGCGCACGCGGCATGCGGTTTGAGGGCGGGCGGCGTGGCACACCTCCCAACCAAGAGGATGCCAGAGCACAGCGTTGCACATGCGTGTTGTGAGGCAGCGAAGCAAGCGAAGATGCGGTGTTGAGGCGGCGTGAGCCTGTTGGGCACCAGCAGCAGTGTCCAAGCAGGGAGCAGCATGGCGCTGGCTTCCGACGACCAGCTGCTGCTGTTCGAGCTGTTCGAGGCGCCGCTGCGCAACGTGACTGCGGCTGCAGCGCAGACAGCCAAGGAGGACTTGGAGGCGAGGTCCGCGCTCATCGCCGCAGGTGCGGCCCAGGGAGAGCACGCGCGCGTGCTCCACTTTTGCAGCAGGTGCCGAGCATCCATCAGGCGCTATGCAGGCAGGGCCATCGCTCGCTGCGCGCTGCGCGCACGGAGATCTCCCTCTTCTCGGCTTGCTGTTGGCACGCTGCCCGTGCAGCCATCGCGGCCGTCAAGGGCGCAGCGTTCAAGTCAGATGACGAGCTCTTCAGGCTGGTGAGCTGCAGCCCTCCACCTGCGCTTCTCGTGCGCCCGGCCGCCCCCCTCTGCGCGTGCCACGGCTGCGTGCCCACGGTGCCGCCCGCAGCTGTTCGGCGTGGCCCCGCCCAAGCGCAAGCCCAAGCGCAAGCCCAAGGTCGAGCCCAAGCCTGAGGAGCAGCACGCTGCAGCAGGGCCCGTGGCGGCGGGCGGCGCCGTGCTCGCCGCCAGCACGGTCTCCGCAGGTGCGCCACGCAGCACGCAGCCTTGCAGAGGGTGCGGCGCGGCGCAGCTCGCAGCTTGTGTGCGGGCTCCGGGGCAGGCGCGCTGGCTGCATGACGCCAAGGCACAGCCGGCAGTCGCCACGCCCTCGTCCACGTGCAGCACAGAGCGCAGCAAGGTGCATGTTTGTGCGCCCGCCCTCTCCACACCTCGCAGCGCCCAAAGCGTCGGCGGTCGCCGGCGGCGCCGTCAAGCCGGAGGCGCCCGCCACCTCCATCAGCCAGGCAGCGCCCAAAGTGAGCGTCCGCCTCCACACAGTACCCTGCCTCCGGTGGCGACGCATTGACGCCAGCAGTGGAGGGAAGGTGCAGCCAGCAGGCTCGGCTGAAGAGCAGCGGTTCAAGGAACCGCCCGCTGTGGCGCTTTCCCCGTCCTGCAGGAGGAGGACGAGGAGGAGGACGACGATTTCGAGGTGACTTTCGACGAGGGGGACCTCTCAGCCGCGCCGGCGCCCGCAGCAGCAGCAGCGGCAGCGGCGGGGTCGGCGGCGGCGGCCCCGGCGCGCGCTGGCAGCGCCCGGGTGGGGGCGGCTGCGGCGGCTGGGCTGGCGACGGCGGGCAGCGGCCGGCTGGGCGGCGCGGGCGCTAGCGGAAGCGTGGTGATCACGGGTCTGGCGGGCGGCGAGCATCCCGGGCGTCAGCGGCGCGCCGGCGCCAACCTGGAAGCCACCGGCGGCAGCGGCGACAGGTGAGCACCCTGTCCTGTCTTCTCTTGCATTACCACCAGGCGTCCGCGATGGTCTTCATTGTGGCGCCGGCGCTGATGGAACGCAGGCAAGCCGGGCGTCCCCGCGCCCGGTGGCCCGCCCGGAAGCAAGCCCCCCGGCGCTGCGCCGTCGCTGCCGCCGCCGCCCGGCGGCGCCGCTGGCGTCCCGTCGGGTGCGCGGCCGCCGGGCGGCGCGGTGGCGCCGCAGCCGTGGCAGCGCTCGGCCTACGTCAACGTCAACACCGGTAGGTGCAGCGCAGCGCACCACGCGCCGACCGCGAAACGTCCCCCAAAGTGCTTGCGAGGAAGTGTTTGCCCGCCCGGCCACGACCATGTGGAGGCCGCCGCCGTGTGCTGCGCCTGTTAAATGCGTTTGGCGTGCACGGGTGCTGCACCCTTGTGCCTTCCTCGCAGGCCTGCCCACCAACGTGCCCGTCGGCGCCGAGGCCACGGCCGTGCTGCCGTCCCAGTTCACCGGCTCAGAGGTGCGGCCCTCAACCCTCGTTCGCCCTCGGCGCCCGTGGGACGCATGCAGCCCCAGCGCCGACCCAGCCGCGAAGAATGAGAGCGCCGCCGTCGCTCTCAGCGAGACGGTTGGCGGGCCGCGCTGATGAGCCCTTGCCGTGCCCTCGCCATGCGCAGTGGATCCGGCTGCCCAGGCAGATGCGCGTGACCCAGGACGAGTACCGCGAGTTCCTGAACCTGGGCCACGGAGAGATCTTCACCCTCAACATGGACAGGTGCGTTGGGATCTGCACAATCTGTTTGGACACAGCTTCGACGGGGCCACGGAGAGATCTTCACCCTCAACATGGACAATCGCGTGGGTGCGGACGGCGTGTCGGCAACGCACTCGGATTCCCGCGCGCGTTTCCCTCCTCTCCGTCTTGGACGACCTTCAGCACTCGAGCCTTGGACGTGACGGGACGGCGCAACGTGCGGCCTGTGACGCACACGCGCCTGTTGCGCGGTGCCGCGCAGGCTGGTGGAGGCGCCCTGGCGTCTGCCAACGGCGCACCTCGCCGACTTTTTCAACTACGGCCTCACGGAAAAGACGTGGCGCGAGTACTGCCGCAAGGTGGAGCTGTACAGGTGAGCGCCCCGCATGGCGCCGGGCCCTGGACGCCTGCTGCGGCGCTGGCGCGCACGCACACAGCACCTGCCGCGGCGACGGCGCGCATGTATGTACGTGCATGCGTGGTGTGTGCATGGGATTTTGCGTCTGTTTGGACGCCTCGGAGGGGCCGGAGCCCAGCTAGCGGGCGTGTCAGATGCCTCGCAGCACAAAGGCAAGCGAGCCAAAAGCACACGCACAGGTGCAGAGGCGTTTTTCCCACCGTGGCTTGTGCTTGCGCGTGTGCCCAGGGCCGAGTTCACGTTCAAGAATCGGATCGAGGCGCTGCCCGTGGGCGGCGCCGCGCTGGCAGAGGCAGCAGCTGAGGTGGACCCCGAGCTGCCGCCAGAGGTGGCCGCCATCATCAAAAAGGTGTGCTCGCGCGCGCTGCTGGGCATGTTGTCTGTTTGGGCGGGCAGGGGCCGCCGTCAGCGATGTCAGGATTGCACGGGGGGCGCGCCGGTTTGGGCAGTCGGGAGCCGTCGCCGTCTACCAAGGCTTCGTCGGGCACGCCTGTGCTTGCAGATGCACGCCAGGGTCAGACGCATTGGCGCCTTTGCCCGGTGCATTCCCCACCCTCCAACCCAGCGCCCGCACCACCCCGCTCCCGCGAAACCCGCACGATTTTCGCGTGCAGGCGGCGGCGTCCTCGGCGGCCTCCGCCGGCAGCCAAGCCATCTCGGCCATGGCCGGCGACCACGAGGACGGCGAGGGCGGCGGCGGCGGCGGCGGCGGCGGGCAGCAGAACCAGCACCAGGGCGGCGCTTGGAGCTCGTCGTCGCACCACGGCGGCGGCGGCGGCGGCGGCGGCGGCGTGGACAGCCTGCCGTTCCTCCCGACGCCGGCGGCCAGCCGGCGCAAGGTGGAGGAGCAGAGGTGCGGGCATACGGTGCTTGGTGGGCCAAGGACGTGATGGCGCAGAGCGAGCTGAGGGTCATCAGCGCCACTCTCAGCAGCAGCAGACGGGGTGACGGGAGGCAGACGGTCTCGACGACAGGCACGGCACGCAGCTCAACCGCCACATGTGCAGGCCGACGTCAGCACTTGGTTGACGGTTGGATCACGCCCCAAGGCAGAGCCTCTTGTGGCTGACTGCTGTGCGCGTGCTGCGCTGCAGGCGCACTAAGGTTCGGTTCGACCCCGAGGCGCTCATCGAGCTGGTGCCTCCCGACATCCAGCCCGGCGACCCGCCCTTTGGCTCCGGCGCCGTCAACTCGGACTACGAGGCCGTTGCCGAGCTCCAGGCGCGCATGGGGGCACACCCTCCTAGGGCTTAGGGCTTTCGGGTCTCGCGTCAGGGCAGCAGGCTGGCCGCTGCCCGACCTGGGACGCAGGAATCGTTTGGGATCGTTTCGCCCGGCGCATGCATTGAGCCCTAAGGTAAACCCTAAGCCCTGAAACCACCGCATGCGCAGGACCGCGACAAGAACCGGTTCGTGTCGCTGGTGGAGCTGCGGGCGGCCAAGGAGGCGGCGGCGCGCTCGGCGACCCTGGCGCCGCCGGCGCGGCGCATGCGCCCTCCGTCGGCGGCGGCGGTGGCGCAGGCGGCGGCCATGCAGCAGGCCCTCATGATGGGCATGGCGGGGCCCATGGGCATGATGGGGCCCATGGGGCCGCTAGGGCCAAGGGGGCCCATGTTCCCGCCCATGCCGGGCATGGTCCTGGACCCGCTCACAGGCATGCCGAGGTGCGGGCACGGGGTCGGATGCCTGAAGGCAGGACGCCTTCTCTCAACCCTCATCTCCCTTTTCTCCCCCCCCGACCGCAGCTAGCACTGCGGCGTGGTTTTCAGGTCCGCGCGAAAACCTGTGGGCTCTGCTGGTGCTGTGTGTGTGTTTTCGCGCGCAGGCCGCCGCTGCCGGGCGGCCCCGTGCCGCCGCCCCGCCCGCCCCCCGGCCCGCCGCCGCCCAACGTGCAGGTGGCGCCGCCCGGCGGCCCCGTGCCGCCGCCCCGCCCGCCCCCCGGCCCAGGTGCGGATCGACGTATTCTGCACTTCCCACGGCGCCAGCACAGCGCTTGCCTGCCTCCACTGACACTCGTCGCGGTCGCTGTGTGCGCTCCTTGTCGCCGCGTAGGGCTTGGCCAGGGCTTGCTCATGCCGCCCGTCATGCCCGGGGCGCCGCAGCCCATGCCCCCGCCCAGCATGCCCCCGCACCTGCAGCAGCAGCAGCAGTATGGGGCAGCGGCCGGCGGCGCGCAGCAGCAGCAGGGGCAGCAGCGGCAGGACGTTAGCGGGCGGGCGTCCAGGTGGCAGCACCAGCCGCAGCAGGAGGAGGCGCAGCAGGACGGGCGCGGATACGAGCAGTGAGTGCTTGGGGCGCTGATTTGGCGGCGGGTGGAGGGGTCGCGCTGGTGGCGGAACGCTGCCTTGCCCGCCTAGGGGACGCGCAACGCAGGCTCGTATACCGATGATGGCGATGATGAGCGCGTGTGTCTTTGCTCCATGCTCACATGGCACGTTCGCAGGGCGCAGCCGGTGCAGAACGCCTCCTTCATGGACGACCAGGCGCTCTACGGCGCTGGTCAAAACCCCGACGAGGGCTTGCACCACGCCGGCGGCGGCGACGACTACGGGGACGGGTGGGGCGCGGCGGCGGGCGGTGGGGGCGGCGGCGGCGGGGGCGGAGGAGGGGCGGGGCAGCAGGGCGGGTTCTATGGCGAGGAGGCAGAGGAGGGCGTAGGGGGGCAGCAGGGGCC
>VFQP010004781.1_pt1 | contig 12313 bp, 7 predicted proteins | sample 3512351 | NCBI WGS metagenome assembly VFQP01 (sample SAMN10412372, study PRJNA504923) | tailings metagenome | isolation source: Relicate 1 Philex TSF1 revegetated site | place: Philippines: Tuba, Benguet | collected 2017-08-29 | reverse complement strand
GTCGCCGGGACAGACAGTAGAGCCCCCTTGTCGCGCAGGAGTTCGGCTGCAAATTGTGGTCAACGGGGTGACTGGGCGGTCGAACCCGATAGTTGCGATTCGTGAGCAAGGGCTAATCGCAGGGTCACACCACCATGTGCATCTGTCGCTATCGATGCCGGGCATCCTGAATGATGACTCGACACTTCGTGTAAGTTAATCCCGTCGCTGTAAGGCCTCGCGAACCATTTGCGCCGCTCGCTCGCAATCCATGATCTGCTGAGCATTGGTCGGACGAGCACACACGTTGAAAGGCTCCGAACGCAAGGTTCGACTCTGCGTTGCATCAGGGCCGATCAAGCGAGACAACAAGACGCTCCCCACTATGATCAGTATCCAGAACAGTATGGGCTTGTAGATATTCAGAGAAGGTAGCGAACGCCTTATCAGCACTAGCCATGCGTAGGGCGAAGCCCCCTGAGTAACCCGCGCGAGGAAATAGAGGCTCACTGCAAGAATTGCAGCCCCCTGCGCGAGAGCCCAACCAGGTGAAAGGTGTCGCGCCCATGACCCCACGAGTACAGCAAAGGCCAGGGCCGGTAGTACATGACGAACGATCAAGAGCCCACTACCCCGTTCCAACAAAGACGGGGGTACGAGAAAACGGCTTATCCAGATATCCAGCCGTGAAAGGCTACGCGCCAGGCCAGACCAACCCCGCCAGAGGTAATGCAGAACCAGCATCATCATCACACTGGCAACCCCCGCGAGCAGCAGCCCCTGGGTCAGGCCCTGCTTAGCAATCCACCGTTCACCAATGGCCTGATCGACGCTCAGCACCAAGAACACGATCAAAAAAGCGTACAGCGTGGCCCAACCGCCCCACTCTTGAGGCCTCCATTGACGCCAATTGGCAAAGTAGCTGACGCCTGCACGCTCAGGAATATGAGGCTGACATTCCTCGATCTCGCGCGCCAGATAGTCACAGGCCGCCCAATCGGCAGCCTCGAAGCAATCCGCCATCTTGCGCCGCTCGCCATCGCTCATGGGCTTGAGCAAGAACCAGCATGCACGCTCTTTGGCTTGCAGTGGCGAAGGCAATGACAACTGCCTCTGCAATTCGCGCCACATACCTGTGTAGGCATAGTGCCGCACGAGATACTCCCAGTCGTCGGCGTCACAAGGCAGGTAGCCATCGCTCTCGCTCCAGCCGAACAACTGCGAAAGGCGCCCAAGCAAATCAGACGAGCCGCCTTGGTATTCCTCCAGCAGCGGGATCAAGGCCTTCTGTAACTGGCCGTTGAGTTCCAGCGGCTGCATCCATTTCTGGCTCGCCAGATCACGGATACGTTGATAGAGCTCCGACTCGCTCGCAGCAGGCAATGCCTGCCAGAGCTCAGACAGTTCATGTTCGAAGAGTCGCTGGGCCAACTGGGCCATGTTGGCCTGCGGCAAATAATCCGGCTGCCATGGCGTCAACCAACCCAAGTGATCCTTCGCCCAACGCAGAACTTCAACCGCACGATCACCGGGCAATTGGCAACGGCGCAACAGTTCTAACTGCAGCACCTCCTCCATCTGCATCTCACGCGCCCGCAGCAGCGCCTCGTCCAACGAGACGCAGGTATCCGGCAAAGCGCGAACCTGCATCTCCTCGGTAGAGGGCTGCAGCTCCATCTGCTCACCGGCCCGCATAAGCGGCGGATGATCCTCTACCGCTGTAGCGATGCCCCGCTCCGCTGCCTGCTCAGGCGTCACTTCAACCTGGTCGCGCCCCACCCACTCCAGCGCGTACTCATAAGCGTCGCGCAAACGCTGGAAGGCCAGTGGATCGTCATCGGGACGGTATTGCTTGAGCAACTGAGCGTAGCGGCGCTTGATACCTCTGACATCAACGGCTGATTCGAGATCGAACAGTTCCCAGGGCGTCATCATGCTTACCACTCCGCCTTGCGGCTGTAATCGACTTTAAACAATCCGCTGAGGCCTGTAGCCAACCGTGGCCAAGGTGCTCCTCCGCTGCCGACTCGCCCCAGGAACAACAGCGCCAGGGCGAAGACCCCAGCGGCAAGCGTCCAGCCACTGTCCCAGGGATCGAACACCGCAACGAGAAAGGCGAACGCAGCCGCGGGTATGCAGTGACGCAACACCAGCATTCCTGCGCCCTGGTCATGCCACGAGGCAGGCAGCAACAAGCGACTGAGGGGGAGATCGAGCCGAACCATGTAACGCGTCAACCAGCTCCATCCTCTGACCAGGCTGGCCAGCAAGCCGATGATTGCCAGACTGGTAATCAGCGTCTCCACCACCGCGCCCTGAAGGCCTTTACCACGCGCGGCCATCTCTCGAGGAGCATCGCTATACAGCAAATCGAGCAACATCGTAGCGAGAAGCAACAGCCAGGCATAACAGGCCGCTGCGGATGCCCATTTACGCGGCTGCCAGCGCTGCCAATCTTCCCAGTCTGGGGCGCCCAACTGGCTGGGCAAGTCGGGATAGCTTTGCCTGAAAAGGCCGTCGAGTGACTCGCACGCCCACCAATCCTCCTCGCTGAAGCGGTCGACCAGGTAGCGACGCTCACGCGGACTCAGCGGTTTGAGCAATAACCAAGCCGCCCGCTGCTCGGCATTCAACGGCCATCGCTCGCCCAGATGTTTGAGCAGGCGCTGCTTCATGGCCTGGCTTTCACAGCGCCCGCACAGACGCTTCCATCGTTCGAGCGGGCACGGCAACTGCCCCTGCTCTTCATGCCAGCCGAGACGGTCCGTCAAGCGCTCGAAGAAGGCAGGCGACCAATGCTCACTGCGCTCCAGCAGGCGCAAAACGCCCTCCTGAAATTGCAGCCGCCGCTCGAATGGTTGCAACCACTCACTATTTGCGAGTGCAACCAGACCATCCAGAGCCGCCCGCTCCTCTCCGGTGTGCAGAAACGCCTCCGACTTCTGCAGCTCCTGCGCGAGCAACCTCGCAGCCAGCATCTCGAGATGGGCCTGGGGCAGGTAGTCTGCCTGCCAGGGCGATAACCACTGCAGTCGTTCAATTGCCCAGAGCAGAATGGCTTTTTCGTCCTCATCACCCAGCGAACTGCAACGAGTCAGCAGGTACAACTGCAACTCTCGCTCGAGCTGCATCTCTACCGCCTGCTGCAGCGCAGCATCGAGCGAGGGCGATGCCTCGACAAGCACTGCAACCTGCTCATGTACCGAGTCCGGCACCGCGGCTGCCGATATCGGCTGGACCTCGCCAGGCGCCAGTTCGAGCGCCTGCAACGGCAAGGCTCCATCTGGCTGTGCCTGCGCGATGCTCAATGCTCGCTCATAAGCGTCGCGCAAGCGCTGGAACGCCTCGGCATCTTCATCGGGTCGCGTGTTTTTCAGCAATTGCGCATAGCGGCGCTTGATACTGCGCACATCAGCGTCGGGAGTCAGCCCCAGCAGGCTCCAGATCCCCATATCAATAGCCACTCTCGATGGCCTCCAGGCGGGCCGAAATATCCTGGCGCGCCTCACGGATTTCGCGCTCGTCCTGGCGTTCGAGCACGCCGGCAAAATGTCCGGCCAGAGCACCTACATGCTCCCGCACATCGCCCAGACACTCCTGATACAGCCGCTCCAGGCGAGCCATCAAGGCACTGTTGGCCTGCTGATCACGCGGGTGAATCTTCAGTGCCTGCAGAGCTGTAAAACGCTCGGCAATTTCCTGCGGCGTCAACACACCCGGATTGTTCTCGATCACCAGCGTCCTGCTCTGGCCGGTCATTGGGGTATCCACCTGAGCCTCGAGCAGACCGTTGATGTCGTAGGTGAAACGGATATCCAGCGACACCTCGCCCGCCGGACGAGGCGGAACATCGACCTCCAACTCGCCGAGGAAGATATTGTTGGCCACCAGGCGGCTCTCGCCCTGGAAGATACGCACACTGACCTGCCGCTGACCATCACGAAGCGTCTGCACGCTCTTCACCCGGCTCACCGGCACCACACAGTTACGCTCGATGATTGGCAAGTAATGCCCGCCCTGCAGCTGCCCACCGACGCTATTGGAAACCTCCACACCCAGGCTGTAGGGGCACACATCAGTCAGCACCACCTCTTCCAGCGTCGCATCGCGTGCCTTGAGCGCCGCCTGGATTGCAGCGCCCTGAGCGATCACCTCATCAGGATTCAGGTGCATCGCGGGGAAGCGACCGAAGAGACTGGCCACCAGCTTGCGCACCAGCGGCATACGCGTGGTGCCGCCCACCAGCAGCACCTCGTCCAGATCCGCCACCTTGATGCGCGCATCACGCAGCGCCCGCTCGATTGGCGCACGCAGGCGCTCCAGGAGAGGCTCACAGATTTCCAGCAGTTTTTCCTGAGTAAAGGGTACAGACCATTCACGTCCATCTTCACTCAGTTGAAACACCGCCTCGCTCTGCTGCCCGAGCGCATGCCTAACGCGCTGCGCCTCACGGCGTAGGCGATGACCAATGGCGGGGCGCTCCGCATCCGGCATCCCCTGGGCAAGCAATGCACCAACGACATGGGCAACTATCGCATCATCGAAATCCTCACCACCCAGGAAGTTGTCACCGGCACTGGCGCGAACCTCCATCACGCCATCGAAGAGTTCCAGGACGGACACATCGAAGGTGCCGCCACCGAGATCGAACACCAGAAACGAGGTATCGCCCTTCTGATGCACGCCGTAAGCCAACGCAGCAGCGGTGGGTTCGTTGATCAGCTTCTCGACCTTGAGGCCCGCCAGCTCGCCGGCAATACGCGTCGCCTTGCGCTGCGCGTCACTGAAATACGCCGGCACGCTGATGACCGCCTCGGTAACAGCCTTGCCATAGGCACGCTCCACATCCTCTTTTAGGCTACGCAGCACCAGTGCCGAAAGTTCCTCCGGGCGAAAGCGATGCGGGCCAAGCTGGGTGCTGTGCGCACTGCCCATATGCCGTTTGAAGAGCGCAGTCGTGAGATGAGGGTGGGTTTGCAAGCGCTCGCGGGCAATATCCCCGACCACCATCTGCCCCTGATCATCCAGGCCGACGACGCTTGGGGTCAGCATAAGGCCAAGGGCATTAGGTACCAGCTGCGCCGTCTCGCCATCCCAAACACTGACAAGGCTGTTGGTGGTACCCAGGTCTATTCCGATGATCATGCTTGTGCCTACCTCCGTGGCGCTACAGCAGAGCCTCATGCCCTGAACGGCGCGATATTAAATGTTTGTAGCCCCAATACCTGTGCAGCAGGAGGCGTGATAATTGAAGTGCGTGCTCAATAGCGGCTCTCGAAGCTATGCGCGTGAGCGCCGCGCATTGCGCAAGTGCACAGGCGACGGACGCGCAATCCTCATTTTCAACGCGGTGCAGCCAAAACCTGCTTCGCGTAGATCCACTCCATGTTGCCGTACGGAGCCAGTTCGTTCAGACGCTCGAACAGTGCCTTGGCCGCGCTCGGATCCCGCTCCACATACCTGACGTAAGCCATTCTGTGAAACAGGGCCTCGCCGACAGCGTCCTGCTGCGCGGTCCCCTTCAGGGCCTTCAAACTGGCGGCCAGTTCGGCGCTATCGAAATGCCCCTGCCACATGCGGATCAAGGCACCGTAGTGCCCGGTATGCTTGGCCGCCGAGAACTCGGTCTGCGCATCCAGCCATTCATCAGCCACCGACCCGGAAGCTCTGGCCTTGATATAGGCATAGGTCAGTGCCGCATAGGCAGCGAGATCATCCTCTGGCCCCGATGGCTGGATACGGGAAAGAGCCCGCGCCGCATCGGGCCAGCGCTCCAGCCTCATGTAGCAGAACGCAGCCACGATGTACTCATGGGAGAGATCATCTTCAGCGGCCGAAGCCTGTTTGGGCTCAGCAGGATGCTCCAGCTCGAGCATGGGAACCAGAATCGCCAGTGCATCAGGTGCCCGATCCAGGCTGAACAAAATCGATGCCTTGGTCGAAAGCAACTCCTGCTGCTCCACTTCCGGCGTCAGTGACAGCGCTCGGTCTATGGCCTCCAGCGCGGCCTGCGATTGGCCAAGCGTATCCAGTGAAGCGGCCTTGCCCTTGAGCGCACGAGCCAACTCGGCATCATTGGTCGCGAGCTCCTCCATCCGCTCAGCCAGAGAAAGGAAGAGCTTGTTCGTACCCTGCAACGGGTTTATCGCTTGCTTCGGAACGTCGGCGCTTTTGCCGGCGCATCCCGTAACCAGCAATGCAAACAACAGGAAGGCAAGACTACGCATCCAGGAAACACCACTCTGGGTATGCTCAGCTCCATCAGCACCACCTTGCATCGCAAAACTCCGTCTCATTCGCACAGCCTCTTAAATTGAACAACAAACCTGCCCGACTCTCACACGAATTAGCTGCTCACCAACATATAAAAGAAGAGCCTAAACAACATTATTACGCCTAAAACAACACACTAACGACACACATCAAACTTTGTCTCCGACAATTTTTTCACGGCCCCTTCCCCACTTAATTTCTTCACATTCACATGACACGAGGAACGACCAAATGCTTTCTGATCCAGGATCAGCCTCACCTCGTAGTCAGTACCTGCCCGAGGCGAAATAGAAACGCTTGGAGGATAGCAATAAGCGCGAACATTCTGATCATTAACAGAGTAAAACATTGAAAAAACAGAAGACACACCAGCCGGCACAACGACCTCACTGTACGCCAGCCGATCTGTCTCCAACTCTTGGGTAGTCTCGGAAGCCGGCATACCAACTGTCATATTCCGATAGTCTTCAACCTTCATACCCAAGAGATCAGCCTTGCGCCCCAAGATATATCTTTCTTTATTCTCGTAAACCCTCAAGGGCTTAGCCTCCTTAGAACCAACCCGCTTAGCTTCCGTACAAGACAAACCCGGATAATACGAAGCAACCGACTCAGGGGAGGAAAACACGCGCACCCTCGCCGTTGAAACAGGATCATACTTTGCCGCTTCAACTTCATTCTTGACAGAGACTTTGCTATAGCTGCAACCATGAATAGAAAGAGCCACCAACAAAACAGAAAATTTCAATCTCATTTCACTCTCCAAATAGAGAAAATATCTCAAGAAAAGAAACCAGAGCGGACAGACCAAGATTTACGGAGTGGAACAATAGGAAATTAATTGTGATCTTTTCCCTATTATTAATGCGCCGATGATGCAAAACGGCTGCTGCCAGCCTGACTGGAACAGTCATCGGGGCTAATTAAATAAATCTGCCCCCTTTCTCCCTCCAAACTCCAGGCAGATTACATCATTCATATAGATAAGTGACTGGACCAGCGTGCAAGGACCGCCAGGCAAACCACATCTCGACTTCACCCCAATCCAACCAGTGTTTGAGGAAAGCTTTTCATCTAGCGTGGAATCATTGTCATGCCACTCAACGAAACCTACTCGCTTTAGAACTGAGTCAAAGCCTTCGCCAATCTCAAATCCAGCAGCACCTTTCGCAGGAATCAGCTCTGCCATTAAGTCAGGAGTATAAATAGACATTGCTTTACCCCCAGGACTTCCACTGACCAGCTTCATATCTCAACCTATTACCGGCAGTGTCAAAATATTGCTGGGTACTGGTGATAGTGCCCGGTTTAAATCCAGAAGCCGGATCAATAACTCTGACCTCAACCCCATCCTTGTAGGTAAATTTATCAGAAACAGGGGACAGATTTATTTATTCAGGCCAAGAACAGCCCCAAAAATAAATCTGTCCCCTTTTTTCACAAACCACATGCAGAGATAAAGTCTGACAATGGCAACTCAGTAGAGCTTTCAACACCTGACGAAAGGGCATCCTGCAACTTAACCACCCCTCTATCGAAATCAAGAACAACATCAAAACAATTAAACTCAAACTCTCTGACTAAAACATTATCCGAGCGTGCCCTTTCATCAAGCGCCCCATTCAAAACAGAGCGCACACTAGCGTTCAATTCCTGAGCAATAAATTTTTCCATTAGAGAGCCACCGTTAGTCATGATTACCCCCTAATTAGAGCGGGAACGCCGTCTGAATCACCCCATCACGAACATTAACCTTAATCGTGGAGGTTGGGGCGCCCGCGGAATTAGTCCCTATGACCTTTCCTGCGTTGTACTCGATAACATAGCCGCCAGGACCATTGGGAGAGACCTTCCCGTATCTCAGCGCGCTGTCTACATAGCTGGAGACATCCTTAAGAGATGTTCCCTGAGAAAACTTACTAACGTTCGAGAAGCCTGAATCTGGCCCATGACGGTAGAACACGTGCTCAATACCAGTCATCAAGCCGCCTTTGTTGTACGTGCTCGCACTCCAAGATGCCTCTATCTGTCTTGGCCCTGGCAAAGCTTTGATCGCATCATCTGCGACTCCCGCTGTTCCAGTCGATTTTGGACCACCATCCTTCAAAACCGGCACTTTCGCGCCCGGCACAGCTAGGGTGGCAACCCCTAGCAGGCCAGACAGCATATTACCTGCAGCGTTCCAATAGTCACCCTCCGACGCCTGCCCTGCCCCCACTCCAAGCTGGAAAGCACCATTGGCTGCTGCGACAGTACGAATCGTAGCTCCCAGACCACCACTCAAGAGATACAGGGCAGGATCACCAACCGCTGCCATCCCCTCTTGGGCACTACCGGCTCGAATTATCCCGAGTGCTTGCTGGTAAATACGTTCGTTATCACTAGGGTCTCGGGCGTTTAGCCAGTCGCTGTAGCCGTTTGCCTCACGAAACTCATCTTTGGCCTGTGTAGTGCCTGCATAAGGGTAGTCGCCTGTAGGCGTCGAACCCTGCAACAGCAGTTGTGCCAACGCAAGCTGACCCTTTTCAGCACCATGAACCTTTATCTGTTCGGCAAGGTATATCTGCAGAAAAACCGACAACGTCTGGAATTCTTCAGGAGTCATCTCGCTCGGCGAGATCCTGTACTTCTCCAGCAGCTCATCGCTGAGTTGATCAGCGCGCTCGGACGTTACCAGCTTACGAGCAGTCTCCGTCGTATAGCTGTTCTGCAGCAACGCTTCGCGCGCCTTGTCACGTTCAGCCTTCGACTCATCGCCTAAGAAATTATTCTCAACCGCATTCTTCCCAGATTGCGCCCCCGCCACCGCATTAGCAGCATCCCCTCCTACAACCGCGCCCGCCAAACCCGAAGCCAGAGTAGAAAGTGCCGAAACCTTCTGTTTCTGCTCTTCAGTCAAGTCCTGCGGTTTAACGTCGCCGTAGAGCTGCTTGATAATCACACCGGCAATCAGCTCGCCGGTCACAGCCCCCGCTGCACCTGCCCCAGCCGAGTTGCCTTGGGCTTGAGCCACGACAGCACCCAGCACGGCATGCGCCATGACTCGGGCTGTATCGTTGTCGCCGAGAACCTGCTTGATGGTGTTGGCCACATACGGCGCCGCCGCCCCGGCAATCGCGCCGTTGATATTGCCGCCCGCCAAACCTTGCAGTGCTGCGGTGACAGCCTGCGCCACTCGCTGGTAGTCACCACCGGTGCCATAAGGCGCCATCGCGTCCTTATAGGCCTTGGTGTTCACCAGTGCCGTTTGATACGCCTCGCGCTCTTTTGGGGAGGCGCCAGCGCCCGGCTCATGGATGCCCTGCCGCTCCAGCTCTGCCTTGCCTGCGCGGTTGGCCTTGATCTGGCCCTCCGTACGCACCACATCCATGACCTGGCCGCCGATCTCGGCAATGGCTTGCACCTCGCGCAGTCGACGCTGTTCCTTCTCCTTGTCGAAGATCGGGCTGAGCGCTTCGTGAGCATGCTCGACGTCGCGATTGAGGCTGGCGACATCCTGCTGCTGGTTCTGCGTGTCGCGGATTTCGATGGTGCCGTCGGAGACAGCTGCCCGCGTGGCGCTGCTGTCCTTGCCACCACGACTCAGGCCACTGAGCACACCACCCGCCATATTGCCGAGAAACTGCTGGCCTACACCGCCGCTGGAGCTGACGCTCATACTCTGTTGCTGGCTGCTGAACTCGGCCTTGTTGCGAATATCACTCCAGCCCAGCGTGCCAGTGCTCAGGCGGTTTCTATCCGCCTCGGCAGTGCTGCCAATCACCGCACCATCGAGCTGGGTGTGTTGGCCTACGTCGATCTGGTAACCACCCTGCCCGGCGAACAGGCCTGTCTGCTCCTGAACGCTGTCATAACGCGATTTCAGTTTGTTCTGGCTGACGCTGACATATCCGCTTCCTGTCATGGTGCCGAAAGTAAAGCTGGCCCCGGCACTGACATTTTGCTGTTTGGCATCGAAGCGGTCGCTGTCCTGCAAGCTGCGCAATTCCAGATCACGACCAACCTTGGCGGTGATGCTTTCACCACTGACCTGGCTGCCCACAAGGCTGGTGTCACGCCCACTGTCCAGGCTGACTTGCCGGCCGGCATCGACCGTTGTTTCGCTCCAGGTCGTACCGTTGCCTTTCTCCGAACCTTTGCCCACATTGGCATTGGCGAAGATGCTCAGCCCAGCACCGCTATCGCTAACTCCGAAGCTGACCCCAACGCTACCACCGCCACTTTTGTTCGAGCCTGTCAGCTTCTGGGTATTGGCCGCTGCTTCCAGCTGGATATCCTGCGCGGCTTTCAGGCTAAGGTCGCGCCCGGCCTGCAGGCGGCTGCCAGTCACCCGCAGATCACCTCCACCGCCCTCCGAACCCGTGGCCTCTACACTCAGGTCACGCCCGGCATTGACGTTGCTTCCCTGACTGACCTGCTGCTCCTGTACCTGCTTGGAGCTGGATTTCTGGGTACCCAAGGACAAGCTGATACCGAAGAACTGACCGGCGTTCTCTGCCGTCATGCCGCCGCCCATTTCGGCTGCCTGCATAGCTTGATAGCCGCTCAAGCCAGCCTTGACACCCTGCAACGCCGCCATGCGGCTATCGCCACCCTGCTCGGACTCGCGTGCGGCCTGGGCGCTTTCATAAGCGCTGTTCAGGGCCGAGCCCACACTGCCCGAAAGGGCCAGGGTCAGGCCGCTTTTCTTGCTTTCCTGACGCTGCTCGCTGCGATTCTGATTCTGCGCGGCACTGATGACGACTTCCTGGCCTTTGAGGGCGATATCGCGCCCAGCCACCACATCCGAACCGACAAGGCTCAGTTGCTTGCCAGCCTGGATATCGACATCGCCCTGGACGCTGCCGACGGTGCTCGCCCTGGTGGTTTCACTGGCGCTCTTCTGGCTGCCCTTGAGACTGGAGGAGCCCAGGGTGACGCCTATGCCACCGCTGCCCATCAAGCCGGATTTCTTCTTCGCCTCGAAGCTTTCACGGTACGTGCTCTCGGTTACGCCACGAATGTCGACATCGTTACCCGCCAACAGATAAGTGCCGTCGGTCGACACCACATCGCTGCCGTGAATGCGTAGATCCCTTTGCGCAAGCAGCTCTACGGTATCGGCACTGACCAGGCTCCCCTGCGCCTCGCTCGAAGTAGTCTGCTGGGATTTGGTCTTGCTGGAGCTGGAGAGCAGCCCCTTCTTGGTCTTCTGGCTGTAGGACGACTGCGAGGTGGTATTTTCAGCGGCGAGCAGGCTGAGATCCCTGCCGGCATAGAGATAGGCTTCGCCCTCGGCACGCAGCTCACTGGCGACCAGAGTCATATCCCTGCCGGCGATCGCCAGCAGATCGGTGCCCGCGTCGACCTCCACGCCTTGCTGGCGAACGCTCTGCGCTTCCTGAATCGTGTGCTTGCTGCTGCTCTTGCCGAAGCGTCCTTTCTTCTTCTGGAATTTCTCGTAGTAGCTGTAGTCCTCATCGGCTTCGGCCAACATGCGCAGATCGTTCTCAGCCTCCAGGCTGACGCTTTCTCCGGCCTTGAGCTTGCTGGCGCTCAGCGTCAGGTCATTACCGGCGGTGACGCTCAGGTCACCGCCGGCCTCAAGCAGCGATGCCTGCTGACGTACCGATGCATTTTCCTGATTGATACGCTTCTTGCTGCTCTTGTAGCTGTACTCGCTGCTCTGCTCGTTGGCTGCCGACCCAACGAATACGTCACGCTCAGCAGAAAGCGCCAGATCGCCGCCGGCCTTCACCGCACTGGCCACCAAGGCAATATCCTGCCCAGCGGTCACGGCCAGATCGCCACCCACCTGCACATCGCTGCCATGCTGGGTGGTGCTGGTGGTGCTCCAGAAGTGGCGCTTGTCCTTACGCATGCTGCCGTGTTCTTCAGCAGCAGAGGCGATGATCACATCACCACCGGCATTCAGCTTGGCGTCGCCGCCCGCCTTGAGGCTGCCGCCGATGTTCTGGATATCGCCCTTGGCATTGAGTTGCAGGCCGTTGCCAGCCTCGATGCCGGCTGCCTTGTCCACTACGCTGGTCAGCTGGCTGAAGCCTCTGCCTTCCAGGCTTTG
>VFQP010004780.1_pt1 | contig 12319 bp, 10 predicted proteins | sample 3512351 | NCBI WGS metagenome assembly VFQP01 (sample SAMN10412372, study PRJNA504923) | tailings metagenome | isolation source: Relicate 1 Philex TSF1 revegetated site | place: Philippines: Tuba, Benguet | collected 2017-08-29 | reverse complement strand
GGCCTTCGCCTACATGACCAGCGCGGACGACATCCGCGGCATCTGGCGCGACGGCCGCCTGCTCGCCGACCGGTCCCTGACGCAGATCCGGCACCGGGCCGCCGAGTTCGATACCTCCGGGTGAGATGACTGCCGGCTGTGTGCAGCCATGACGGACTGTGGATTTTTGCAGGAGTATCCCGGCAATTATCGGCGATTGCGTTTACGGAACCGCAGGCGTAGGGTCCGCCGCGATGGTGCCCGAGAGGGCTTCAAAGGGAACACGGAAGAGCGTAGACCGCTCCAGCCGTGGCTGTCCCCGCAACTGTAAGCGGCGAGTTCCGGTACGAAGAACCACTGGGAGCGATCCCGGGAAGGTGTATCGGGGCGACGACCCGTCAGCCAGGAGACCTGCCATCGCGTCGTCCTTCCAGCTACCGGGGTAGTGGGTGGTGCGGTTTCCGCCGTGGCGACACCTGTAAAGGGTTGGACGCCGCGGATGGGACAGATGAAGTTCTCACATTCAAGACCGATCGCGCCGCATGGGCGCCGCGGCATCTACGCGCGTCCCGCCCGGGAAACCCTGGGACCGAGAGGAAACGAGATGCCCACCCCCCGTATCGAAAATCGCCGGACCAACCGGCACAGGATGCTGCTCGCCGCGACCACCGCGCTGGCAGGGCTTTGCGCCATGCCAGCCTTCGCCGAGGACGGCGTGCTGCCCGGCGACACGGTGTTCGTCACCGCGTCGATGACGCCGACCGAGGCCTATACCATCGGCAATGCGATCTCGGTGATCGACGAGGCCTATATCCAGCAGCGCCAGAACCCCGTCGTCTCCGACCTGCTGCGCAGCGTGCCGAGCATCGCCGTCAGCCGCTCGGGCGGCCCCGGCCAGCTCACCCAGATTCGCATGCGCGGCGCCGAGGGTAACCACACGCTGGTGTTGGTCGACGGTGTCGAGGCCAACGAGCTCAACTTCAACGGCGAGTTCGACTATGCCAGCCTGATGGCCGCGGGCATCGAGCGCATCGAGGTGCTGCGCGGCGCCCAGAGCGCTCTCTACGGCTCGGATGCCCTCGGCGGCGTCATCAACATCATCACCAAGGGCGGTCATCCGGGCTTCCGGTTCGAAGGCGCGGCCGAAGGCGGCTCTTTCGCCGAACGCCAGGTGACGGCACTGCTCTCGGGCGGTACCGAGCGGGTCAATGGCGCTCTCTCGGCGGGCTACTACGGCACCGACGGCATCAATCTGTCGCGCTTCGGCACCGAGAAGGACGGCTCTCGCACATTGACCTTCAGCGGCAAGGGCATGGCGCAGCTGACCGACAACTTCCGGCTGGATGCGACTGCCCGCTACGTCGCCAGCAAGAGCGACACCGACGCGCAGGACTTCAACTGGCCGCCGACGGCGACCGAAGGCCTCGTCATCGACACCGCCGACAAACAGAAGAACGACCTGTTCTATGGGCGGGTGCAGGGCGAGCTGTCGCTGTTCGACGGGCACTGGGTGCAGCAGGGCTCGGTGCAGTACGCCGACACCCAGCGCGAATACATCAATCCCAGCGACGACCTCACCGGCAACCACGGTTCGCGCCTGAAGTTCGGCTACCAGAGCACGGTGAACTTCCAGACGCCGTCCCTGCTCGACGCCGATCATCATGTCACCGTCGCCTATCAGCGTGAGCAGCAGCGTTTCGTCAATCGCGGCGCCGTGCCGGATGCGCTGGAGAACCAGAAGCGCAAGGAGCCGCAGGACAGCTTCATCGGCGAGTACCGGGTCGGTTTCGCCGATCAGGTGTTCCTGTCCGCCGGCGTGCGCCATGACGACAACCGCATGTTCGCGAATGCGACCACCTACCGGCTCGCGGCGGCCTGGCAGCTTAAGGAAACTGGCACGCGGTTCCATGCCAGCCACGGCACGGCGGTGACCAATCCGGGCTTCTTCGAGCTGTTCGGCTTCTATCCGGACTTCTTCATCGGCAACCCGAACCTGAAGCCCGAGGAGTCGAAGAGCTTCGACGTCGGCATCGAGCAGAAGTTCTTCGACGACAAGCTGACGCTCGACGTGACCTATTTCCATGCCAATCTGGAAAACGAGATCGTCACGGTGTTCGCCGGGTTCTCCACCACCGTCGAGAACCTCGTCGGGACCAGCAAGCGCGACGGCGTCGAGGTTATGCTGTCGGCCCAGCTGACCAAAAACTTCTCGATCGGCGGCAGCTACACCTATACGGACTCCCGCCAGCCGGGCGGTGCGCCGGAAGTGCGCCGGCCCAAGCACATGGGTAATTTCAACGCCAACTACGCGTTCGCCGGCGGGCGCGGCAACGTCAACCTGGACCTGTCCTACAACGGCAAGCAGCTGGACAACGAGTTCGCCAGCTCGACGCCGGAAACCGTCGTCACGCTGAAGGACTATCTGCTGGTCACCCTGGCGGCCAGCTATCGGCTGACCGATAGCCTCGAGATCTATGGCCGGGTCGAGAATATGATCGACCAGAACTACGAGGAAGTGTTCTCCTACCGCTCACCCGGGATCGGCGCCTTCGCCGGCCTGAGGGTAAAACTGGGAGACTAGGCGGATGAAGGCGGCGGGCTGGCACGGCATCCTGTTCGGCCTGCTCGCCGCCCTTCTCCTAGTGCGCGCTCTGTTCCCGTCGTCCGCCGAGGCGGCGCCCAGGCGGATCGTTTCCATGGGGCTTTGCACCGACCAGCTGGTCATGCTTCTGGTGACCGATCCGGCGACGATCCTCTCGGTGCACTGGGTGACCCAGGAGCCCGAGGATTCGGCCATGTCCGCGCAGGCCGCGCGATATCTGCCCAATCATGGCCTGGCCGAGGAGGTGCTCAAGCTGCGCCCGGATCTGGTGTTCGCCGACGGTTCCAACTCGCCGCTCGCCGTCGACATGCTGCGGCGCCAGGGCATCACCGTCATCTCCGTGCCGATCGCCGATACGTTCGGCGGTGTTCGCGCCAACATCCGCCAGGTCGCGGCGGCCCTGGGCGAAACCGGGCGCGGCGAGGCGCTGGTCGCGGCGTTCGACACCGGGCTGTCGAACACCAAGAATGCGCTGGCCGACTTTCATTACCGCGCCCTCGTCTATGGCGCCAACGGCTTCTCCGCCGGCGTTCCCAGCCTGTTCAACGACGTGCTGAACCATGTCGGGCTGGTCAACATCGCCGCCCGGCCCGGCCAGTCCGGCTGGGTCAACATGTCGGTCGAGGATGTGCTGCGTGCGAAACCGGATCTGCTGATCCTGGGCGAGTACCGTATCGGATCGCCATCCATGGCCAATCTGGTGCTGCAGCATCCGGCGATCGGCGCGATGCGGCGGGATCGGCCGGTCGTCAGCGTCCCAACAGCGCTGTGGAATTGCGGAACGCCTTTCTTGGTCACGGCCACCGAAACGCTGCGGGACCAGGTGCGGCAGGTCGCGGGGAGGACGCCATGACCGTTCGGACCGGCGTCATCTGCCTGGGCCTCGCGATGCTGGTGGCTGCGCTGTTCGTGCTCTCGATTCTCGTCGGCAGGGGTGGTGAATGGCTGCCAGCCACCCGCGACCTCGACCCCGCGGTGATCGACATCATCCTTTACCAGGTGCGGTTGCCGCGAGCGCTGCTGGGACTGATGGGCGGCGCCGTGCTCGGCCTGTGCGGCGCCGCGCTGCAAGGCTTGCTGCGTAATCCGCTGGCCGAGCCGGGCCTCGTCGGCGCCTCGAGCGGCGCGGCGCTGGGCGCGGTTGTTGTGTTCTATTTCGGCCTGCTGGGCGGCACGCTCGCGGTGCCGGTCGGCGGCTTCGTCGGCGCCATGATCGCCCTGGCGCTCGTCTATGCGCTGGCCGGCCGGGGCGTCGACGTGATGACGCTGATCCTTGCCGGCGTGGCGGTGAACGCTTTCGCCGGTGCGCTGACCTCGCTGGCGCTCAACCTGGCGCCGAGCCCGTGGGCGGCGCTGGAGATCGTGTTCTGGATGATGGGCTCGCTGGCCGACCGCAGCATGAGCCATGTGGCCTTCGCCGCGCCGTTCGCCATCGCCGGCTGCGCGCTGGTGCTGACGGCGGGCAGGGCGCTCGATGCGCTCAGCCTCGGCCAGGACACCGCCCGCAGCCTCGGCGTCAGTCCCCGCGCCGCGACCATCAAGGTGATCGTCGGCACCGGGCTCGCAGTAGGCGCGATGGTGTCGGTGACAGGCATGATCGGCTTCGCCTTGTCGTGCCGCATCTGCTGCGGCCGTTCATCGGCCACCATCCCAGCCGGCTGCTGCTGCCCAGCGCGCTGGCGGGCGCGGCGGTGATGCTCGCCGCCGACGTGCTGGTGCGGTTCCCCATGCGCGGGCCCGAGCTGAAGCTGGGTGTGGTGACGGCCATCATCGGTGCGCCGTTCTTCCTGCACCTGATCCTGAAAACCCGTCGGAGCGGCCAATGACCACCCTCCGCGCATCCGGTGTCGGCGTAGCCTTCGGCGGCGTGCCCGTCGTCTCCGGCGTGAGCTTCGAGGCAGGCCCGGGCGCGCTGATCGGCCTGATCGGCCCCAATGGCGCGGGCAAGACCAGCCTGATCCGGGCGCTTGCCGACCTGGTACCGTTCACTGGCACGGTCGAGATCGGCGGACGGCCAATCGCCGCCATCGGCCGCCGCGCGCTGGCGTGCACCGTCGCCTATCTCGCCCAGAGCCAGCCGGTGCATTGGCCGTTCACCGTACGCGATCTGGTGGCGCTCGGGCGGCTGCCGCATCGCGCCCCGTTCCAGCGCGTATCGGATGTTGACCAAGCCGCCGTCGCGGACGCGCTGGCGCAGGCGGAGGTGGGGATGTTCGCCGACCGGGCCGTCGATACCCTGTCCGGCGGCGAGCGCGCGCGGGTGCTGTTGGCGCGCGCGCTGGCGGTCAAGGCACCGATCCTGCTGGTCGACGAGCCCATCGCCGCGCTCGATCCGTACCACCAGATCCACATCATGGAAGTGCTGCGCGCCTATGCCGAGGCGGGCGCGCTGGTGGTCGCGGTGCTGCACGACCTGACCCTGGCCGAGCGGTTCTGCCACCGCTTGCTGCTCCTGCGCCGCGGCGCGCTGCTCGCCGACGGTCCGCCGCAGGAGGTGCTGGTCGACGAGAATGTTCGCGCCGCCTATCACGTCGCGGTGGTCCATCACCTCCATGATGGTCAACGGGTCACGGTGCCTTGGGAACGGGTCGACGGCGCGCGCTGACCGTTCCGGGCCGCTTCCCTTGCCTGTATAAGGGGATACCATCGCTGGGACCCGCATGCGCATCCTGCACGTCTTCGACCATTCCGTGCCGCTCCACAGCGGCTACACCTTCCGGAGCCTCGCCATCCTGCGCCAGCAGCGGGCGCGTGGATGGGAGACCGTTCACCTCACCGGACCGAAGCAGGGCACCGACCGGGATTTCGAGGAGACTGTCGACGGGTTCGGTTTCTACCGTTCCGGACAGCCTCCGGCTTTCACCCGCAACCTGCCGCTGATCAAGGACCAGGCCATCGTCGGCGTGCTGGCGAAACGGCTGGAGCAGGTGGCGCGGCAGGTGAAGCCCGACATCATCCATGCCCATTCCCCGGTGCTGAATGCCCGAGCGGCGCTCCAGGTGGGCAGGAAACTTGGCATTCCGGTGGTCTACGAAATCCGCGCCTTCTGGGAGGACGCGGCCGCTGCGCACGGCACGTTCAGCGCGAATGGCATCCGTTACACCATCGCGCGCAAGCTTGAGACCGACGCTGTGCTTGCCGCCGACGCGGTCGCGGTGATCTGCGAGGGGCTGCGCCAGGACATCCTCGAGCGCGGCGTGCGTGACGAGAACGTCGTCGTCATTCCCAACGCCGTGGATCCGGATGAGTTCGCTCACCCCGAACCAGCGGATCCGGCACTGGCGGCGACGCTGGGGCTCGATGGGAAGGTGGTGCTGGGTTTCATCGGTTCGTATTACGGCTATGAAGGGCTCGACCTGCTGCTCGATGCCATGCCGTTCGTCCTCGCCCGCAATCCGCTGGCGCGGCTTCTGCTGGTCGGCGGGGGGCCGGAAGAGGATAATCTGAAAGCGCAGGCGGCGCGGCTGTCCCTGGGCGATGCGGTGGTCTTCGCCGGCCGGGTGCCGCACAAGGACGTGGCGAAGTACTACGCGCTGGTCGACGCCTTCATCTATCCGCGCCACCCCATGCGGCTGACCGAACTGGTCACGCCGTTGAAGCCGCTCGAGGCCATGGCGCAGCGCAAGCCGGTGCTCGCATCGGACATCGGCGGTCACCGGGAACTGATCGCTCACAACGTCACCGGCCTGTTGTTCCCCGCCGGCAATGCCGACGCCATCGCCGAGGCGGTGAACGGGTGGATCGCCGATCCGGCCCGCGCCGGCAGGCTGCTCGACGAGGCATACCGCTACGTCACCGAGGTCCGCACCTGGTCGAGCAGTGTCGCCCGCTATGCGCCGGTCTACGAGCGACTCGTCGGGAAACGGGTTGGCGGCAAACCGGAAATCCCCGCATAATCCGGCAGGGCCGACACATCATGGGGCAATCGTGAGTTTGATCGAGGGACTGAGGACCGGCGCCTGGATGACCCGCGAGCGCATGACGGGTTATGCGTTCATCCTGGTGGCGCTGGAAGTCGCGATTCTGATTTTCTTCATCCTTGGAACCCACGGCAAGATCGTCGAGGTCGGCGATGCGATCACGACCGATTTCGCCAGCTTCTATGCCGCCGGCATGCTGGCCGTCGAAGGCACGCCCGAGCTCGCCTACAACCAGGCCGCCCACCTCCATGCGATCGAGCGGGCCACCATGCCGGGCATCGATTACCTGCTTTACTACTATCCGCCGGTATTCCTGCTGATCTGCGCGGCCTTCGCGCTGCTGCCCTACCTGCCTGCCTTCTACGCTTTCACGGGTGTCACCTTCGCCGCCTATCTCGCGGTCGGCCGGGCCATCGTGCCCGACAAGGGCGCGCTGGGCTGGCTATTGCTGCTGGCGAGCCCGGCTGTCTACTGGGCGGCGGGACTGGGGCAGAACTCGTTCCTCACCGCAGCGGCCTTTGGCGGCGCGCTGCTGCTGGTCGACAAGCGGCCATTCCTCGCCGGGTTGCTGTTCGGCCTGATCTGCTACAAGCCGCATTTCGGCCTGCTGATCCCGGTTGCGCTCGCGGCCGGCGGTCACTGGCGCGCCTTTACCGGGGCGGCTGTCTCGGTGCTGGGGCTCATCGCGCTGTCGGCTTTGGTGTTCGGCTGGCAGACCTGGAACGATTTCCTCGTGCTGTTCACCGGCGCCACCGGCTCCTACGAGCACGGTGACGTCGATCTGGCCGCCTTCATCACACCCTTCGGCGGCGCCCGGCTGATCGGGATTCCCGTCGCGCTTTCCTATGGTCTGCAGGTTCTCTGCACCATCGGCGCCGCTGTTGTCGTCGGCTGGGTCTGGCGGCGCCACGCCAGTCTCGCGGTTCGCGCGGCGGCGCTGTGCGCGGCGGTTCCCGTCGCCGTGCATGTGGCGCTGATGTACGACATGCTGCTTGGGGCCTTCGCCATCTTCTTCCTGGTCCGCGCCGCCCGCGCGGCCGGCGCGTTCATGCCCTGGGAGAAGACGCTGCTGGCATTGGTGTTCATCACCCCGATGTTCTCGCGCCTGGTCGGCCATATCATCCCGTTCCCCATGGGACCGGTTTTCCAGCTGGTGCTGCTCGCGGTCGTGGTCGCGCGCGCCCGGCGGGAATTCGCGGCGGCGCATGCCCCAGCCTGACCGCCTCCCGCTGCTGGGTGTTGTGCTCCGCAGGTTGCCCGGGGGAGGCGTCGATACGTCGCCGACAGGCCTCTATGCCCTCGGGACAAGACTCGCTACGGCGGGCGTGCTGTTCGGTGGCGGCCTTCTGGTGCTCGTGCTGTTCGATCCCGGCCGCATCGGCGTGTTCATGGCGGTCACCGCCCTGACGGGCTTCGTCACCGTGATCGATCTGGGATTGGCCTACTCTCTCCTGCTCGCGGTCTCGTCAAGACCAGCGGCCGACGCCGAGCGCGTTGCTTGGGCCGCCTTCAAGGTCGCGTTGCCTACCGTACCGGTGGCCGGGACCGCGCTGTTCTTGGGCGGGTCCTGGCTGCTCGCCCGCGGCGACGTGGCCGCGTCGAGCTGGTTCTGGCCATGGCTGGCATTCTGCGCCCTTGCCTGTGTCCAGATCGTCCTGATGCTTGGACTGACCTTCGCGGAGGGAAGTGGCCGGCGGCGCGAGGCGTGGCGCGCGAATTTCTGGATCGAGATCCTCGCCGGCCTGGTGCTGCTGGCAGCCATCGCCGCCGGGCAGGAACTGTGGGCGCTGGCTGCCAGCGTCGTGGCGCGCATCGTGCTGACCAGCCTTTTCCTCGCCTTGTCCTTCGACCTTCCCAAGCCTGGGAGAGAGGCGGATACCTGGGCGCTCTGGCGCGCCGAGCTGTGGCCCATGCAGTGGAAGACGCTCGTCAACCTGCTGACCGGCCTGCTGACCACGCGGTTGCTGACGCCGCTGCTGCTCGCGGCCCAGGGCGCGGTCGTCGCCGGCCAGGTCGGCCTGATCCTGTCGCTCGCCTATCTCCTGGTGGCCACCGCGTCGGTTTTGCCGCTCAGCCAGTCCGGCCTCTATGCCAGGCTCTTTCACGAGAGGAGGGGTGGAGACCTGCGCGTCGCCTTCGGACGCACCTTCGCCCTCGGCTTCGGCATCGCGCTGATCTCCGTGGCGGGTGCCGGGCTGGCTTGCGTGCTGCTGGCGCATTACAGCCCGTTCATGGCCGCGCGCCTGCCGGAAGCCGCCGTGATCTGGCTGGTGCTGGCGAGCGCGCCCGTCGGCTATGCCGCAGCGTGCTTCGCCATCGTGCTGCGGTCCCAGCGCCGCGATCCCGGGGCCATTCCCAATCTCATCCTGACCGGTCCGATCCTCGCCCTGCTGGTCATGGCGGCGGGGCGTGACGCGGTAACCTTCGCCGCCGTGCATCTGGCCACGGTCAGCATGGTGGCGTCGCTCTATTCGGTGCTGCTGCGACGCTTCCTGCGCTCCTTTCCAAGAGAGGGTTGATGTCCGACCGGCGCGCGCAACTGATCGCACCGTCACTCGTCATCGCGGCGCTCGCGGTCATGTCGTTCGTCTACCTCATGGATCGATCGCTCTACACGCTGGTCATGGCGCATTGGGGCGACTATCCGGCGGGGCCGCCCTTCGTCGACCTGCAGTCCGTGCTCAACCAACTGGAATGCAATCGGGCGGGTATCGCGGTGATCGACGCCGCCCGTGCCGCCGACCGATGCGGCGTCTACAACTATTCGCCGCTACTGCTCTCCCTGCCGGTACGGATCGACCCCGGCGCGGGTACCGCCGTCGGTGTGGCGCTATGCGTGCTATTTGCCCTGTCGCTTGCTGTCCTGCCGGTGCGAGCCGTCGCGCGCGACATTATCGTCATGGCGTTTGCGGTGCTTTCCGGTGCGGTGGTGTGGGCGCTGGGCTCGGCCAATGTGGACCTGATCATATTCGAGCTGGCGCTGGCCGTCTCCGCGCTCATGTGCCTGAAAGGCAAAGCCCGGCTCGCGGCCTATGCGGTCGCGCTCGCAGGCGGCCTGATCAAGTACTATCCGGTGATGCTGATGGGGCATGTACTTGGCGAAAGCCGCCGCGTGTTCCTGCTGGTGCTCGCGTCCACCGCTGTCGCAACCGGGCTGTTCATCGCGGCGTTCCATGACCAGCTTGCCGCGTCCATTGCGCTGCTGCCCGCGGGGTCGGTGCTGCGGGGACGATGGGGTGCGCAGATCCTGCCGCTTGGGATGGAATGGCTTGCCGGCGGCGACGCCGCCGACGGGGCGGCGCGCCCAAAGGTGCCGGCGGCCAGCTTGGCTTTCCTTTTCCTGGTCGCGGCCGTCGCCGTGCTTTGGCAGGCCCGCCGCCCGCCGATCGCCAAGGCGCTCTCCAGTCTTCAGCCCTGGCCGCGAAGCCTGCTGATCTCCGGTGCACTGGTTGTCCTCGGCTGCTTTGCCGCCTGGCAGAACCTCCCGTTCCGAGGCATTTTCCTGCTACTGGTCCTGCCCGGCCTGCTGATGCTGGATCGGTCCGGTCCACTGAGGGCGATGCCGCTGCTGGTGCTATTCCTCCTCTGGCAAGGGCCTCTGTCCCAAGCCGTACTGCATCTGATGATCCTGGCATCCCTTCCCGATGCCGTCACGGTGGCCGTGCAACTCGGAATCTGGATGGCGACCCAGGCGATCTGGTGGTGGGTGGTCGTGATCCTCGGCGCCATCCTCTATGCGGGGCTGGGCATACCGTTCCTTAGCGGTTTCCGCGGCCGGAACGCGAAGGGGGCTTGATGGAACGTCGTTTGAACTGGCATTGGGCCAGCCTGGTCTATCCGATGTTGCTCGCGGTGATGGGGTGGATCTATTTCCGCCACGAGTATCTCTATCACCAGATCCTGTATTTCTGGGGCGCGTCGCGCAAGGGTGTGGCGTTCTCGGATCTGAACTCCATCCTCACACAGGTCTGGTGCTATGGGCAGGGCTTCGATCCATACGCGGTTCACGCCGAACGGCCTGAGTGCCGGGGCTTTGCCTATTCGCCCTTCCTGCTCGAACTGTGGCCGATCCTGCCCGCGCCCGACTATCGTTACCTGCTGGGCGTTTTGAACCTGCTCACATTCTCGGTGGCCATCCAGTTCCTGCCGATCATGCGACGGCGCGCCGATCATGTGCTGATGGGCCTCGCTTTTCTATCCGCGCCGGTGATCTGGCTGCTGGAGACCTCGAACCTCGACCTGCTGTTCATCGAGGGCGCGCTGCTCGCCTCGTTCCTCTTTTGTCGTGGGCCAGGCGCGCGCGCGACCGGATACGGCATCGTGCTGCTATCGGCGGCGCTCAAATTCTATCCGCTGGTGCTGATGGGGCATCTGCTACGCGAGCGCCCCCGTGTAATGCTGCTTGCGGTCGCGTTGCTGGCCGTTGCTGTTGTGGGCTTCGTGCTGGCGTTTCTCGGCGGCGTAACGACGACGGTGCATAACCTGCCGCGTGCCGCCTACTTCCAGTACTGCTGGGGCGCGGTGGTGCTGCCACTCGGGATCTATTACCTCGCAACCGGCGTCGACCTGCTCGACGTCGATCCCGGCGGTCCACAAGGCTCTCTCACCTTCATCCCCTATCTGTGCATGGGGGTGCTGATCTGTTGGGCGGTGTGGCGCGCCTTCTCCCACGCCCGCGACGATGCATTCGGCCGCGCCTGGGAAAACCTCGGTGATGTCAACAGAGCGTTGATGGTGTCAGGCTGCCTCGTCATCGCGGGCTGCTTCATGGCATGGGCAAACCTACCCTACCGGCAGGCCTTCCTGCTGCTTGTACTTCCAGGGTTGCTTGCCATGAAGGATCCCGCGACCGGCACCGCGGTGCGACTGGCCAGGACGACCGCGGTGCTACTGATCGCGCTGATGTGGTGGGATACGGGACGGGTCTGGCTGGCCGAAGGCCTCAAGGCAGCGGGCGCGCCCGAGGGACTCGACTTGTTGCTGCGGATCGGCTTCTGGCTGGCTGGCCAGGCGATCTGGTGGCACGCGATCTCGGTGATCGGTGCGATCCTGCTGTCGTTCCTGTTATCGTCGGCGGCGGTGAGCGGCCTGGTGCCGGATCGGCTGCGCCGGAAATAGCTATCTGCGGCCCAACCGTCTGGCGATCTCACCCAAATACCCGATGCTCGGGCTGTTCAGCAGGAATGCCGCCAGCAGGCTAGCCAACCGCGCGATCAACCACCACCAGACCAGTTCCCGGAACGCCCAATAGATCAGGACCAGATTGGAGCCAAGATCGCTTTCGGCGGCGATCCGGTGCGCCAGGCGGTGGAAAAACTCCTGCCACAGGACGAACAGGACCACTACGACCACCGACTTGTAATGTCCGTGATGGCGCTGGTCGGCCACCATCAGGGCGAAGAGGCCAGGCAGCGTCAGCAGCAGGAAGACCGCCCTGTAGGCGACGTTCTGCGCGGCGAAGAAACAGCCGACGATGACCAAGGCGCCGGCAGCCAGCCACGCTGCCCTGCCAGCGTCGAGCTCCCTCCAAGCCGTCCTGTCCCTGCGCAGATGCGACTTTGCTACATAGCCGGCGAAGGCCAGCAGGACGCCCAGGATCAACCATGCCTGCCATGGCAGCGGCGCCCGGAATATCTCCGGGCCGATCTCGCTGCCGGCGGGAATGCTCGGCACCACGGCGATGCCAAATGGCAGGTTGAGGGCGCCGAACACATCGCCGAACGGCCAGCCAACTGGCGTCACGCCGAGCGCCGTCCGCATCTCGCCTGCGTGGAGACCAACGAGCAACAGCAACAGCGCTCCGGCCGACGCACCGGTC
>VFQP010004779.1_pt1 | contig 12319 bp, 16 predicted proteins | sample 3512351 | NCBI WGS metagenome assembly VFQP01 (sample SAMN10412372, study PRJNA504923) | tailings metagenome | isolation source: Relicate 1 Philex TSF1 revegetated site | place: Philippines: Tuba, Benguet | collected 2017-08-29 | reverse complement strand
GCTGCAGGACGCCACCAAGGCGCTCGAGGGCAGCGGCCTGTCGGCCAAGACGGTGACCGAGGCCACCTCGGTCGTCACCTCGACGGCCAGCACCGCCGTCACCACCGTCTCGCCCTTTGTGTCCAAGTTCCTGCAGGTGAGGCAGGGGGGGAAGGGGAAAACGCTGCAACACCCTTCGCGCTGCTCACCCAATCTGTCCTCGCCTGCTCACGGCGTGCCTGACGGCGTGCCTCTTTCTCCACACATGCGCGTCGCTGCTGCAGTTTGTGGCCACGTCCGACCCCGTGACGCTGGGCGAGCTGGCCGTGGGCGCGCTGGCCCTGGTCTACATTGCGCCCGGCATCTTTGGCCTGCTGGGCGGCTCCTTCAGGTGCGCGCGCTCCACCTGACGCAGCCCTAGGATCGCCCTTGCGAGGCGGACAGGATGAGAGAGCATGGACACCCCCCTGGCGCGGTGCTTCTGACCCATCGTTCCACGACGTGCTCGTGCCGCTGCCGCCGCCACCTCCCCGCAGGGGCTACGCCGGCGAGCTGGCGCCCCCCGCCGCGCTGGACGCGCTGAGCAACGAGGGTGACGCCGTGCTGATTGACATCCGCACGGCCAAGGAGAAGGAGGGCAGCGGCATCCCCGACCTCCCCTCGGGCCTGTCGAGCAAGGCGCTCGAGGTGGAGTACGCCGTGACGGAGGACCGCAAGCTGAGGGGCCAGCTGCGCGACCCCAGCGGCATTGAGGCGCAGGTCACGGCGCTGCAGGTGCGCGCGGGGGGCCGGCGGATGCGCAGCAGCGCCCTGGCAAGCGGTGGCTTGGGAGAGGTGCCGGGATGATGACAGGTGGGCCAGGGGGACGCGTCATGTGTCCCGTGCGTGCGTGCCGCGTGCCGCGCGGTTGGTTTGCAGATTGCGTCGCTCAAGCGCATTGGCAAGGGCACGCGCGTGGTGCTGCTGGACCGCTACGGCGGCTCGGCCGCCACGGTGGCCCGCGAGCTCACGCGCAAGGGCTACGGCAAGGTGTTTGTCATCCAGGGTGAGCGCGGAGTGCGGACTGCGCTGTGCCCCTCTCTTGCTCGCCGGAGCCGCCGCGCAGCCAAATCCAACCCGCCGCCCTCAACCGCTGCCATGTGACATGATTGCACGTGGCACAGGTGGCTTTGACGGCCGTGGCGGCTGGGTGCAGAGCAAGCTGCAGATCAAGCCCGCCGCCGTGCTGACCACCAGCGCCCCGCCGTCCATTGCCCGGACCGTCTTCAGCCGCAGCAAGGCGCTGCCCGCCCCCAAGTCCTCGTAAATCGATCAAGCGCCCGTGACCGTTTGGCTTCTCCCCCTTTCCCGTCCCACCTATATTCGTTGCAGCTGCGTCAAGCGTGATTCATCGAGATCGAGCGAGAGGAGTCGTTGTCGTTGGGTTGTACACTGTACCTCGGAGGTGGCCGTGAGTTGGTGAGGGCGAGAAGAGCATTTTTTGGGGTTGGAGTCGCAGGACGCCGTTGTGGACACGCCTCCGCCTTTTCCCCCCGCTGCAAACAGAGTGTGGCCTGGAACGCCGGCGTGGGAACGCGACTTGCCTGTTGAGCGCAACCTGCAAGCTGAGGGACGCGGCCCCCCCTGGCAGTTGCAACAAGCACGGCGAAGCGGCAGCGGTCGGTCACTTGACAACACTGTCCAAACCTCAACAACAGCAACGAGTCTGAGGCGTGGTGAACGGTCACACTCGGGACGCGGCAGTAGGTGCGGGAGGAGGAGCGGGTGCGGGCGCGGCGGGGGCAACGGGCAGGCTCCCCGACCGCGCAGGCGCCAGCGTCGCCGCGCCCGTGGAGCCCCCGCTGGCGCGCTTGTCCGCCATGACGGCCGACAGCGCGTCGCCCGCCAGCTTGCGCACGCGCTCCAGCTGCATGCGCGCCAGCGCCACGGCCACCATGGCGCTGCCGCCGTCGTCGGCGCCGCCCGCGCTGCTGCCGCCGCTGCCCACGCTCAGCCCGGCGTCCGACACGCGCAGCAGCGCCGCCGCCCCGCCGCCCGCCCCTGACGTGCTGGACGAGCCCACCCGCGAGGCGCCGCCGGGCGGAACGGCGGCGGCGGCGGCGGCGTTGGCGGCGGCCAGCGCAGCCAGCGCGGCATCGCCGTGGCCGCCGAGCGGCGTTGTCGTTGCCGCAGCGGCGAGGATGCCAGCGCCTGCCTTGGGGTCCTGGTCGGGCGCGTGCTGCAGCAGCGTGACGTCGTCGAGCGCTGTGCGCGCCGCCAGCTCCACCTCGGTGTGCGCCAGCTGCAGCGTGCACAGGCGCTGCTGCAGCAGGTCCTTGTGCGCCAGCACCTGCAGGGTGGGCGGGCGGGCGCGCAAAGAGAGTGCCTCTGGCCGCAGGAAGTGCATGGCGTGGCGGCCTGGCAGCGTGCTGCCGGCTGCCATCGCGCAAGCCTCACCTTGGCCAGCTTGCCCCCGTCGTCCCGCCCAGACCACACTGCACCCCCCACCCACTCCCTCACCTTGGCCAGCTTGCCCGCCATCTCGCTGTGCTCGGCCCGCGCCTTGGCCATGTCGTACACAGCCTGTGTGCAGCAGCCAGCGTGGGCAGGAACACGCAGGAAACAAGGGCGTGGGAACCCACGCCGTGGTGGTGCACACGCGGCAGGCTCTCACCCTCACACTCCTCACTCCACGCGTGTGTGACCCACCCGCGCGTACTCGGCCTTGAGGTCGGCCAGCTCCACGCGCGTGCGCTCGGCCGCCTGGCGCTCGGCCGCCGCCGCCGCCAGCGCCACGGCCGTGTCCCTGGACTTGAGCTCCAACAGCTCCTGCTCGGCCGCCTGGAGCCGCCCCGCCTCGCGCCCCAGCTCCTCCTGCGCGCAGCACGCAGCACCAGATGGCAGACAGGCAGCGATGGGCCTCCGCTGCCTCTCGAGGCTCAGAGCCAACGAGCAGGGCGCGAGGGCCACGCGGTTCGCACCTTTGCCGCCCGCGCGTCGGCCTCAGCGCGCTCAGCGCGGGCCCGCACCGCGTCCGCCTCCCTCTCGAGCCCCGCCCGCGCCCGCGCCGCCTCCTCGGCCGCCTGGCGCTGCTCCTGCAGCTCCCTGGACAGGCGCTGCGCCTCTCCCTGCGCCTGCTCGGCTGCCTCCCTGGCCGCCTGCGCCTGCGCCTTGCCCTCCTCCAGCTGCCGCGCCAGCGCCGCGCGCTGCGCCTGCGCCGCCTCCAGCTGCTGCTCCAGCGCCTGCTTGTCCGAGGTGAGCGCGGCCACGCGCGCCTTGAGCTCGTGCGCCTGCTTGCTGACGACCTTGTTGCCCTCGACAGAGTCGGCCAGCTGCGCCTGCAGGGACGCCTTTTCCGCCTGCACCGCCTCCAGCTCACGCCGGGCCATGTCCAGCTCGGTGCGGGCGCCGCGCTCGCCGCCGCGCGTGCGCGCCTCCTGCAGGGGGGACACGTGCTTGCGCCGTGCGGGGCACGCTGGGCGCCGGCACGCCTTCGTCCCACCTGCCCTGGGCACTGCTCAGCAAGGCAAGAGCAGCTCGCACCTCGGCGTCGGCCAGCGCCTCCTTGAGCTGTCGAGCCATGTCTGCCTTGACCGCGGCCAGCGCCTCTTCCAGCTCCTTGCGCTTTGCCTTTGCCGCCTCCCACTCGGTCCGGTAGTGCTCAGCCTCCTTTTTCTGCCACCTGAGCTCCTCCTGGTAGCGCCGCTCCAGCTCGGCCTGCACGCAGGCCGTGCACCGCAGAGGCCGGGCCTGTTGCCGCTCACCTCCGGCGCGTGCGCACACCTGGCGAAGGCTGTCCCCCCCGCTTGCCCACATCGCTCGCCTGCTTCAGCGCCGAGCTGGCATCTTGCTTGCGGTTGCTGATGACGCCAATAGGGACTTTGCTCTCTGTGGAGCCCTGCGACTGCAGCGCGGTCGCCGTGGCGGGCGTGCTTGCCGCTTCCGGCACACCAGCGGCCTGCGCGCGTCGCACGCGACAAGACAGCACACGCGACGGTCGCTCCGCTGCTCCCTGCGCGCTCGCGCTGGCAGGACCCGGACGAAGTGCACGGCACCGCTCGCCTGCTTGGCCGGCGTGCCAGCTGCGGCTGTGTCTGCGTCGTCGTCGTTCGAGGGGCCCATCGTACCGCGCTGGTGCTGCACAGGCACAGCAGCGTTCTTGCAGCTCACGAGACAAGCCCTTGCCGCATGCGTTTGAAGCTGCCGAGACAGATGCGGGCCCGCCACACCAGTTGTGGCCACACGCACCCATAAAAGCCGCAGCTGAGATGCCGCCCAGCAAGCGCGACAAGGAGGAGCAGGAGGAGAAGGAGGAGCAGCAGTCCTCGCAGGAGGAGGAGTCTTCGCAAGAGGAGGAGTCGTCCGAAGAGGAGGAGAATGAGCAGGCAGAGCCCGACATCGAGGAGCGCAGGAAGCAGAACATGCTGGCGAACCGCCAGCGCCTCGAGGTGCGCCTCTCGAGGAGGCGAGCCAGTTCAATTTACTGGTCAAAGACGCTCGCACAGCGCCTGTGCGAGAGCGCGCTGCACGTCCGCTGCAACGCGCGTGTGTGCGCAGGCGCTTGGCGTGCTGGACGCCGCCGCGGCGCTGGAGGCCGACAAGAAGCCAAAGAAGAAAAAGGAGCGCAAGGCCAAGGCCAAGCCTGCCGAAGGAGAGGAGGTGGAAGTGCGCCGCTCCGTGCGCGAGCGCAGCGCAGTCACCTACAAGGTGAGATAGTGGCCTCTGGGGGCTGCAGCGGCGCCGCAGGCCATCCCCACGCGCAGCGACAGCCGGGGGGCGGACGCGTGCACGCCGGCGCCACGGTCGCGCCCCTCACGCTCTCACACACACTGCGCGACGCACCCGGCGCGCGCAGGAGGAGGAGTACCTGACCGAGCTGCGCCACCTGGGCGGCGGGGGCGGCGGCGGGCCCCGCGCGCGCCGCGAGGTGGACGAGGAGGAGCTGGAGGAGCTGCGGCAAAAGCACGGCGCCGCCGTCATCCCTGGAGAGGAAGGTGCGCCGACGAGCCACTCGCTCTCCTTGCCGCAGGGCGTCTTTCCCCAATGCACCGACACACGACCGCTGCGCCCCGCGCCGTGCACGCACGCATCCCTGCGCAGAGGAGGAGGAGGAGGAGGAGGACGGCGACAAGAAGTCCAAGAAGAAGGGGCGCGGCAACGTGGACAGCGGCAAGGGCGTGCGCCTGCAGGGCGGCCGCGTGTACGACTCCAAGTTCGGCATCACTTGCCACTGGTGCCGCCAAAAGACGCTCGAGGAGCACGTCACGTGCACGCACCCCAACTGCGGCAAGGGCAAGAGGCTGGCCACCACCTTCTGGTGAGGCCACCGCTCCACCCCCGCGCGGCGTGCCAAAGCACCTGATCCGCAACCTCGCGGCGCTGCTTGGCCAGGTCGCCGGCCCAGCAAACTCACCAGGGGCCTCGGCTCTCCCAACATGCGTGTGTGCGCGCAGCAAGGGGTGCCTGCGCAACCGCCACGGCGAGGACAGCGTGGCGGCCGCCGCCAGCGGCACCTGGGTGTGCCCCCAGTGCCGCGGCAGCTGCGGGCCCGGCTGCGTGGCGTGCTGCAACTGCGGGCCATGCCGCAAAAAGGTGAGGCGCCTCACACCGCCCTCCTCCACAGCTCGCTCACTCGCAATTCCTCCTTCCCGCGCCACCCACCCAACGCTGCTGGACGCCCTCCTGAACGCCTTGCTCATCTGCCTCCCCCGCGCTGGCACGCAGCTCAACCTGGAGCCCACGGGCCAAATCATCTCCATGGCCAGGCAGGCGGGCTTCTACAACGTGCACGACTACCTGGTGCACGTCGTGACGGGTGAGAGGACGCGGCCACGGGCACGCGCACCACCACCCATGGGACGCATGCGGCCCGACCCCAGCCCCGATGACCATCATCCCTCCTCACTGCGCACACGCATCCCCCGGCCTGGCATTGCCAGCGCAAGCCGCAGCGCCTGCTGTTCCGCAATCGTGCCGCCACTCCCCATGGTGCGTGTGTGCGTGCGCACGTGCAGGCGAGACGCCCGAGGAGGTGTCTGCGCGCAAGCTCAAGTTCCCCTGGGGCCGCTGGCTGGGCGGCGACGCGCCCGACGAGCCGCCCTGCCAGGCCTGCCTCGAGGGCACGCCCTGCGACATGCACCCCACGGCCGCCGCCGCCGGCGCGCTGCTGCAGCCCGACCAGCCGGCCGCAGGGGGCGCCAAGGCGGCGCGCAAGCCGCGCGCCCGGGCCAAGAAGGCCAAGGGCGAGGAGGGCGGCGAGGAGCAGGAGGAGGAGGAGGCGCCCAAGACGGCGCCCAAGCGCCAGCGCAAGCGCGCCGCCCCCGCTGCCGTCAAGGGCGGGGAGCAGGCGGCAGGGGAGGAGGAGCCGCCGCCCTCGGGCACCGCCAGCGGCAAGGGCAAGAGGGCCCGCAAGACCCCCGCGTCCGCCGGCGGCAAGAAGCGGGGCAAGGCGGCGCAGCAGCAGGAGGAGGGCGGCGCCAAGGAGGAGGAGGACAGGGAGGAGGGGGAGGAGAACGAGGCGCCCGAGGGGCAGCAGCAGCAGAGGCCGGGCAAGAAGCTGGCCAGCAAGCTGCAGGCGGCCAGGCAGCGTGCGGCGGCGGCGCCCGAGCCCGCCGGGCCGCCCTCGGGGGGCGCCGCCGGGGTGGTGCCGCCCGCGCCGGCAGCCACCGTCACCACGACGCCGGCCCTCCCGCCCGGCGTGACGCTGACCAAGTGCGTGCTTCTAGAGCTGCCTGTGTGGCTTCCAGGGCGTGGTGCCTTCCTGTGTGTCTGCCTGGGGCAGAGGTCGTGGACGCGTTGCGCAGCTCGCTGACGGGGTGGTTGCGCGCCTGCGTCGCACCTGCATTCGCTCGTGGCGCTCCTGCAGGCGCCAGTCCAAGCAGCTGGAGCTGGGCCTGGTGAGCCTGGAGGACCTGCTGGCGCAGATCAAGGGCAAGCAGCCCCTGGCGCCCGCCGACAACACGGCTGTCAACGCCGCCGCCTGAACCGCGTGTGGCGCCTGTGCCTGCCTGACGCTGTCCCTCTCTCTCTCTCGTGCGCGCGCGGACAGCCTTGCTGCTTTCTCCGCCGGACGGACTGCAATCGACGCTCAACGCTCCGTGCAGCAGCAGCGGTGAGAAAGCTCGAGGTGCACAGCAGAGAGCATGAGGTGGCTCAGGGGGCCACGTCCACCCTGCGCCGGGGCGCCATGAGCAGCCCGGCGGCTGCGCCGCCACCCAGCCCCTCGTGCTGCTGCCCCAGCTTGCTCACAAAGGCCCGGGGCGACACAGCCTTGGCGTTGAGCTCGTGCAGCAGGCCGTGCAGTGCGCGCGTGACGTGCAGGATGCCGGCCGGCGTGCCCGGCGCGTTGGTCCCGGGGCGCGAGGACGTCGGCGGCGACGCTGGCGCCGTCACGCTCCTCCTTCCGCGCCTTGCGGCGGCCTGCGCGCCGCCCTCCCTCTCGGGCGAGAGGGGGCAGCTGCTGCGAGGCGGAGGCCCCGCTGCGTCGCGCCGTGGGGAGGCGGCCGGGGAGGTGATGATGCACCTGTCGTCGGCTTGCCCGGCGGCACCCAGCCGCGCGCTGAGGTTGAAGGCAAAGGCCGCCATGGCGGCCGCCAGCTCCTCCCTCGCCTGCTGCGCCGCCGTGACGATGTGCTCAGCCGCCTGCCCGTCCAGCGCCAGCAGCGGCGAGTGCGCCAGCGAGTGCGGCCGCGGGGACGCCGTCGTGCTGCCCAGCGCCCTCCCCCTCTGGCCCTCGCAGCCGTCGCGCGGCGCGCCAAAGAGGGGGTTGACGTGCGTGATGGCGGGCGCAGGCAGGCGCCACACGCCACCGGGGGGCGGCTGTCGGTGGGGAGGGCTGCCGTGCGGCAGCGGGTGGGCCGGCGAGGCGCGCGGCGACTGCTGCGGGCCGGGCGGCGGTGCGGCGATGGCGCCGTCGGGCTTGCAGCTGACGCGCAGCGTGATGCAGACGCCGGGGAGCAGGTGCGACAGGTCCGGCTGGATTTCCAGCACTGTGCTGGGCCGCAGCAGCTCCGCCAGGGAGGTGCGGGAGTGCGCCACGCCAGGCCGCCCGCCGGGCGCCTGCCGCACCGCTGGCGGCGGGCTGCTGGGGACGCCGTTGCCGCTGCTGACGGCGGACGCGCTGCTGCTCAGCGCGGTGGCCGCCGGGCCGCAACGGATGGCGGGAAGGCGCGTGCGCGGGTGGCGGGGCATGGCGGCCAGCGCTGAAGAGGTGGGCTGGGCGACGCGTGGTGTGGGGGCGGCGCTGGCGGGCGCGTGGCGCCGCCTGGAGGTGACGCTGCTGGCGGAGCTGCGCGAGCACGAGGCACGCAGCTTGCTGCCCGCCCTCCTCTGCAGGTGGCCCGGGTCTGCGGGCCACGTTGCGGCGGCATCGGGGTGATGCAGGATGCTCAGCAGCTGCTGCTGCGCGCCAGAGAGCAGGTCCTGGGCGCGGCGCAGCACGTCTGCGTGTTCGTCGGACTGCGGGCTGGCCGGTGGGGGCGGGGCAGCGGGGCCTGCGGCTGGTGTGGGCTGGGGCGCTGACGCCAGCGACGCGGTGATGCTGCCCGGCGTGTCGGGCTCAGCGCTGGCGTCCACGCAGCCAAATGGACTGCGGGCAGCAGCGGTGGCGGCAAGCCAAAGCGTCGTGCTGTGTGCGCGAGCGCACGGCCAGCCATGATCAGTCGCACACCCAACAAGTGCCCACCTGGCCTCGCAGGCGGCACGCAGCGCCCGCAGCCACTCCTGCGCCTCGGCAGCCCCGGCGAAGCGAAGCGCCACCTCCTGCCCGTGGGCGCCGCGCAGCACCAGGTGCCGCGTCTTAGCATCCACCCTGCGATGTCACCCAAAAGGCTCGGGATCGCCTGGACGTGCCCCAGCATCACAGATGAGAGGTGCACCGGCCCGCCGCTCACCTCCACGTGTGCATGCCCAGCACGGGCACCACCTGCCGCGGGACGCGCGCCATCTCGTCGCTGAAGAGGAGGAGCCTCCTCGCCACCAGCACCTGTGCCCGAGGCATACAGCCAAGCCTTGGCACAGCTCAGCACGCGCGAGGCTGGGGGACAGAGCTGGGCAGGGAGCGCTGCGTCGCGAGGACTCACCGCGTGGCGTGCGGAGTGGCCTACCGTCAGGGGCCCGCGCTTCATCACTGTCCCCTCCATCAGCGCTGACATGTTGAAGGCACTCGCGCGCAGGCCTCCGAGCTTGATGGACGCCCAGGCCATCCTGCGTGCAGCACGCCGCAGCCCACCACTCACGCCACCCTCACGCCGGCGCAGGGTTGGGCGACTGCAGAGCGCCCTCAGGCGAGCGTACCTGAAGAGGACGTTGTCCTGTGCAGTGCAGAACTGCAGCAGCACCTTGGTCGTGGGGCCTTGGCCGCAGGTGATGCGCAGCACTGTGGGCTGCGCCTCGTCGAACGCCACGTCGTCCACGTGCGCGGCGGGCAGGCGGCGCCACACCTGCCCCTTGCGCAGCAGTGCCACGTCCCCAGACGCTGGCTCCAGGTGCAGGACGCAGCGCACCGCCTTGCTGCTGGCTGCCGGGCGCGCGGACACGCTGCGCAGGTCGAGCAGGGGCACAGCGAGCACGACGTCTTCCACGCCGCGCGCGCTCTGGAGACCAGCACGAGCATCACCACCACGGCGCTCACGCGAACGAGAAGAACATGTCCATCATCGAAGGCTTGTCGACGCCTCCGCCAGCCATTGCCGTGATCACGGCGCTGCGGCAGGAGGATGGGATGGGCGATTAGCAGCAGCGACTTGCTTTCCCAAGTTGACTGCTCACCTCTGTGCTTTACGTTTGTGCAAGTGTGCCGCGTGCGTTCGCAACGCCGGCAGCGCTCTCGCCCTCCCCAGGGGAGACGAACAGGCTCGCGCGACCGGGAGCCCCAAACGCCGAACCCGCGGAGCAGAGGAGAATCTGCACTTGCCCCAGCGTTCTCACGGCTCTGCGCTCACGCTCGCTCCGCGTCTGCGCAGCCGGCGCCAGCCATCGCCCACCGTCCGGTGCTCTTGCCGCCAAGCACGCGGATGCACGCAGAGAAGATGCAATCACAAGAAGAAGGGAAAAGGCCTCACGCCTCTACGGGCTGCGGCTTGAAGTACGGCACGGCCCCGCTGCTGGCTCCCGGCGCGGCGTGGCCCGCCGCCACCGCCTTGAGCTCCTCCTGCCACGCGTGCAGCGCCGCGCCCGGCGCCGCCTGCTCCTTCGCCCCCGCCGCCGCCAGCGCCGCCGCCAGCGCCGCGTTGCCGCCTGCGCCGGGGCCCCCGCTCAGCACGTCGGCCACCATGGCGTGGTTGCCCGTCAGCAGCGCCGCCAGCAGCCCCAGCGACTCGTGCGCGCCGCCCACCGAGCCCAGGCCCAGCAGCGGCACCAGCCCCTGCAGCTCCTGCTTCATGCCCAGCTCCGCCATGTAGGCCAGCACCTCGGTCAGCTGCGCCGGCTGCATGCCCTGGGCGTGCGGCAGCAGCATCTGCACCACGTAGCGGCAGGCGTCCTGGATGCCAGACGCGCGCAGGCCGGACAGCAGCTGCAGGCCCAGCGCCAGAGCCTCGGGGCTGGCGGAGGACATGGCGGAGGGAGGCACGCCGGCGGCGATGGCCAGCGCCGTGTTGGTGGACTGGTTGGTGGCGGCGGCGCGTATGGGCGCCGACCAGTCCAGGTCGTCCGGGTAGGCGCGCACTGCGCGCGGGAATGGGAAGGGTGACGGACCACGCGCGCGTTTGGCGTCGACGGCGTCGTGGTGGCGCCGCCGGGAGCAGAGCGTCAGCGAGCGTGCTGCCTGGACAAGAGCACTCACAAGAGTTTGGCAGCGTCTGCGCGACGCCGCCCACTTCGAGCGAGACGAGGCCCTTGTGCAGCGCGCCGGTGCTCTCCACGCTGAAGGCGGCGTTGGTGAGCGTGTAGGCAAACGACGAGGCGGGCGGCCGGTGCGTGAAGCCCGCCAGCAGCGCCTCCACCGCCTCGGACGCCTGCGCATCCCCCCAACAGGCAGCAGCAGCGCACCACCTTGCCTCACTCGTCAGTCAGCCTCCGGAACAAGCTCAGCGCACGACACCCCCCAGACCGCTCGCAGCCCCTCCAACCATACACCCCACCCCACCCCGCGTCCCCGTTGTGCACACGCCTCACGCCCCGCTAGCTTGCGAGCGGGTCGTGGCAGCGGCGCCGACGCTTGGGTGTGCGCGCACCTGCACCCAGTGGTGCAGCTCGAGCCGCAGCCTGGCCTGGTCCACCAGCCGCAGCCCCGTCAGCAGCAGCGCCGCCTGCGCGCCCCGCTTGCCGTGCAGCGAGCACACGAACGCCGCCACGGCCGCGTGGTGCGCCGCCGGCAGCGCCTCGTTGGCCAGCTGCACCGCCGCCGCGCTGTCGCCCGCCGCAGCCAGGCACAGCACGCGCACGCCGGCGTGCCGCGCCAGCGGCAGAGCCTGCGCGGGGCACCGCCAATCCAACCGCCCACGCACGCTCGCTCGCTGGCGCGCCCTTGTCGGCGCGCAAAAAGCGCGCTCAGGGCGCAGCAGACATATACGGAGTCAGCGTGGCGGGCGTGCCAGGGTGCGGTAAGCAGGTGGTGCAGCAGCAGCGTTCACCTGTGGCTGCCCGTGCACGTCGAGCACCCAGAGGTACCCGTCCCGTGGCCCCAGCAGCGCCAGCGGGCCGGCGGGGCGCGGCACGGGCGTGGGCAGCGCGCCCAGCAGCGACAGGTCAGTGCCGGTGAAGGGCGAGGGCGTGCCGGGCACGGGCGCCGCCAGCGCCGCCAAGGTGAGCGCGTGCACCGTGATGGGCGCCGGGTGGTTGTCGCCGGGCGGCGGGAGGGAGACAAAGGCCAGGTGGATGTGCGTGGGCGTGGCCACGTAGAGCTGGCGCATGCCCCACTGGATGCCCGTGGCGTTGGAGACGGGGAGCGAGGCCACCGGCTGCATGGCCGGATGAGCCGTGCAGATGAGCACCTGAGGCGGCACGCGCGAGGCGGAAAAAGGTGAACAGGCGTCGTTCTCACGACTCAGCAGGGAGATGGGGCGCTTTCGAGAGTGGCAACGGGATGAGGAATGGCAGCCACGGGTCATGCCAGGTGCGTGAAGCAGCGGGTGTGGCAAGGCGTTGCTCTGGAGCCAAGGCGAGCCAGATGCCCCGGCCGCGCACCTGGGAGGTGTAGGCGAGCGCCACGAGGCTCAGGCTGGGGTCCCAGGCCATGACGAGCGGCGCCGGCACCTCGACGCCCACGCGCGTCCCGCGCGCCCAGTCGTACAGCTGCAGCGCGGGAGGGGGCTCGCCGCCGGCGTACAGCGACGTCGCGCTGCGCACGCACGCCGGCACAGCATGAAGCACACGCACACATCCACGTCAGACGCATCCTTTCGGACGGACCAGAGCAGCG
>VFQP010004778.1_pt1 | contig 12320 bp, 27 predicted proteins | sample 3512351 | NCBI WGS metagenome assembly VFQP01 (sample SAMN10412372, study PRJNA504923) | tailings metagenome | isolation source: Relicate 1 Philex TSF1 revegetated site | place: Philippines: Tuba, Benguet | collected 2017-08-29 | reverse complement strand
GCAAGTTTCCTGATTTAGCAGTGGCCACCATGGCAGCCATTGTGCAAAATGCAGAAGAGGGCATTTCAGTGCATGAAACATTCAAGTTTATTCGCAATTTCACACCTAAGCCCATGACGGCGTATGAAGCCACATGCAGCTCAGCAGTGGAGGCCACCATTGACATGGGGGCCAAGCTTATTGCAGTTGTCACAGATTCCCTCAAGCCTGCATTGCTTGTGGCCAAGTACCGGCCCCCTGTGCCTGTCATCGTCCTCACAAACAACCTCAATGTATGGGGGTGTTGACTTTTATTGGGATGTAGGAAATGTCATGTGTGCTTGTTGATGGTGTATGCAAAATCACCCCTCCACCCACACTCCTGTAGGTGGCACGCCTGTGCAGTGGTGTGAGAAGTCTCATCGGCTGCTACTTGCCCACGACTATCACTTCGACAGCATCTGCCATGTACAAAGCCATCGACTTTGCTCAAAAACTGGGCCTAGCCGAGTTGATGTCAGCAGAGGGCAATCAAATGGTGATGGTGACTGGAAGGAAAAAAATGATGCTGGAAGACAATTATCTGCTGTCTGGGTGCCTGTTTCAAACAGTGTCTGTGGGGACAAGCAAGATACCTAGGATTGTGCATCGCAAGGGGTTGGTGGATGGGGACACAACAATTGCATACAGGTGTGTGATTTGCATTTGCTGTGCTGTGTATGGAAACAGTATTCACAAGGACCAACCCATTACCCCAGGTCAACCAAGGTGTCGGTGGAGCTGCTCAAGGACAAGGTCAACACCCCTCGCAAGACCAAAATCGTATGCACACTTGGCCCAGCATGTTGGTCTGAAGAGGGCATTGGTAAACTCATTGATGCTGGTATGAATGTGGCACGCTTCAATTTCAGTCATGGAGACCATGCAGGCCATGGCGAGGTGCGTGTGTGGGAGGGGGCTGGGGTGGATGTGGTGGGACGTGTACAACCACTCAACCTTCCATATATACACAGGTGCTTGCCCGTGCCCGCGAAGTGGCAACAGAAAAGGGTGCCAACTTGGCATATTTGCTCGACACCAAGGGCCCCGAGATCCGTACAGCCATGCTTCGCAACCATGAGCCAATCCAGCTGCAGGCAGGACAAGAGGTCAAGGTGGTTGCAGTGGGTTCTGCTTACACATCATGGGAGGGGTATCAGGATGCACAAGAGACATGCATTGGTGTGTCGTATGACAAGCTGTGCAAGAGTGTCAAGCCTGGCAATCGCATTTTGATGGCAGATGGTACCATTGTCATTGAGGTGTGTGTGTTGTTTGTGTGTGCTTGCATACATCTGGTGGGTACAAATTGGCTGCCTAGAAATATATATGTTCATGTATTTCACGTCCCCAAAAACCAAAACAGGTTGTCAAGATTTTGAATGACAAGGAGCTGCTTGGCTGCATGGCCAACAGTGCCAAGTTGGGTGAGCGCAAGAATGTCAACCTGCCAGGGGTGCACGTTGACCTGCCTGTGCTGACTGAAAAGGACATTGATGACCTGCAAAACTTTTGCTGTCATCATCGCATGGACATGGTGGCTGCTTCCTTTGTGCAGACAGCAAGTGATGTGCGACTCATCCGCACCATTCTGGACATGGCTGGTGGGTCTGCTGTCAAGGTTTGTGCTGCATGGATCGCTTTAGTGGCACTGTATTTAATAACATCAGTACTAAACCAATACACCAATCCATATACAGATCATCTGCAAAATAGAAAATGAAGAGGGCCTGAAAAACTATGACGGCATTCTTTCAGAGACAGATGGCATCATGGTGGCCCGGGGTGACTTGGGTATGGAAATTCCCTCTGAAAAAGTTGCCATTGCCCAGAAAATGATGATTACCAAGGCCAACTTGGCTGGCAAATTTGTCCTGACTGCCACACAAATGCTCAACTCTATGGAGGTGTCACCCCTGCCTACCCGTTCAGAGATGACGGATGTGGCCAATGCTGTGTTTGATGGCACGGATGCCACCATGTTGTCTGGTGAATCAGCCAATGGCAAGTTTCCTGATTTAGCAGTGGCCACCATGGCAGCCATTGTGCAAAATGCAGAGGCGGGTGTGAATGCATATCAGACATTTGATTTCATTCGGGACTTTACACCCAAGCCCATGAGCACAGAGGAGGCCGTGGTGAGCTGTGCTGCAAAGAATACGGTGTGGTGGTGATGATGGTGTGGGGAAACGGTTTGCACTCCAACCACAAATACTCACAATACTCATACCACACTCCTCAGGTGGATATTGATGCTGGGCTTGTGGTGGTTGTCACCAGTACAGGCCGAGTGGCTCGCTATGTAGCAAAGTATCGCCCCAACGTACCAGTGCTCGTCATCACAGACAGTCCACAAGTCAAACGCCACACCAACATGATGTATGCAGCCTATCCGTACCACGTACCACAGCTGCCCCAAGAAAAGGTATTGTGATGGGGAAATCCGTGTGTGTACAACTGTGTACAACAGGCATACACACCACACCAACTACGATACAGGGGGAAGAATTGGAGGTGTTGCTCAGTGACGCATTTCAATATGCAGTGGATGAAGGTTTGTGCCCAGCAGGTCGTGAGGTGATCACCATTACAGGTGCAATTACTGCCGACGCTGAGCAACTGCCCACCATGGCTATACGGGTATTCTTAGGAAAGGGTTGGTGTGATGAATATAAGATGAGCACAACAATCAATCCCCAACATCCCCACAGGTTTTACCTGGCATGCTGGAAGCAGAGGAGCATGAGGAAGCAGACACAGAGGGTACCTTGTCCATGCGCAGCAGTGCTTGCATCATCACACTGCCAGAAATCATTCGACCCAAGGCCCCCCCTCGCAAAACCAAAATCATTTGCACACTTGGCCCAGCATGTTGGTCTGAAGAGGGAATCGCCAAACTCATTGATGCTGGTATGAATGTGGCACGCTTCAATTTCAGCCATGGGGACCATGTAGGCCATCAAGAAGTGCTTGATCGTGTGCGCAAGGTTGCAGCAGCCAAGGGTGTGTATGTGGCTACCATGCTGGACACCAAGGGGCCCGAGATTCGCACTGCCATGCTGCGTGATGGCAAGGATGTGCATATCAAGGAGGGGCAGATGATCAAGATTATTGCAGTGGGGGATGCGTATGCAAGCTGGGAGGGCTACCAGACAGCGGTATGAGAGGGGGTTGCTGTGTATTTTTATGCACAGCAGTTGATGGTCATGTTAATCATGCATTTCATATCACACAGGAGGAAACTGTCATTGGTTGCAGTTATGCCAAACTTGCGCATGACGTTGGACCCAGCAGCAAGATCCTCATTGCTGATGGATCAATCTCCCTCGTAGTGACAGAGGTATGCTTTGGGTACCTATTCTTGTGTCTGTGGGTATGAACCAATCCATAAAATCAATCACAGCATCATGTGTTCTCAAGAAAACACGTCTTCCAAATAACACGTGCGTCCCCCAGGTATTGTCCAACACTGAGGTGATGGCCAAGGCACTCAACAGTGCAAAGCTTGGTCAGCGCAAGAATATGGCCTTGCCAGGCCTTCGTGTCGACATCCCTGTCCTTACTGACAAGGACATTGATGATGTTCAAAACTTTGCATGCAAAAACAAGATGGACATTATTTCCGCGTCATTCGTGCAGAGCCCAGAGGATGTCATGTTTATACGCAAGGTGCTTGTTGTGTGAGGTGACATTGTTGCGTGAGATGATATTGATGTGTGAAACTTCCCGCCCACATGGTCCCTACACCTCCACAGATATTATCTGAGGCTGGGGGTGATGATATTGTCATCATGTCCAAGATTGAATCCCTTCATGGCCTGCTGGATTACGATTACATTCTAGAGGAAACAGATGGCATCATGGTGGCCAGGGGTGACTTGGGTATGGAAATCCCCTCTGAAAAAGTGTGCCTGGCACAAAAGATGATGATTACCAAAGCGCGCATCGCTGGCAAGTTTATTGTGTGTGCAACAGAAATGTTGGCCAGCATGCAGGACAACCCATTGCCTACCCGTGCAGAGATGACGGATGTGGCCAATGCTGTGTTTGATGGGGTGGATGCGACCATGTTGTCAGGGGAGACGGCAAATGGCAAGTTTCCTGATGTGACCGTGGCCACCATGGCTCGCATAACACGAAATGCTGAGATGACCAACAGCTACCAAATGGCAGGGGTGTTTTTGGAAGACCACAGTGTCAAGCCATTTGCAACGATTGAAGCAGTGGCAGCTGCCGTCAGTGCTGCCTGCTGGGATGCACAGGTTTGTGTGTGAGAGAGAGTGTGAGTTTTGGCAGGGTGGCGTACAGTGACCAAGTATGCATACATACCTCTTCCCCAACAACACAGGCTGGTCTCATCATTACTGTCACCGACAGTGGCCTGGCTGCCAATCTTGTCTCCAAGTACCAACCACCATTTGCCCAAATTGTTGTCTCTGCCAATGAGGCCACCCTGCGACAAACCAATGTTCACTTTGGGCAGGTGCCCTTCAAGGTGGATGCCTATCCTGGTCTGACTGATGTGACTGCAATGGTGGCATCTGCCAAGGAAGCTGCCTCGCAGGGTGGTCACTGGGATGGGCGTGGGTCTGTGGTTGTGATGCATGGGCGACAAGGGGGCGATGCTGACACCGAACCGGTGTTTCATGTTGTGTAGAGAACAGGCCTAATAAAGTTTTCACTGCGTTTGTGCGAGAAATATACACTGCACGAGGCGTTGTTGTTACAGAATACAAAAACGACAGATACAAACACAAAAGAACACACCATGCCTCTTCACAACCGCAGCATACAAATACAGCCACATGCGTGCTCACCATCCCAAACAACATACTACACTGCACCCCCCGTTGCTGCTGTGGATGCTCGACGTGCACTCGGCTGCCGTTCCACTGCACCCCCCTCTTGCCCTGCAGCACCACCATCTCCACTTGCTTTGCTGCCATTGTCCTTGTTGCTCTCCAATGATTTGCTTGATTCCTTTTTGCTGCTGGAACGTCGGCCACGTCGCTGCACCTTGATGTGCAGCAATGACTCCACCGTGTTGCGGCAGATGGGGCACTTGGATGTTTGCTTTGCGAGCTCCTGAGCACAGTCTTTGCACATGCACATGTGCCTGAGGGGTGTATTATGAGGGATTATTTATGTGGTATTGGCACACACACATAAACCCAATAAAAACCATCATACCGGCATGGCAACACAGTGGTGTCGCGGACATTGGACAAACAGATGACACACAAGCGCTCCTCATCATTCAAATCTGCCTTGGGGTCTGCTTTGACACCTGCAGGCCCCATGCCATAGATCTCCTGCAGCTTGTATGTCACGCCTTTAATGCGTATTTTCTGCTCTGTCACACGCACTTCATACTCGTTATCCTGTGTTGTAGGATGTTATGAAAAGAGTGCAAACAAGAGCAACCATGCGCACCAACATATATCGCACACTACTGTACACATCACACCACCACCACCACCACCATACATCTGTTTTCACGATCTTGGCATAGGTGGATTGGGATTGCATCCACGACTTTTGTTCCTGCCCTGGTACAAACTCATCCAGTGTATGTCCTGCCAGCTGACCCTCCTCACCTATGCTTTCCAATCGAATAACCAACGGGTATGTGTCTGCGGGCAAGCCCTCCCCAGCAAGCTCTGCTGCATTATGTCGTGACAAATCCACCACATGCTCCACAGTTGTTGTGCCACGCTTAGGAAACTTGTGTGCCAACTGTTGTTGCGTGATGAGGGTTGTGTACAACGATGTATGTGGGCATAGTACACGTTCATCCCCACCATACCCCTTTTTCATAAATGGCACATGGTGCGGGGGTTTGGTAGCGTGGTGTGAGCTTGAAGGTGTTGGCATCCTCATGCGCACAGACATATGTTGTGACACAGCATGGTTGTGTGCAATCAAACGAAAAAACAATTTTCAGCTTGGTTGCATCCCCCTCGACTGGCTCCAACTTGATTGTGTCCTTTTTCACATTGACACTGTTTCTGATGGTGGCTGTCTGTGTAAAGTCTTGTCCATCTTTGCCAGCAGGCGCTGCGGGGGGAGGGGGTGCTTGCTGGGTTGGGGCGGGGGGGCGCGGGTATACGGGTGGTGGGGGAATGCCACCGGGTTGTGCACCTGGGGCCCAGTTTTGCTGATAGTATTGTCCATTGTTCATGTAATGTGCAGGATACTGGCCATATCCAGGCTGTGGCCCAAAGGAAGCTGGTGGTGGCAGTGCCTACAGGTGGTGATGGCACATGGTAGTGAGTGTGTTTCTGTATTGCGCGTGTTGTGTGGGTTACGTTGTTCTACGCTACCTGGGGAGGCGTAGCAAATGGTGGCGGTGCACCGGCATAGGGGGCAAAGTTGACATTTGGCTGTGCGTAGGTGACATTTGGGTTTTGGCTGCTTTGCTGCGGTCGTCGTCTGCTTGATGAATTTCCCATTGGCAAGGGAGTGTCGTGAAAAAGCGTTAGAGCGTGGCGTAGAGCAAAGGTTTGTGATGGTTGGTTATGTTTTATTGCAAGTAAAAACAGAGTTCTGCGTGCTTGTTTATGCGAGGGGTGGTGTGATCATTCTGTCCAATGATGTAGCTTGATGATGGCAGTTGATCATCCATCATAGCTGTGTGCACCTTGCCATCAACGTATTTTGCAAATAATTGCAATTGATGGCGTCCTCTGAGAAATTGAAAGAGCTGCAGCTGCAAATCCAGCAAGATGCAGAGGCGTTGCAGCAAGAGATTAGTGTCAAAGAAACACACTTGACAGGGGGTACCTCTGAAATTTTGGCGTCTGACCCCTCAGAGCCAACCGACAGCGAACGTAGAACCTTGCTGCGCAAACAGCAAGCACAGCAGGTGCTTTGGTGGGGGGGAATGGTGCTGATACTGTGCTTATTATACATACATATCCACACAAAAGAGTAACCCTGCCGTTCACAGACACGGTCCCATGTGCCGTACAAGAAAATAACCATCATCATAGCAACCACTGCTGCAGTGTCTGTGTTGATCTTGCTCTTGTTTTTTGGACATGGACCATCCTTGGACACTATGCAACAGGTGTGCTTTGGTTGGCGAGATGGGTTGCGGGAGATTGTGCAGCAAACATCATCACGCAACCATCACCACACACAGGACATCCAAACAGAGGAACAGCAAGCAGAAACATATGTGTTGGACGAAGCAGGGTGCCCACCACAGCACGCCATCCCCGAATATTGCAGAGGGAAGACACGGTTGAAAAATGTGTCTGTGTTTGACACCTGCAAGGAGCTGTTTGACAAACATGGATGGGATCCTGCTGCACTGCGTGCATGCAACTTGATAGAATAGTAACTTTGTAACAACCATCTCACTGTTCATCCACAGCAATCCTTCAGTGCACCTGGTTACACAGAACTGCACCATGTTTGGCCCCACTCCCTCCCACGCACTATCACAACTGCTTTACATCCTTCCATCCATCATACTTCCCACCATACATCCTCACGCCGAATCACTTGGCATCAGTGGGTGCCAACACCGGGTTGCTTCGCCGCACAAACTTGTACCGCAGTATAGGGTAAAATGTGCCCTGTAGGTGCAATCCTTGTACTGCCCAGTGAAACTCTTCCCAATGTGCAGCTGGCACCAACACATCCACTTGTGATTCTTCCAGTGGCAGCTGTGCATCAAGCAAGGTTGACAGGGTTGCTATCTTGTGACACTTGGCCAACCGATGTGTGTAGCCCTACGGTGTGGTTGGTGAGGTGTAATGGGTGGGTGTTGTAAAGGTTGTGTGCTGCGCTATCCATACGCACCTTTTCTGGTTGACCACCACAACTCCCATCAACAATAGATATTTCAAATCGCTCACTGTGTGTAGGGTGTATGTATATGCATGAGACCCTGGCAAACACACATGCTGTGCACACACATGCTGTATACACACATGCTGTATACACACATACGTTTCAGATTCAAACAACAAGACATGCTTGAGTAGCTTTGCACTTGTCCACTGATGCCGCTTCAATCCATGATCTGTGGTGAGTGAGACACGCATGCTTGTGGTGTGCTACACATGCCAACACCCCTTTTCACCAACACACCTGCAATGTTGCTGATGCTATACTTGTGCCATGGCTCATTCACCAAGTTGTACTGCACAGTCACTTCCTGCATGGTGCGCTGTCGGCGATCGTTGCTGCTGCGGGTGTGCATGGTGCGCTCTGTGTGGCGTGGCATGTATGTCGCGTGGATTGCGGTGGGCCCATCAAGTGAGGGCTCCAACTTGACATGGATACCGCCACCAGTAATCAACCAACACTCTTCAACCTGAGTGGGAGATTGCACTCATGTAATGGTGACGACACACATCTTGTACATGTATGTCTTCCCCACCACCCGCATACCGAATACGCACAGCCCTTGGTTTCTGCAGCCCATGCACGTGATCGGAGGCCATTTTGTGATCGCGAGGGATATGATGGCAACCCTGGCTGTACTTTGATGACTGCACGAAATTCTTGAATGGATGATGGTGCTGATGCAAGGGTTGGGGAAAAGTAGCCGGTGTGCAGCAACACTGCCACCACATCTGAGTCTTGGGTGTAGACATCAACACCCCATAGCTGCCGCGAGCGAACTTGGCTGTTGTTGCTGCCCATGCTGCTGCCAGGGATGCGCACCTGAGTTTTTGGTTGTTGGCGGTGGTGGTGAGTGATTGATGGGAATTGTTGTTGCAAAGTATAGGCCCCAATATACACCAACAAAACATTGTTTTCCACTACACACACAAACAAAACCATACCTCCACCAGGTTGCCCTGCTCCCCCTGGGAATCCAAAAATCGGCCCAAGTCCTTGAGTGGCTGCCCCTCCTTGTAATACAGTGCTGGCAATTTTGGTCGTGCTTCTGTTTGTGGATGGTGATACACATGGTGATGTACAGTGTGCGGATACAACAAGTCCCTACACGCAGGTACCTGTAGGTGCTGCTGCTGCTGGCCGCCCGTTGCCTCGCTGTATGGGAGACAGTAGTAAATGAAACAAACAACATGTTGAACCAATTGCATCAACATGTCACAGCATATCACAGTAAAAAAGGTCAAACGAGCTGGCAACTCATGATCATGGACGATGGAGCACCTTGCTGCACCAGGCATAATACACATGCATCTCAGCAATGCTTCAAGATCATGCACGACGTGCATTTGCAAGCTATCGTAGAGTTTCAAGTGCCCACAAGTTTCACCCAGTCTGGTTTGCTGCAGTGGGCGTTGGATCACACGCCCGCACAAACACACCGTACCGCTTCAGCATCGTCTACAGCTGGCGGCGTGGTACGTGGAATCTTGCCATTCCCCTGTGCATGCCCATCCACCTCCGAGGGGGGTCGTTTAGGAGGCTGGGTGGAGGACATCTAGCACCAAATCCGCTGTCTGTGTTTCGCAAATGTGGCAAGTATGCGGTTGCTGTCGTTAGTTCACTACAGATATACTACATAAATGCTGGAACAAAATGCCAAAATGGAGATACATTTGCAGATACAAATTAACAACAGGTGGTGTTTTTCTCACACCATTTATTCAACACAACCCCTCGGCCCACACCAGCACCCTGTCCCCTGGCATCAACTTGGACACCGCTGCTTTCCACATGGGCTGTGTCCTCAACAGCTTCAACTGGCTGCATATGCACGGCTCTGAAATGGCCTGCCCCACCTCGAGCGCAACATGCGAGCAATGTGGATCCCTCGTAATCGCCTGTGCATTGCGTTTTTGAAAACCAGTAATCACATAACACAACCTTTATTCCCACCACCACACCTGCACAGGCACGTCCTGCACCGTGAGCCCAGCATGTTTGAGCACCTGCTTGAGCAACGCCAGTGAAAACCTGTGTGCCCGAAATGTTGGCAGATGGGTTTGCACTGCGGCGTAGTATCGCTGCCAGTGTACCAGCACGATGCCCTGGGGTCCAAACACTGCATCCGCTCGCAGTGCCCGGGACACTTGGAGCAGTTCTGGTATCAGTTGTGGGTGCATAGGCAGCAGGTTCTTGGGCAGCAGGAGCACATGGGCCCTTGCATGCAACGAGGTGGGGGGCTGCAGGTAATGGGCAAAGCTCTCGTATGATTTATACTCAGGCAACACACCAGCTTCCTGGATTTTGGTGGTGATGATGATTGTGGTGATGTTGTTTGTGGTGATTATATAAAAAGGTGGATGCAGCAAACACATGATACCGTGTAGGACCGGGCGTATCCTGCATGGTCCACTACTGCCAATGGCCCCGTTACATCATACGACCAATAATAGCTACTGTCACTGGTCACCTCCACTGTGGCAAACGGATACAGCAACATCACACTCAGCATGCCCAGCACACTACTCGAGTATGCAAACTGCCTTTGATGCATGCCACCTTGCTGCACAGCAGGGATAGCAGGGAGGCGCACAAGGGCATCGTCCCCAAAATATCTCAACACTTGCTGTTCGAATTCCTCTGGCATGCGCAGTGTGTAGGCCTTGAGGGGAGCCATGTCCTCGACTGCACGCTGGTGGTCATGCAGCACCAGGGCAAGTTTTTCGCTCAACTCAGCATAGTCCCAGGGTGTCCATCGAAAGTGGGCTGGTACTGGCATGTTGAGGATGTCCCGTGCAGCTCCATGGTGTGCGATGAGTGGGACAACATCATAGAGGACACCTTCAAAAATGGCACGTTCCATGCCCGTGATGTAACTATCAATGAGGACCTGTGTGAATGTTGTTGTTGAGGATGGGGTTGCTTTGATTCAGTGGTGATGGTGATAACAAAAAAGACACACCTTGGCCTCTGCAAATACACCATGCATTGCTTCCCTGTCAAATCCATGCAATGGCTTGAGTACTGCACCTGCAGGCAACTATGTTGTTGGAAGGAGTGCAGTTGTTGGGGTGGTTCTTCTATAACAGCACAGAGCATGCATTGCCACCCATCAAACACCTCTGCAAACGTTCATGATGACATACCTTGACCAGGCTGGGGTCGAAGTGCCCCAAATCATCAGGATCATATAACACAAGGTTTTGCTTCCCACGGGTGCCTTGTTCACCATCCCCTGGTGTCTCTTTGTTGGAGGCCCCTGTGCTGTGTTGCCATTGTGCTGCATGCTGGTAAAAGCTGTCTGCCATGGGTGTATTGAGGATTGCCTTGGGTCCACAATCATGCTGCAGGGCAAAGTATTCGGTCAAACACAATGGCTTGAATGCTGTGGTCATGTGGTGGTGATTTGGTGAGTAGTTGCCCTGCATCGTGTGCGTATGAAATTGATCACAACATACAAACACACACACACTCAATACCTGGTTTGTCATGCAGGTCCATTGACAATCGTTCCACATGTTGCCCCACAAACCATATCATGGGTAGAAATGATATGGTAGGGTCTTGCATGTGCAGCCATGGCTCCTGCATGCCCATGTGTTCTGGTACAAGGAAATAATCATTGGGGCTGAGTATGCCAGGATGAAATTGGTGTGGGGTGTAGTCACTATAGCGACCCTGTGTATGTGTACATGCTTGTGTGTGGCAGATCTTGGTGTGCATTGGCAACAGCTACCCAACGGCACATCCCTCACAACTACATACAACCCCAAGCATACCTTGTACAATCGCTGCCCTGCAGGAAACTTGCTCTGCACAGTAATGCGCCCTTCTGCATGCAGCTTGTTGAGTACATTGTGCAGCTGATGCATTGCCTCGGGTCCCCCACTGGCGTATTCATGGGGAAAGTGCATGTAGAGTATGGGAGAGGGGTTGGGGTGCTCCACTTGTGCTGCCAGGCGCTTTATGCTGTAGGAAATGACAAAGTCCACTGGTGGTGTACATGTCTGCGTAGAGGTGGTGGTCGTGGTGCTTGGACAGTGTGTGTTTGGACAGTGGCAAGGACAGCAAATAGGAGTACCACCCTCAACAAACAACCATACCTGTTGTTTGCGCCCCACACATACGACACTGCTCACCACCTTGTACTCCACCGGCACCTCTACCTCGAGTGTAAACCAGTGAAGCATGTCCCCCTGCTGTGTACTCCTACTTCCATCTTGTGCTGCCACCTGATTGGCCCATCCTTCAGCCACTATCAGGTCGTCAAATTTCAATTGAACCCAGTCAATAGCACGTCCAACATGACCACGTACAAGTGCATGGCCTGTGTCCAACCATGTCATCTCGGTCACATTGGGGGGCTGTGTTGTGTTTGGGGGGGTGATTCGTGTGTGTGTGTGTGTGTGTGTGTGTGTGTGTGTGTGTGTGTGTGTGTGTGTGTG
>VFQP010004777.1_pt1 | contig 12323 bp, 13 predicted proteins | sample 3512351 | NCBI WGS metagenome assembly VFQP01 (sample SAMN10412372, study PRJNA504923) | tailings metagenome | isolation source: Relicate 1 Philex TSF1 revegetated site | place: Philippines: Tuba, Benguet | collected 2017-08-29 | reverse complement strand
AGGTGCTGTCCACCATGATGGAGGTGACCGGCTCGTCCATGGAGGAGTGCCGCGCCATGCTGGCGAGCTGCGGCGGGGACCCCAACAGGTTCGTGCTGCGGGGGCGATCTCCCACCAACTCCATAGCGCTCGCTGCTGCTGCTGCTCCTCAGCGAGCAACGCGATTGCTCTCTTCTGCACAATTGCCCGATGCTGCAGGGCGACGGAGCAGCTGCTGGCGTCGCCGTTCGTGAAGGTGCCGACGCGCGCGCAGAAGCACCAGACCAAGGGCCCCGAGACGGCGGGCCCCCGCGGCGGCGGCCCTGGTGGTGCAGGAGCAGGCCAAGGCTACGGCCGCGGTGGCCCTGGCAGGGGCCCTCCTCGCGGCGGCAGCGCGCAGCAGTTCTCGAGGGGCGGCCAGGACGCCCACTACTCGGCGCGAGATCAGCAGCGCCAGGGCGCCTACGGCAACGGCGGCGCAGCGGCGAGAGGCGCAGCACCACCACGCAAGCAGCAGCCACCCTCCTCCAGCGACGCTCCCGCTCCCCACGCTCCCGCGCCCGCTGCTGCTGACGCTGCGGAACCCCAGATGGCGCCTCCCGCCACCAGCGGCCCAGCGAGCGCGGCGCCGGCCCCGGCCGTCAACGGCTGGGCGGCGGGCGCGGGCGCGGGCTCGGGCAAGACGTTCGCCGAGCGGCTCAAAGCCAACCTGCAGGCCTCCAAGCAGCCGGCGCAGCAGCCCGCGCAGCAGCACCACCCGCCGCAGCAGCAGCAGCGCGACGAGGAGCCCGAGGAGCCGCAGCACGACGAGGAGCAGCACTTTGCGCCGGCCGAGGAGGAGTACGCCGCCGAGCACGCCGTCGAGGAGCAGGAGGACGCTCAGGCCCCGGCAGATCAAGCGATCTCGACCTCCGTCGACCCGCAGCACGTCGAGCCAGAGGTGCCCGCGCCGCCGCCGCCGCCCGCCGCCACCTGGGGCGCCGATGCGGGCAAGCTCATCATGTCGTCGCTCAAGGGCGCCTCCGCCGCGCCCTCGCCGCCGCCCGCCGCTGCCGCGCCTGTGGCCGCACCGGCCGCCTCCAGCAGCAGCCCAGCGCCTGTGCCGCCTGTCGCCGCCGCAGCGCCAGAGAGCAGCCTCTCGGCCAGCGGGGACCCCGTGGCGGCGCCGCCGCCCCAGAGCCACGCCCAGGGCTACGGCTACACGGCCGTGGCGGCGCCCGGCGGCGGCTCGGCGGTGGGCGCCGACGCTGCGCCAAGGCCGCCCACCGCTGCCGCGGTGGACGCCGTGCAGCTGTCGTTCGGCACCTTTGGCATCAGCACCGGTGCCGGGGGCCTGGGCGGCGACTTTGGCAACCAGTTTGGCACCTCGCAGCCGCAGCACCCTTCCGCCGCCGCCTACCCTGGCGCGGTGCAGCAGGACCCCCTGCTCAGGCCCCCAGCGGCGGCGCCGCAGCAGCAGCCTGCGCCGGCCACCGTGGCCATGGCGCCGGCCGTGGCGCAGCCCCCGCCCCACCTGCAGCAGCAGCACCACGCCGCCTACGGCGCAGTGCCGCCGCCGCCGCACCTGCCCCAGCCGCCGCACGCCGCGCCCCCGGGCATGGCGGGGCTGGTGGACCCCTACAAGCAGCAGCACCACGCCTTTGCCGGCGCCAACCCCTACGCCGCCGCCTCGCTGACGGCCCCGGGCAACGCGCCTGCCACCGCCGCCCCCGACCTGAGCAAGCTGGCCGCCGGCCTCCAGCAGCAGCCGGCCCAGCAGCCCCCGCAGCTGGCGTACGGCGCGCAGGCCTTTGGCCAGCCGCACCTCCAGCCCCAGCAGCAGCAGCACCACCACGCGTACGGCGGCGGCGCCTTTGGCGGCGCCGGGTTTGCCGACGGGGCGGCGGGCGGCCAGCAGGGCTACGCCGCCGTGCAGCAGGTGTTTGACGCCGGCTGGCCCCAGCAGCAGCAGCAGCAGCAGCAGCCCCAGGACCTGCACAAGCAGCAGCAGCAGCAGCAGGCGTCCCTCTACGGTTACGGCGCGCAGCAGCAGGCCTCTGCCTACGCGCCCCAGCAGCAGCAGCAGCAGCAGCAGGCGCCCGCCGCCAAGCCGGCGCCCGCCGAGGGCGCGCCCAGCAGCAACGGCAATGGCGCCACCGCGCCCACGCCACCCCAGCAGCAGCAGGCGGCTCCCCAGCAGCAGCAGCAGCAGCAGCAGCAGCAGCAGCTGGCGGCGGCGGCGGCGGCGGCCATGGCGGCGTACAGCAACCCCGCCGGCAACCCCCAGCAGCAGCTGCCTTACAACGCGTACGCCGGGTACGGCGGCTACGGCAACCCCAACCCGTACGCCGCCTACATGGCGGGCTACGGAGGCATGGGCTACGGCAACCCCTACGGCCAGCCCGGCGCGGTGAGGGAGCAGCACGCAACACGCAGTGCAGGCTGGTCGCTGGGCAACGAGTCAGGTGCTGGTGGTGGTGGTGGTGCGGGGAGCCGTGAGGCGCGTGACGCGTCCCGTGTGCGTGTGCGTGTGCGTGCCCCTCCCCTGCCCTTGTGTAGGGCTACCCTCCCCAGGCGGGCGGCGCGCCCTACCCCAACGCCTCGGCCGCCGCCAACCTCTACGGCGTGCCGCCGGCGGCCGCGGCACAGCAGCAGCCGCAGGCCCAGGCGCAGCAGCAGCGCAGCAACCCGTACGGCGGCTACCCCGGCGGCGCGGCGGGCGGCTACGGCCTGCCTGGTGAGGCGCGGTCGCTGTTGTTTGGGGGGGGACAGGGGGGGAGGGCTTGGCCCCGCCAGTCGTGGATTGGAGGGCTGCGGGTCACCTGGCTTGAGGTGGTGTGGGCGCGCCTGCAGGGTACGACGACTTGGTGAGCGCCGGGCAGCAGGCGGCGGCGGCGGGCGCGGGCGCGGGCGCGGGCCAGCAGCAGGCGGCGGCGGGCCAGCAGCAGGCGGGCGGCGCGGCAGCGCTCAGCAAAGACGCGGGCAAGGACAGCGGCGGCGCGGCGGCGGCGGCGGCCAGCCTGGCGGCGGGCGGCTACGGCGCGCTGGGTGGAGGCGCGGCGGCGCAGGAGCAGCAGGCGGGCGTGTATGGCGGCCCGCAGCAGCAGGCGTACCGGCCCGGCGGCTACGGGCAGGGCGGCGGCCGGGGCCGCGGCGCCGGCGCGCAGGTGAGGGACTTGAGGCTGGGAGTGTTGGTGTTGAGGGAGGTGGACATCGTCATCAGCTGGGAGATCACGCCGTGCGCCCGAGGGTGTGCGTGTGCCTTGTCCCGGCGTGCGTGTGCAGGGCGGCAACCCCTACGGCGGCTATGGCGCGCGGCCCCAGCAGCCGGGCGGCTACGGCAACGTGGGCTACGGGCAGGCCCAGGGCGCCTACGGGCAGGGCGCCTACGGCCAGGGCGCTTACGGCCAAAAGTACTGAGGGCGCTTGCCTTGAGGAGGAGGAGGAGGCGCGCGTCCGCCTGCCTGCCTGCCCCTGCGCCCCGTGCGCCACCGCGGCAGGGGCGTTTTCCCCCCCTCGCCTCTGCCAGCCGTGGCGCGAGCGCACCTGGCCCACCTGTTTTTGCGCGGGGTGGTGTTGGGGCTGAGCGGTGGGTGGGTGGCGTGCGCCTCTCCTGTACTTTTTTTCAGAGGGGGGCCAGGGCGGTGAGCGGCCAGCCGCCAGAGCTGCGTGAGCGCTGTGCCGGCGCCGGTGTTTCGTTTTGTGGTGCGACGGTCCACCCGAGGGACGCGAGTGCCGTGCCGTGGGGCCGCTTCGCTCAGAGGGTGAGGGGCAGGCCGGGGGCGTGTGTGCGGGGTCCCGTCGTGCTAAGGCGCTGCAGTGCCTCGCTCCATTGGCCAAGACAGGGGGCCCGTTCGTCTCTAGCTTTGTCGCCGTAATGATGATCGCATGCGGACGCAGTGTACACCCCCACACTTGTGCGGACTCTCCAGCCTGCCTGACCCCCTTTCTTTCGTTCGTTCATCCTCCTCCGTGCATCCTCCTGGTGGCTCGCCTGCGCGGGGGTGACGATGCAACCACGCCACGTCCGTGACGAGAGGTGTGGGCAGGGAGTCAGTCAGGTGTCCAGCAGAGCAGCAGAGCAACCTGCTGCGCTCATCACCTATGCGGCTGTCGGTCAACGCGTCTCGGAGGTGGCCTGAGTCGAGCGGGTGAGCGTTGAGCTCGCTCTGAGGAGGGGAGGTAGGACGCCCGGCGCCGACGGCCCCGCGACGCAGGCGAGCGTCAAGGCCTGCTGTTCTGTTGGTCCCGCGCTGCTCTTGCTGCGCGCCCCAGTGCAAAGTGCGACCTTTTCCCGGGACTTGACACACTGGCGGTCGAGTGTTGGCCATGCGTTCCTCAAGAGCCCTCCCCTCCGCCCCGAGCACACACCAGACCGATCACACACACCGCGCGCCACGCTCTGCTGTTTCGCCGCTCTTCGCCAAGAGTCTGCGCTGCCTCCTCCGCGCCACTCTCTCGCAAAAAGGTCCTTGCTCGGAAGCTGTGGGCGAAGAGGAGAATGCAGGCCGAGAAGATCCTCAAGCGCTCAGGTGCGCGCAGCACACGGATTGCCCTTGCCGCTGCAGCGCGGGCCGTTCGGGGCGTGCGATGTGCGCACCTCGAGGGGAGGTGGTGTCGGAGCATCAGGGGCGTCGGGAACCACAGGGCCGCAGCACGACGACGGTGATGGGCGATGGCGCACAGCATGCCGCGCGAATGCCCTGGGTGCCGCTGATCCCGGGCTGAGCAGGCGCGAGCAGGGGGGGACTTGCCTCAACGCTCACGAACTCACGAGCCGTCCCGGAGATCGTGCCGCACAAGCGAGCTGCACACGCACACACGCACACGCAGGCGTCAGCAGCGGCGGCGTGGCGCGTGGCCGCAGTGTGTCGGTGCGCGCCGTGATCGCCGAGCCGCCTCCCGCGCCCAGTCGCAAGTCGCCGGCACCTGCGGCGGCGGCGTCCCTGCCGTCGTCCTTTGCGCTGGGCCGGCGCCCGCTCCCGGGGCCCATCGTCATCAACGGCCAGGTCCTGCACAGCCTCACCGAGGAGCGCCTCGACGTCGTGCGCGACATGACGGACCACGTCAAGAACAACGTGAGCCATGCACGCCTCCTCGTTGGCGCGTGGCCCGTCGCAGGCGGCGATGATGGGAGGGGCGGAGGCGACATCAGCATGTGCGCACGCCGCGGCGCCCGCAGGTGGCCCCGCTGCTCAAGCCCGTGGAGAAGCTCTGGCAGCCGTACGACCTGCTGCCTCGCTCCGAGGACCCCGACTTCCTCGACCAGGTGCGCTCCTCGCCCTCATTGCGCGTGGCTGTGCGCCAGCACGCGCCTGGGCACACTTGGGCGTGTGCGCCGCGACCTCGCTCACTTTGATGCTCGTGCCGTGGTGCGCGCTGCCTGCCGTTTGGCGGCCCGACAGGTGCGGGAGCTGCGCCAGCGCACCGACAACCTGCCCGACGACTACCTGGTGGTCTTCATCGGTGAGCGCGAGCCACCCTTGGCACACCCGTGTGGGCCTCCTCGCGCCCTTCTCACCGCCCCTCCAGCATGTGACGAGCGCGTCTGTGCGTTCTGCGCGCCCCTGCTGCAGGCGACATGATCACTGAGGAGGCTCTGCCCACCTACATGTCCATGATCAACACGCTGGACGGCGTGCGCGACGAGTCGGGCGCCAGCGACACGCCCTGGGCCAACTGGACGCGCGCCTGGACCGCCGAGGAGAACCGCCACGGGGATGTCATGAACAAGTACATGTGGCTCACGGGTGAGTCTGAAAGGCCGCAAGAAGGGAGCTTTGGGAAGGAGCCATCACCACATGTCGCTGCGCCCCTCCCCGCGCCCTCACCCTCGCTGCGGCCGCTCCCGCGCACGTTGCCGCAGGGCGTGTCAACATGAAGGCGGTGGAACACACGGTGCAGCACCTCATCAGCGCGGGCATGGACCCCCGCACCGAGAACAACCCCTACCTGGGCTTCATCTACACCTCGTTCCAGGAGCGCGCCACCCGGGTGAGTGCGCCAGCCCTTGCTCGCCGCCGTCACGCTGCGGGCACGCGTGCCGTCCCGCGATTCACACGAGGTGCCGTGCCTGACCGTCCGCCCGCCAGCCACGCACACAATCACGTGCGCGCAGGTGTCGCACGGCAACACGGCGCGCCACGCGCTCGAGTATGGCGACAAGCTGCTGGCCAAGATGTGCGGGCTCATCGCCGCCGACGAGGCGCGCCACGAGCACGCATACCAGCGCATCATTGACGGCGTGTTTGAGCGCGACCCCGACGGCGCCGTGCTGGCCTGGGCAGACATGATGCGCAAGCAAATCATCATGCCGGCGCACCTCATGAGGGACGGGCAGCACGACGTGACCAACCCCGGCCGCAACCTCTTTGCGGTGCGTGACGTGCGCCGCCGCGCTGCGCCGTGTGGCGCGGAGAAGGCCCCGCCGGGAACTGTTTGCTCATGTTGCGCTGCCCTCGTGCGCCTTTCGCCTGATGAATCGCAGGACTTCGCGGCGGTGGCGGACAAGACGGGCACGTACACGGCGTTCGACTACGCCGACATTGTCGAGCACCTCAACAACCGCTGGACCATCGCGGAGCGCCACGTGAGCGTTGCTCCTCGTCTCAGGCGTCACGTGCGTCGTGCAGAGGTGCTGGGGCCTCACCCTCTCCGCCCCCCTTGTGACCGTTCGCGTGCCGTGCGCAGTTCCAGAGCGGCGAGGCGGCGGCGGCGCAGGAGTACGTGCTCAAGCTGCCCGCACGCATGCGCAAGCTCGCCGAGAAGACGGCGGGTGAGACCCCCTTAAGCAAGGCGCGGCGTGGGCATGCGATGGCGCCGCGCGCGAGCTGTTCTCACACGCAGCCCTGTGCCGTGCTGCTGTGTCTGCCCCCCTGCAGCGCGCAAGAAGAAGGGCGTGGAGGCCAGCTTCAGCTGGCTGTTCAACCGGAGCGTCAAGCTGCACTGACGAGAGAACAAGCATGCGGTGCTTGAGTGCGGGCGGCTGTTTGCGTTGGACCGCTGTCGGGGAGGGTGTTGATTTGAGCTGCACGCAGTGAACGCAGTCTGTTGCCTCAACGATGGCTCCCGGTGGGAAGGTCCGTTGGTGCGTGGCATGGTGGCTAAGAGGCGCTGGTGCAGGCGTGGCCTCGTCGTTCGAGGTGTCAAAACCAGTAGTAGTACGATTCATATGCTGCAGAGTGGTGGGAGTCGTTGAATTCAGTGCGGACCGTTGAACGTTTTCTCTCTCCTCCTTTCATCATGTCTTCCTGAACTGCCCTGACGTGGCGGAGTGCTGCAACCGTGACAGACTGTGCTGCGCACCCCGCATCCCCGTCCACGCTGCCTTCCAGGCCTCCTCAGCTTGGAGCATGCACAGCGCTAGGGGCGCACAGCACGCAGAGCGCGCGCCACCCCGCGCGTAGCAGGCACGCGTCCCTTTTTGCCACGTGCCCATCAGCAACGTCCTGGCTGGTTCCTGGCGCTGCAGATGCTGCCGCCGCTGCGCGGACAGACCGCCCACCCGGCCCGCCCGCCCACCCCGGCCAACCAGAGCAGCAGAAGGGCCTGGACGCCTGGAAAGTGCCCAGCAGCTCATCCGCTGAGGCCGTTGGACCATCCGGACCGCTGCTTCCCGCTTCAGAAAAATGAGGGCTTTACTAGGGCCTGCGTGCCAAACTCGCGCGCTCCCCCTCTGGCTCGCCCTCTTTGGACGGGGTCGCTCCTCTTCCACCCCAGCACGACAGAGATGGCGGCTCGCCCCCTCGTGTCGGTGATCAGCGTGGACTCGGGCGAGGCTGCGGAGCAGACGCAGCTGCCCGCTGTGTTCAGCGCGCCCATCCGCCCGGACATTGTGCGCACCATCCACACGCACATGGCCAAGAACAAGCGCCAGGCGTACGCCGTGCACTTCTTCGCGGGCCACCAGACCTCGGCCGAGTCGTGGGGCACTGGCCGCGCCGTCTCGCGTATCCCCCGCGTGCCAGGCGGCGGCACGCACCGCGCCGGTCAGGGTGCCTATGGCAACATGTGCCGCGGAGGCCGCATGTTCGCTCCCACCAAGGTCTGGAGGAAGTGGCACCGCAAGATCAACATCAACCAGAAGCGCTACGCCGTCGTGTCGGCCCTGGCCGCCTCGGCGCTGCCCTCGCTGGTCCTGGCGCACGGCCACCGCATCGAGCAGGTGAGCAGCGGCGCCGAGCGGGCCAGGGCTTCGGGGCCTGTACTGCGCGCGGAGGGGCGCCCCAGCGCAGCAGCGTGCGGCGCACAGAGGCACGGAGAGCGAGGGGCGAAAGTTTAGCAATGGCGCAGCTCGACGTTGTGACGGCGGCGCGCGCGCCCATCTACACAGGTGCCCGAGGTGCCCCTGGTGCTGAGCGACGCGGCCGAGAGCATCACCAAGACGGCCAAGGCCGTCGAGGTGCTCAAGAAGATTGGCGCCTACGCGGACGTGGAGAAGGCCAAGGACTCCAAGGCCATCCGCCGCGGAAAGGGTGCGCGGCGAGGGGGCACGCAATCTCGGCGCAGCAAGCGGCGCCCAAGCAGCAGCAGCAGCAGCTCACGCCCTCGCCATGCTGTGTGCGCAGGTAAGATGCGTAACCGCCGCTACACGCTGCGCAAGGGCCCCCTGGTCGTTTACGGCAGCAACAACGGCATCGCCAAGGCGTTCCGCAACCTGCCGGGCGTGGAGGTGGCGTCGGTCGACAGCCTCAACCTGCTGCAGGTGCGAGGCTGTGGAGGCGGCAGTGAGGAGGCGGGGGCCGGGCGCAGGACGCACCGCTGGATGATCATAGAGGCGGCGGCTCTGCACACAGCGCGCAGCGGCGGCGGGCTGGGGAAGCTGGCCCAACGCTGCTTCGACAACAGCGGGCGGGGCGGCACACAGAGGCGGGTTGGGAAGCTGTGGCACGGTGGTGTGCTGACGCACGTGGCGGCACGCTGAACGCTGTGCGCACAGTTGGCGCCGGGCGGCCACGTGGGCCGCTTCGTCATCTGGACCAAGAGCGCGTTTGACAAGCTCGACAGCATCTACGGCACGGCCACCACGGAGAGCGCCGTCAAGAAGGGCTACAAGCTGCCCCGCTCGGTCATGACCAACGGCGACCTCACGCTCCTCATCAACTCGTGAGCGCCGCCCACCCGCCCTCCTCTCGCGTCGTGTAGGCAGGTCCGGCGCGGGCCTCTGATGCTGACCCTGCCGCTGGTGGTGGTGGTGGTGGTGATGGCGGCGGTGCGCAGGGACGAGATCCAGAGCGTGGTGCGCGCGCCCAAGGCGGCGGGCCCCCGCCACGCGCCCCTCAAGAAGAACCCGCTCAAGAACCTGGGCGCGCTCCTCAAGCTCAACCCCTACGCCAAGGTACGGGCGCACGCTTTGGGGGAGCGGGCCGTCTTTTGCGTCACGCGCATGTGCCAGCACGTCTCTACGGGAGAGCGGACAGCTGGGTGGGGCCAGAGGCGCGTTGGCCAGCGCGCGCCAAGGAGGCTCTCCAGGCTGCAGGCACCCACACACCTGCTGCACCTGGCTGCCCTGCCTGGCTGGGTGCGTGCAGGTTGCCCGGCGCATTGCCATCACGTCGAGCGCCAAGAAGGCGGTCAAGCGCGCCGACAAGCTGGCCAAGCTGGCGGCCGGCCAGGTGGTGGGCCCCAAGAAGCCCGCCGAGCTCAAGAAGGTGGGTGAGCCACGGCACGGCGCTGCGCTGCCCCCCTGGGTGGACCGAGTGACTGGGCGCGGCAGGCTGGCAGGCGCCGAACGGCGACGGTGGTGCTCTCGGGGCTCAGCCTCTCTGCCGTGGTGTTGGGCTGCCTTGTCGCGCGCAGCTGTCCAAGACCTTCTACAAGAGCCTGCTGGTGGACAGCGAGTACCAGGGCGAGGACTACGACGAGTTCGCCACGTGGCTGGGCACGGCGCAGGCCTAGGCAGAAGCGGCTCGCTGGCGGCGGCGGCGGTGGCGGCAGGGTTTCGCGCAAGTGTTGCCGACCTGTGCATGCCCTCTGCTGTCTGCTCCTGTGTGTCGCTGTAGTGCAACGGATCGTTCTCCACGGTGAAGGGCGCACCCTTGCAGAATTGAGGTGGCGCAGCAACCATGTGGCACACACAGCAGTGTACACGCAGCCGTGAACACGCAACGACACACGCTACCATTGTCCCCTCGGGATGATGATGATGTTGTCCGCCGTCGGGCTCACACGGCGGCGAACGCCTCCTCGGTGATGAAGTAGACCTGCGGCCACCAGCACCCAGCAGGCACACTCTAGTCAAGTGCCGCCGTGCCCACCAGGAGCGCACCCGCCCTCCCTCTGCCCACACTCGCGCACCTGCACCAGCTGCCCGCCGTACATGCGCCCGTTGAGCCGGTCCTTGCACACTTGCGCCGCGTCCGAGCTCGCCATCTTGGTGAAGATCTGCACGCGGGCACCAGCAAGCACAAGAACCGCTTCCCTCTCACGCTTGGCGGTTCAACCGCCCATTGGCCGCTCGGGAGCTCCTGAGAGCACGGTGCGGGCCTCACGCCAGGGCGCAGGTGTGCGTGCGTGTGCCTTCCCCCCCGCGCACGCACCTTGCCGTAGTTGCCGATGCCAATGTACTGCTCGGCCTGCGAGGGGTCGTGTGGGCGCGGCACCTTGATCTCTGCCTGGCTCTTGGGCGCCAGCTCGTCAAACTGGTCCTTGAGGTCCAGCTTCATCTGCAGACAAAGGAAAGGAAAGCAAAGGAAAGCAAGGGCACTTTAGCACCCGCGGTGCGCCTCCAGTGCAGGGCGCGTTGCGTGCGGCCCCCCCGGTGCGTTCGGCCCCGTTGCCCCCCTGGCGGCAGCGGCCGTCCCGTCTCAGCGCGGCCGCTCCGCTGCGGCTGCTCGCTGCACCCGCCGTGGGGTGCGTTGGAGGGGTGAGGGAGGCGAGGCAGACTGCGCAGGCAGCGGCCACGCAGCAGCAGGGCCACACACGGGGCGGACGCCCCCCGCCACCCAAGCGGCACGCCAGCTGCTGCCACACGGGAACCCCCAAGGCAACCCCCAGCGGCCGCCACAGTGCTGCAGCTGCAATGGGCCCACCGGGTGGCGCGCCACGGGCCGAGCAGGCGGCTGGAGGGCGGCGGCAGCAGCAGCAGCAGGCACGAGCGAGCGAGCAAGCAGGCAGGCAGGCAAGCACACGGCAGCAGCGGGCACAGGGCGGCGCAAACGGGCACCCGTTGGCGTTGCGCTCTGCGTTGCGGGGGCGCTGCGTCATGGAGGGAGCACCACAATGCCGTCATCCCCGCCCCCCTGGCCCACCACCACCACCAGCACCACCACAGGGGGCGCAGCAGCAACGTGGCGCTGCTGGAAGGGAGCGGTTGGCACGCGCGCTCAAACTGCCGGCCGGCGGTTGATTGCTGTGCACCACGCGCGCGGCAGCAGCAGCAGCAGCAGCAGCAGCAGCAGCGCAGCAGCAAGGCGGCACGCATCAGCCGCGCCTGGCGGATGGCCGCCACGCCCCACAGCGCACCGCGGGCCAATCGCGCACACACTCACCTGGCCAGGCGCCAGCACCTCCGTGTTCCCTCCCCACCACCTGCGCCCTGCCGTGCTCCGACCCATGTCCCCATTGCATGCCCTCACGTCCACTCACGTCCTCGTACTCCTGGTCGTCCTTGAGGCGGTCGGCCGTGACCATGCCCAGGAAGCAGAGGCACGTGGTGGGCAGGCCCGTCACGCCCTCAATCACCACGCCCGGCGGCAGCTGGGGGGGCGCCGCCGCAGCAGCCGGGTCTTCAATGTGTGGGGGCAGGCCCAGGTTCTTGAGGTTGGCGCCCGCCAGCGCCGCCGCAGCCAGCGCCTGCAGTCACATCACGCACGCGCACGCACGCGCCGCATGAGGGTCAGGCCTCGTGGGTCGCACGGGGCGGCTGCACGACGTGACCGTGGCTTCCCGCAAACGCCCCCCGCGAGTCGTGGCCCTGGCCCACCGCCACCGCGCCACTCCCTGGGCTGGCCTCCTTGAGCAGCAGCAGTCAGCCTCCTCCTCCTCCTCCTCCTCCTCACCTGCATGTCCCCGCGCTTGAAGGCGGCCACCGCCTGCGCCGCCGCCTGGCTGGCCGTGATGGCCTTGTTGGGGTCCACGTACCCCGAGGGGCGCGCCACGCTGATGGTGCAGCCCAGCAGCTGCACCTGCCCGTGCAGCGCCAGCGCCGCCGTGGCCATCTCGGGCGCGCGGAACTCGACGAACGAGTACTTGCCCTGCACGGCGTAGGTGGGGATAGGTGTGGAGGGCAGGTGGTGAGCGGGCGGACGGCAGCGTGTGTGTGCGCGTGTGTGTGCGCGGGAGGCAATGACGGGGTGCGAGCAAGGCGCGCTGGGCTGCAGGGGGCACAGGCGCAGCCGTGTGGCGCGTCCCCTGTGCGGCATCTT
>VFQP010004776.1_pt1 | contig 12324 bp, 15 predicted proteins | sample 3512351 | NCBI WGS metagenome assembly VFQP01 (sample SAMN10412372, study PRJNA504923) | tailings metagenome | isolation source: Relicate 1 Philex TSF1 revegetated site | place: Philippines: Tuba, Benguet | collected 2017-08-29 | reverse complement strand
CCGCCGCCGCCGGCTGCACCACCGCCCCGGCCGCCGCGCTCGCCGGCCGCGCCGCCCCGCCGCCGTTGGCGCCCGCCGCCTGGTGCTGCGACTGCGGTGGCGGCGCCGCGACGGGCGCGGGCGCGGGCGGCGGCGGCGGCGGCGCTGGCACGACGGGCGGCCGAACGAGCGCCTGCACCACGTCGTAGTGCGCGCGGATCTCCACCAGCTGCGCCTCGGAGGCGCGCAGCGCATCGATGATGGCCTGCTCGTGGCCGGGCATGGCGCGCGAGAGCGCCTCGTGCTTGAGCGCCAGCTCCGAGGCGGCCTGCACCGAGGCGCGCAGCAGCTCGTCCGCCGACTTGAGCGTGTCGGCCATGAGCCGCTCGGCGTCCTCGCTGATCTTGGCGTTGTCCTGCGCGGGCGGCGGCGGCAGCAGCGGCGGGCGCGAGCGGGCAAAGTGCAGCAGTTGGTGGTAAGGCGGCGAGGTGTCGTTGATGCGCTGCGTCGGCGTGGGCGGGCGCGCGGCGGCCGCAGGGGCGCAGGGCTCAGGGCGGGTGTGCTGGTGCCTCACCTTGGCGCCGAGCTTTTGCAGCTTCTCAGCCTGCTTCTGGCGCTGCTGGCAGAACTGCACCTTGCCCGGCACCTCCTGCATGACTGACTTGGCCAGGCCCAGGAACTGGCGCGCCGCCGTTAGGTAGTCGGTCGCCACGCTCTGCGCCGTCGCCTGCGCGAAGTCGACGACAGCCCCACGGTGCACATGCGGCGGCATTCTGCGTCAAGTGGCCGCCCGGCTGCGGTTCCCACACTGCCGTTCGTTCCCTGCCCTGCCCCCGAACAAGACGGCGCCCCGGCCAAACCGCGCTGCCATCGTCGCGGCGCTGCGCCGGGGTGCTGGGGGGGCGTGGCGCACCTGCACGGCGTGCAGCTGCTCCGGGTCGGCGCCCCCGCCGGCGCCGCCTGCCCCCCGCAGCAGCGCGCCCAGCGCGTCCAACGTGGCCAGCTCCTCCTGGTGGTGCGCCACGCCCGGCGAGCCCTGCGCCGCACATCCATGCACCCCCGTAACCATGCACGGGATTCGTTCCCCGCGCACGCGTGACGGCGCTCAAAAACGCATTCTCAGGCCCCGCAGCCCGCGAACACCTTTTTGCCCTGGCGGGAGGGGTCCTCGGCCAGGCGCATGCGCTGCTGCAGCTGCGCCCGCCGGTCCTCCACCTCCTGCTGCTGCGAGCGCAGCGACCTGCGCCCGCCACCACGCAAGACGCGAGCCGCTTTTCGCGGACGCTGCCGCCCACAACAAACCCAAGGGACGCATGCTCGCCTTGCTTGGAAAACCCACCCCATCCCACCCCTCTGTGCCTTCCCGGCGCGCGAGCCTGAATGCCTGACGCGCACCTGAGCTGCGCCTCGAGCCCTCGGACCTGCTGCGCCAGCGCGTCGGCCTGCTGAGTCAGCGCCGCCTCCTCGCGCCGCAGCGCCGCCACCGTGGCGGCCGCGCCGCCGCCGCCCGCCGCCGCGCCGCCCTTGCCCCCCTTTTGCGCCGGCTTGCTGCTCTCCTCCGCCTGCGCAGGCGCACACGCACACGCACGTGCGCCGCCCGCCCACCACGTCAAGCCTGGCGGAGCACGGCAGGATGCAGCGCCCGCCATCATCATGAGGGGTGCCCGCCTGGATCCTGGTGCCCGCCACCTCTCACCTGGATCCTGCTGCTGATGGCCTGCCTGAGCGCGTCGAGCGAGGGCGCGTAGCTGCGCTCGGCGCCGCCCGCCGCGCCGGCGTCCTCGCCCGTGAGGCCGGGCGGCAGGTTGTCGGGCTGCAGCAGCGACAGCTGCTCGCCCGTCAGGCGGAAGATCTTGCGCGCAATCTCGGCGTGCTCCCTGCGGCGCGATGATCGGCACAGCGCACGCCCCATGAGGCACCGCCCGTGCTGCACACCGCGGACCGGGTCGCTCGCAAGGTCCCCCTCGACAACGGAGAGCACGAGGGCATGACGCACTTGCTGGCGCTGCCTCGCCCGGCCGCCGCCAGCTTGGCCAGCGCTCCCTGCTCCCTGCCAATGGTCTGGCCCAGGCCCGACACCTTGTCCATCCACGCTGTGAGTGCCGCCGCCGCCGCGTCGGCACCCGCTGCGCCGTCGGCGGCACCGGCCTTGACGGCCGCCACCAGCGCGTTGACGGCGCGCTGCGTGGCGGACTGCACGTCCACCGAGTCCTGCTCGGCCAGCCGCGCCAGCCGGGCCTGCGTGGAGGCGGCGCACGCGAGGCGCCGTGGCCCCACGCGCTCAAGATCGGCGGCGGCGAGCACCGCGTCGGCGTGGCGGGGCGCATGCAGCATCCCTGGCACTCGGTGGCTGCGTGCGCCACGCGCCGTCCTGCCGCTGGATCGCGATCTGTGCGCTAGAGGGAGGCACTCACGATGGCTGCGGCGAAGCGCTGCGCCGAGTGTGGGTCGAAGCGCGCGGAGAAGGCCAGCAGCAGCTGCGCCAGCAGGTCCTCGGCCTCGGCGCTGAACGACGCGGCGCCGCTCACGGCGCTCTCCACGCTGCTCTCGAGCGCGCGGGACCGCAGCAGCACCTGCGGGGCGGCACACGCAGCGAGCGCCGCGGGGATCACCTCCACCACGAGTGACTGGGCAATCCTCTGCGCTGCTGTCGCCCGTGCTGCGCAGACGAGGACACACAACCCCACCTCCTCCTCACCGTGCGAAAGTCCACCAGCGTGGTGCCGTCGACGTCTCGATACTTTGGCGCCTTGGCAGCCACGCGGTCAGAGGCCTGCGCGTTGCGTTGATGCAGGCCGTGTGCGTGTGCCCGCACACCGCACACCGAGCAAGGCCACAATCCGCACGATCTCGCGGCTTGTGCCCCCGCCCCCTCGCCCACACCTCCTGCCGTGTCCCAGGCAGAAGCTCCTCACCTGGTGGATCCAGTCCTTCCAGAGCTTGAGCTTGTCCGGCAGCGCCTTGGCCTCGCGCGCGGCGCGTTCAACCGCTGCGATGGCCTCGTAGACGTCCACTGCGGCAGCTTTGCCACCAGCGGCGGACGAGGAGGACGCACCCCCGTTCTCCGCTCCACCGTCGCCTCCTCCTGCAGCTGCGTCCTTGCTCTTGGGCTTGTTCTTCTTCTTCTTGCTCGCGAGCTGCGCCTCCGCGCCCTTGAGCAGATCGAAGCTGTTCATCACCGACGCCATCGTGCTGCTGGGGGTGGGTGATGTTGGGGCCGCTGGGACTGGCCATCTCGCGCGTTCGCTTCCGTGGATCGTCAGCCCCAGCCGCGGGTCTGCGTGGCCGTGCAAGCGGGGAGCAAGCGTGCCCAGGGGCAGCTTGAACTAGACGACCACGCAGCGCAGGGCAGCGTTCTGCGCAAAGTCCAGCAGGCGCACTTCCCCGGTGCTGCTGCCGACGGCCAAGCACGAGGGGGACGCGACCAGCGCGCAGGCGTAGCGGTGGCTGACCCCGTCCTGCAGCGACAGGATGGGACGCATGTCCAGGCGCGGCTGCTGCCCTCCGCTGCCGCTGCTGCTGGAGATGCCGGCGCACGCGTACACCAGCACCCCTGCAGCATGCGCAGCACGGTGATGGACCGTCGCAGCGCGCTCCACGCAACCGTGCATCGCCGGTGGAAGAGTTTGCGCGCGTGACGGCGGCACGCACCGTCGTTCATGGCCAGCGTGGCCAGGTGCTCGTCGCACAGCACGATGGCCGTCACGGGCCCGGCGTGCTCGCAGATGCGCCCCAGGCAAGTCCCCCGCAGCACGTCCCACACCTGCGACGCACACGGCCCCATGCACACCTCCCTTTGGCGCCCGCCCACCCACAACCCCTTGGTGCCCTCCTGCCCGCTGGGGCGTCCCGCCAGCGACGCTCGCTACGCTCACCAGCACTTCGTGGACAGAGCCCGAGAAGAGCACTGGCTTCCTGGGCCTGGGGCCGCCCGGCAGAAGCTCACTCCTCTGCTCCTCCTGCGCCGCCGGCCGCAGCGCCGGCGAGGAAACGGGCGGCGGGCTCCGCCCCGTGAGCGGGAGGCACCCGAACCGCAGGGAGATGACGCCGCGCGCGTGGCCCTTGCTGAGGCTGTGCAGCAGCCGCAAGGGAGGCGCCTCCTGCTGCTGCCGCTGCTCCATCAAGCCCTGCACGCTGGCCCAGACCTTGATCTCGCCGTCCCCGCTGCCCGTGGCCACCAACACCTCCACCTCCTGGTCAGGTGCTGCGCCGCCAAGCCCACCGCCCAGGCCCACGCAGCCGCTGCAGGCGTGCCACGCCGCGCCGCTGTCGCGCCGCGCACTATCATCGACGGCGCGGCGGCGGCGGTGCATGTAGAGATCCATGCAGAGAACGGCCGACGCGTGAGGCGCCAGCTCCTGGACAGGCGCTGCGGCCGCCTCTGCCGCCGCCCTCACGTCGCCGCTCGCATTGTGACCGCCGCCGGCGCCGTGCGCACTCGTGCCGGTTGCCGGCGCCTGGCAGCCCTCGCAGGCGTACTCAAAGCACTCCGCGGGCCCGTCCATGCCCACGCCGCACGGCGCGCCGTCCGCGACGGAGCACACGACCGAGCAGCCGTGCGCCCGGCCCTGCGCCAGCAGCGCCGCCAGCGCGCCCGCGCCCTCGCGCGCCACCTCCCACGCGCCATCGCCGCCGCCGCCGCCGCCCTCGCGGGCGCCCTGAGCCTGCAGCAGGGCGGCCAGCGGCGAGTGCGGCGGCGCCGGCGCCGGCGCCGGCCTGCGCCGCCGCAGTAGCCGCGGCAGGCGCCACACCTTGCAGGTGCAGTCGCGGCTGCTGCTCAGCAGCAGGCCGCCCGGCAGGCGCCCCAGCCCCCACACGGCGTCGGCGTGCCCGGCAAAGCTGCGCAGCACCTGCCCCGCCGGCACGTCCAAAAGCCGCACCACGCCGTCGCTGCCGCCCGAGAGCGCCAGCGCCTCGCAGCCCGGCGCCGCGTACGCAAAGCGCACCAGCGTCACCACGCACGGGTGCGCCACGCGCCCCGCAGGCGGGGCCCCCTGCCCGCCGCTGCCGTACCTCCACATGCACACCGTCTTGTCCAGCGACGCTGCGAAAGGTGTGACGCGACGGGGGCGCCAGTTATGAACGGCGGGTGCGTCGCGTGGAACAACCGTTCGCGTGCATTCGCGCAGTCGGGCTGCGATGAGCGGCGTGGGCCCCCCTGCCCCCGTTCGCGCGTGGTGAAACTCACAGGTGAGGACGTGCTCCCGGCCCGCCGCCATGCCGTTGATCCAGCCCGAGTGTCCGGCAAAGGTGCACACGCACCGCGGCTCCGCCGGCGCCTGCGCGCCGCCGCCGCCGCGTGCCTCCCCCCCTGGCTCCCAGCGCCACTGCGCGCCGCCGCTACTCCGCGCCCTTGGCTCCTCCCCCTGGCGGTCGCCCGACGTTTGGTGGCGGTGCTGATGCTGCTGCTGATGGTGGTGACCGTGAGCGCGTGGGGCGTGCGAGGCAGGCCCCCGCGGCCACAGCTGGTGCACGCGCACCACGCCGTCCCACCCCGCCGACACCAGCACCGGGCCCCACAGCGCAGTGTCGGCGAAGGCCAGGCACTCGACGTTGCCGCTGTGGTGCTCCTGCAGGCGGTGCTCCAGGTACCTGCGGGCACGCGGTGGTGCAGGCCAGCGGGACGCGTCTGTGCACCCCAGCCTGTGTCTTGGCTCACGTGCTTTAGCGCTGCGAGACGTCTGATACGCCCGGCAGCTGGGCTCCGGCCCCACCGAGGTGTCCAAACAGATGCACATTGAAGGAAGGCCCTGGCAAAAGTCGGTGCCTCTCGGGGCAAGCCGCAGCCGCGTGATGCGCGCCCGCCCACACGCACCTGCCCGTCTCCCACGCCGTGCGCTGCTTGAGCGCCGCGCCAACAAGCGTGCTCAGCGGAGGGCGGGGAGGCGGCGGCGCCGGCGGTGGCGGCGCCGGCGGCACCAGCACGGTCCGGCCCGCCGCGCCCGCCTCCGCGCCGCTGGCAGCGGCGGCGGCGGCCCGCGTGCGCAGCAGGCGCACGCCCTGCACGCCCGCCACGGCAAACGCCGCCTGGCCCGAGGGCGGCGGCCTCGGCCGCAGCGACGCGGCAGCGTCGCCGGCGGCGGCGGCGGCGGCGACGCCGCTGCTTCCTGCCGGAGCAGTGGCCGCAGCAGGCGTTGCTTCAAGGTGGTGGTTGAGGCTGTGCCGGTCACCGGACACGCTGACCCTGACGGGGCCACCGACACCACCTCCCAGGGGAGGACCGCCCGCAAGCGCGCCGGCGAGGGTGGGCGCGCACGCCGGCGCGTGGCCGCCGCCGCCGTCGAGCCAGCAGGGCGGGAGGCGCAGGGCCAGGTCGGCCACGTGCGGCCACCAGAGCCCGTCGTCGCCTCCCGCCTGGCGCCACTCGCGGCACACGCGCCGGGCCGCGGCGAGGTCGGCGGCGGGCAGCCGCAGGAAGACCTCCTGCAGCACGTCGCGCGGCAGCCGGTGCACCTGGCCTGGGGACGCGGGGCCCTCCAGGAGCCGCTGCTGACCGCCGTGGGAGGCTGCTGCTGCTGCTTCTGGTCGCTTGCTGGCCGTGGTGGTGGCTGCTGCTTCTGCGGAGGCGAGAGGCGGAGGCGAGAGGCGAAGGTGCGTGACGTAAGCGGGATGTGGCGGGAGTGCGAGGGAGCGGTGTGAGGGCTCTGCGCGTTACCTGGGGCGGCAGCAGGCGGTGGCCCCGCAGCCAGGAAGCCCCGCTTGAGGAAGGGGAGGGGCCGCCTGGCCACGCCCTGCTGCTCGGTGCTGGGCGCGGCGGGCGCGGCGGCAGGGGGCGGCCGAGGCCCCCCTGGGGGCGGCGCCGGCCGCAGCGGGGGCAGTGGTGGGGCGGATGCTGGAAGTGGTGGTGCTGTGGGAACATCTGGCTGCGTGGTGGCGGGGGGTGGTGCTGCTTGCTCCGCCCCTGAAGCGGGCACATCTCGAAGGGCGGCGGCGACGACGAGGCGCCTGGCCCGCGTGAGGAAGCCCCGCTCAAAGGCTCCGGCGGCGGGGCGCTGCGGGGCTCCACCACCTCCAGGTGCAGCAGGCGGTGGGGTTGGCTCTCCAGCCGCGGCCGTGGACGGTGCTGGCGGCGCCGTGATCGACGGTGGGCGGGGCCCGCTGGGCGGGGTGGGCCGCAGCTGAGGGGCAGAGGGTGGAAGCGGAGGAGGTGCTGATCCTGCTGCTGTTGCTGCTTGTGCTGCTCGCACGGGGTCGTCGTGGCGAGCGGCGGGGGGGACGCCTCCGGCGGATGATGCCCCTGGCAGCGCTGGCGATGCTGTGCTGGCGACCGGCGCGACTGCCTGCCGTGCCACGCATGACGGCCTGTGCGTGGGCCAGTGCTGGCGCTGGCCTGCAAGCGCACGGCGCGCACGCGTACAGCAGATGCGGTGGCCGCAGGGGGGCGGCGTGGGATGCGGTGGCTCACACTCGGCGTGCTTGCGCACGCAACAGATGGCGCCTCACTCACAGGCCTGCGAGCAGTAGCGCTCGTGCCGGCATCCCGTGCAGCGAAAGGCCGCCTTGGCTCCACACACGGCGCACGGCGGCCCCTCTTGTCGCGCCGCTGCCATCACATTGTGTGCTTCGCTCAAGCTCGACAACAGCGGCGCGGGCCTCGCGCGAATGGGAAGCAAAAACCACCGCACGCTGCGGCTTGAACGCGCGAATCCTAACCCACAGACAGCCACTGAGCAGAGCACGCAGAGCCCTCAGAACACACCTCTTGACACACAGCAAACAGGATGGGCAGGAGGAGGGCGCTGCTGTTCGGCCTTATCACGCTGGCGGCGGCAGCGGCAGCCGCGCGATGCGACGCGGTCCCCGAGCGGCGCTCAACGCAGAGCCGCAGGGCGCTGCGGCAGCAGCTCCCAGGGACCCAGCCCGCCGCAAGGCGGCTGCTCCAGGTGCAGGGCGGCTTCCACGTGCCGGCGGCGTTCCAGGAGATGCTGTCAAAGACGGCAGAGCGTGCTGCCGTGGTGCAGCCAGAAGTGCTCGCCGACAAGTATCCAGGTGAGCAGCTGCGTCCTTTGGCCCCACTCGCGATGCTGGCACCGTCCCGGCCCATGGGGAGCGAGCTGTGCTGTCCGCGTGCGGTGCGCGCGCGGCCGCAGGCATGCCGCCAAACTCCTCCACGCAGCACGTGCAGCTGCACTGGGTCATCACCTCGTGCGACAGGTGCGTTGTGGACTCTCGCCCCCTGAGACGCCGGGCTCACTCGGCGTGGGCACGCATACCGACGGCAGCTCCGCCCGCCACCGCGCACACACCGACGGCAGCCCAGCCCCGCAACCGCAACCTGTCCTCAGGCACCTGTGGGGCCGCATGATGACGCGCACGCTCATCTCGGGGCTGTTCAACGAGCTGCACCCTGCCACCGTCAGCGTGGTCTGGTGCCGCGCCTACGCGCCCGAGGAGTACCCGCCGCTGCTGCACGACCTGCGCCACTCCCACTCAATCAACGTGTTCTTCCCGTCACGCAAGCTCATGGCTCAGGTGCGCGCGCGAGGGCTCGAGGCTGGGCGCGGCCAGCCGCCAAACCGGGCACGGCCAGCTTGCAGGGCCCCCCGGGGGGCGCCCTGACCGCTCTGCGGCAGAAAGCCTGCAAGTGGCTGGGTGCGCGCCCGCAGGTGTCGAGGGAGACCACGCACAACCTCACCGAGGGCGTCATGCTGGTGCGCGCCAGAGGGGAATTTGAAGGGGCGCGGGTCCCGGGCGCCGCAGCCACACTGCCCAGCCCCTTGCCATCCATCCCCGCCTGGCTGCCGTGCACCTCTCTTCTGCCGCGCTCTGCCGCCTGTCCTCGCGCGCGCAGAACCACACGCAGCTGCGCCCCAGCGACCCCACCTACCTCACGGCGCTCATGGTGCCCTCGCTGCTGCAGCGCCCCGACCTGCCCCTGCTCATCACCGAGGACGACGTCGTCTTTGCGCCCGACGCCAACGCCCGCCTCGCCACGGTGCGTGTGTATGTTGCATTTGCACCTGTTTTGCCGCAGCCCAGCTACCGGGCGAATCAGATGTCTAAGTGGTGTGCATCTCGCGTCAACGGAACGGGCTACTGACCCGCGTCAAGCAGGAAGAGGGTCGGCACGGTGCGGCGTGCGTAGCGGGGGAGGTCCGCTGGGGTGAGGACAGGCGCACAGAGGCCCCGGCGGGCGCCGCGGTGGCTGCGCTAGCCCTGCAGCGCTGGAGGGGCAGCGGGGTGGGGGCGAGGATACGAGGCGGAGGCGTCGCTCTCTACCGCCCCTCTTGCTGTGTGGTGCGTGCGACTCCGCACGTGGCGCAGGTGCTGGGGCAGCTGGCGCCCGTCGTGCAGTCTGACCCCTTCCTGATCCAGGTGCGGCGGACGCGTGGCGCGGGCATGCGCCCCGCCCCGATTGATGCCAGGGCGCCTGACGGTCGCTCGCTTTGGAACGGCTCACGGGGCCAGGCAGCCCAGCACCGGCATGCTGCTGTTCCGCCGTTTGCGACGCATGCGCTCGGCTGGCGACGAGGTTTCCTCGCCGCTGACGTGGGCGATGATGGTCTGTCTCCGTGATGCAAGACATGCACACGCACACACACACGCACCAGCTGCTGCGCCGCTCACCCACGGCCGCCCCGCACCGCACCGCAGGTGTACGAGTGCGACAACAAGTTTGGCCCGGCGCCCGACGACATGAGCGACGTCACGCAGGCCGGCAACGACAGGTGGGCACCAGCCGCATCATGGCCCACAGCGCATCCAGCCGATTCGCGCTGCGTGGCAACAGCAGAGCGGCTGCCCAGTCGTCCCGACCCGCCTGGCTGGCTCTCTGTGCCGCCGCAGGACCACCTCTCGCGTGTCGCACGACTACACGCGCCTCCGCGTGCACGTGAGCGCCCCTCTGCCGCGGGCAGCGCTGCCGCGGCCTGCCGGGCTGCGCGTGGGTGGGCAGTGCCTGGCAGGGCACGTGCACCCCGACCGCGCACGGTAGGCGTCGTGACCGCGTGCACGGTGGGCGCCGCACCTCAACCGCTGCTCCGCCCGCGTGCCCGCAGGAGCGCATCACCTGGGGGGCGCAGGGGTGAGCGCTCCATGCCGCGCACCCGTTGCGTGAGCGCACATGACGCCGTGCCGAACACCGCCTGATGCCGCACGTCGCGTCTCATCTCTCGCCCGCCGACCGCAGTTTCTTCTACTCGCCAGCCATGACGGCGCTCATCCTCTCCTACTGGCTGGCCATGAGCCAGCGGGGCGTCTTTCACCCCAACTACGGGCAGGTGCGGCGACGCTCGCACGCACAAACGTGCCGCCTCCTCTGCCTCGCTGCTGATCCTTGCTGCTTGACGCGGGCGGTGGATGCTAAGGTGCACACACACACACACACACACACACACACCTGCCCAGCTGCGTGCGCCGGAGCAGCACGGGCATGGCGTGACGCGGGCGCGCGTGGTCACCACCGCGCCGTTGCCCCGCAGGACACGCACGTGACGACGCTGGTGCGCGACGAGTGGCACTGCAACAAGGAGGGCTCCGAGTGCCACTACTACGTGTGAGCCAGGGCGCCGGTGCACCTTGCCGCTGCACGTGTGCCCTCACCCCCCAAACGAAGCAACCACGCATCACGGCGTTTGTGCTCGTCGCAGGATGTACCCGAGCCTCATCCAGCACATTGGCACGTCGAGCAGCATCTTCAACGGCGGCAACGGGGTGAACCAGCGCTACCACTGGGCCACCAACTTTCCCGTCAAGGTCAGCTTGCCCGGCCTGGAGGAGGACGGCATGTGGCGGCGGCAGAGGCGGCGGGCGCAGAGGCGGGCGCTGTTGCAGGGCAGGAAGGAGAGCGGGAGCGGGAGCTGGGTGGGGCGCCGCACGCTGCGATGGTTGTGATGCGCCGTTGCTTTCACGTGTGGCAAGGTGCTCGTGTTCTGCTGGCCAAGGCGTCTGTCGCTGCTGCCCGTTCAAGCTTTTGCGACCCCGAAGCCATCAACGCCTCCGCCTCTCAGCCGAGCGTTCGAACAGCGCAAAGGAAGACGCGCAACGAGAGAGAGAGAGATGCTGGCGCTCTTGACGAGTTTCGCCTGGGTGGCACTTGCCGCGACCATCGGCGCGGCCGCGCTCACCGCAACCAGCGCTATTGTGGAGTCGAGCTACTTCCACGCGCTGCGGTGGCTCGAGCAGCGCGGCCTCGTGGAGCGCCTGGTCCCGGAGGCGCCGCTGGGGCTCGACTCCTACAGCGCGACAGCGGGTGCGTGGCGTGGCGCTCAAAAGGAAGTCTGGTGCGGCGAGAGCGCGCCACCAGCGCCACACACGCCACCACCTCCTCCAGCCTCTGACCAACGTGCACTGCAGGCTGGACCTTCTTCACGTCTTCGCTGGCGGTGCTGCTCGTCCTGCTGCAGCCCCCCGTCCTCGGCGCGCTGCTCGCGTCCGCCGACCTGCGGTGCGACCCCGTGGAGGTGGTGGGCACGTGCCTGGCGGGCGTCGTGCTGCACGACCTGCACTTCTTCGCCATCCACACGCTGCTCCACAAGGTCAAGTTGCTATACACCAGGTGATCCGGGCGCAACCTGCATGCGCTCGGCTTGCGCCGGCGCGGCGCACCACCCGCGTGACAGCGCGGCCCATTTCCGTTGATGCAAGATGCCCAGCAAGGCAACACCGTGCACGCGCAGGGTCCACGCCACGCACCACGTGCTGGGCAGCGACCTCACCGTGTTTGGCACGGCCTACATGGAACCGGTCGAGGCGGTGCTGCTGGTGTTCAGCTTCTACGGCCTCGTGGCGGTCTCGTACGTCAAGGTGCGCGCTCGGGCTGCACGCTTCAAGGCATCAGCTCAATAGGGCGCCGCCGCGGCAGTGCACACGCACCGAGGGGCGAGGCAGCAAAATGGGAATGGGATCAGCCCAGCACGCCGCGTCACCAGCGGCCACGGCCCTGCCTGGAATCCCCCACAGGCTGGCCGCTGGAACCCGATCGCGTACGCGGCCTTCCTGCTCCTCGAGGTGGGGCCACCTGCACGTCTACTGCACGTGCTGCTTGCATGGCGGGGTTTTCCGCCACTGGCCGCCGGGGATCCGCAGCTTCCGGGCCGGAGCACGCGCGCGCTCGCGCGGCATGACCAGTCGCTCAAATCGCACCGTGGCCCTCGACGCGTCCTGCGGCCCACGTCCCGCAGGCCAACATGAACATGATGGGCCACTGCGGGGTCAGGCAGCCGGCGTGGCTGGCCGTGCTGCAGTCGGGCGGCGTGTGGCTCATCCCCGGCGCCGCGCACGCCAAGACGCACTTTGTCCACCACCTCAACCCGCGCGTGAACCGGGCGCTCTTCTTCACGTGGTGCGCGCCGTCCCGTGATTCGCCGCAAGGCTGAAAGCAGCTGGCCCGTGGCCATCCCTGAG
>VFQP010004775.1_pt1 | contig 12324 bp, 14 predicted proteins | sample 3512351 | NCBI WGS metagenome assembly VFQP01 (sample SAMN10412372, study PRJNA504923) | tailings metagenome | isolation source: Relicate 1 Philex TSF1 revegetated site | place: Philippines: Tuba, Benguet | collected 2017-08-29 | reverse complement strand
TGCCCACGACGACGACGCCAGCCTTCCCCCACGCCGCCGCCGCCGCGCTGCAAGCGAGCGCGCCGTTCACGGGGCACCCGCCGCCGCCCGGCCTGCAGGCGTTCGCTGCCCCAGGGTCCGGGCCGCCGGTGCTGGGCCACGCGGGCGGCGGCGCGCCCGCCGTGCAGCAGCAGCAGCAGCTGCCGGACAGCTTCTTCCGCCTGGCGACGCAGGACGACGAGCTGGAGCGGGCCGAGGCCGCAGCCTTGGCGATGGTGGAGCGTAAGTGTGGCTCATGGACGGCCCAACCCACGCCTCCGCCCGCTCCAGGCGCGCTTGCCAGCGCTGGCCAGCTCGACGCGTCAGGCCACGCGCCGAAGGGACAGCAGCAGGTGCAGCAGCAGCAGGAGGACGGCCCGACGCACGTGCCCCCATCGCCTCCCGAGCCGCCGCACGAGGGCGCTCCCCCATGCGACGGGCCCGCACCCGCAACGGCCGCTCCGGCCCCAGCCGCATCCCCCCAGCCGCCACCCGCGCCCCCAGCCGCGCCGCCACCCGCGCCAGGCTGCGAGGCAGGTCCGCCCGGGGCGGCGGCCACCCCGCCCGCACCGCCCTCGCCGCCAGCGCCTGCCGCCGCACCGCCGGAGCCTCCCGTCAGGCCCAGCGCCGCAGTGGACGAGGCACAGCCGCCGCCCGGGGCCACCGCCGACGCAACCACCTCTGCAGCTGCCGCAGCCCTCCCGCAGCCCGCTCCTCGCGCGTCGCCCTCCCCGCCGCCACCCGCTGCACCATCCAACGCCTGCGCACCTCCCCTGCATGGCGACGTCGCAGCTGCCGCAGGCGCCCCCACGGACCGCGGCGCCCCCTCCCCTCCAGCCCCGCCCGACCGCCCGCACGCCGCCTCGCTGGAGACCGCAGCGCAGGCGCAGCAGCCAGGCGCATCGGAACGCGCAGATGACACCCGAGAGGCAGGGCCCGAGGCAAGCGAGGTCGGCGGCGGCGGCGGCGGCGACGCTCGTGTGGACGCGTCGTCGTCGTCAGGCGGCGCGCAGAGGCCGCTGCCAGGCCTCAGCACCGCATCAGGCGTGCGGATGAAGCTGAGCGCCGCCGACCTCGCCGCCGTGGGCGCCAGGCTGGCCTGGGGTGGCGGCGATGGCGGCGGCGGCGCCACGCCAGGGCGGCAGGGGCAGCAGCTGCCAGAGGGTGGCACAGCGGACACGGGCGCGGCGCAAGCGCAGCCAGGTGGTGATGGGAGCGCCGGGGCGGCGGCAGGGGAGCGCGGGACGGGGCACGAGGCCGCGCCCGCCGCCGCGCGCCAGCAGAAGGGGCTACTCAGCGGCGTGGCCAGGAGGCGGCCCCTAGGCGCGGCCGCGGCGGCCGCGCCCACCGTGACGCCCGCAGCGGGGGGCGCGCAAGGCGCGGCGGCGGCAGGGGCGGCGGCGGGGCCGGGAGCGCCAGCAGTGGCAGTGCGCAAGCCCAAGCACCGGCCGTTTGTGCCGCCTGTGCGGTCGCCGCGGCCGGCCGCCAGCGCTGTGGCGACGTCCTCCACAGGTGCGCCTCAACCCTGTTTGCTGGCAGCGTTTGCCACGGAGGGCCCGCGGGACGCTCCAGCACAGTGCCTCCTTTGCTCCTCCCTTAAGCAGAGCCTTGAGCTGGGGCAGGGAACTGTTGGACTGTGTGTTTGCACTAAAGTAAAGGCGTCATCGCGTGCACGTTGCGGGTGCCATGCGCAGGCGGCGCGGCCGGCGCCGCCACGGTCACGCCGGCACCCGCCAAGCGCCCGCGCCTCACCGGGCTGGGCCTGACACCCGAGCTCGCCGCCGCGCTGCTCGCCGCACCGCCCGCGGCAGCGGCGCGCGACGCAGCGCCCCTTGACAGCAGCAGCGGCGGCGGCGGCGGCGGCGGCGGCGGCACCCGTGTCCCGCTGCGCCAATGGCTGCTCCCGCCTCCTCCTGCCCCAGCAGCCCCAGGCGGCGCGGCGGCTTCAGCAGAGGGCAGTGAGGCGGTGGGAGAAGGCGTCATGACCACCACCATCCCCGCAGCGCTCATCACCCCGGACAACGCAGCGGACCTCAGGTTCCTGCAGCCGCAACGCAAAGAAGAGGCGGCGCCCGCCGCGGGCGTGTCAAGCCGGGAGGAGAGCGGGCCCGCCGCGGGAGGCGACGCCGCCAACGGCGCGGCCGGGGAGGCGGCTAGCGGCGCGGCCGCGACGCTTGGCGTGGCAGAGGCGCACGCAGCGCTGCTGGCTGCCGGCGCGTCGCCGCCGCTCGCCGACCTGCCCTGGGTGGCCAACCACTACCGCTGGGTCGTGTGGAAGCTGGCGTCCTACGAGCGCCTCTGGGCCGCGCAGGGGCAGCAGCAGCAGCAGCGCCCACCCGGCTCCAGCGCCGGCGGGGGCGGGGGCCCCGGCGGCGAGGCGCCGGCGGACGGCGGGGGCGGCGAGGGCGCGGCGGCGCTGCCGGCAGGCCGGCGGCTGACGTGGGGCAACGTGCTGCAGCAGCTGCAGCACAGGTGAGCCGCGTTGCCTCGCTCAGGGCCCGGCAAGCGCGCACGAGCTCCTTCTGACGCGCCAGCGGTGGGGAGAAAGCCCTGCGCTGCTCGCCACTGCCGTGGCAACTCGGCGCCACGCCATGTGTATGCCGCGCCTCGACGACGGCGACGGCGATTCGACGCAAACGAGGCGTGAGCACCGCCCTGCGTGCGTCCGGTGCACCCGCGTGCGCAGGTACAACCGGGAGGCGTGCGACGGCGCCCGCTCGGTGCTGCTTGGCGTGATGCACGGCGAGCGCCCGCCCCCGCCCACCATGGTGCTGCTCGTCACCTCCCTCTCGGTCAAGCAGGCACCGGCGCCAACGCCCACGGGCGGCGGCGGCGTGGGCAGCCCGCCTGGCGGCGGCGGCGGCGGCCCGCTGGCGATTGAGGTGTCGGACGGCTGGTACCCGGCGGTGCTCCAGGTGGACGAGACCTTGTGGGCTCTGGTGGCGTGCGGGGCCATACGGGTGAGCCGCCGCCTTCTATCTTCACGCTCGCAGCACGCTGCCCCCTGAGGAGGCAATTGCAGCTCGCCCAGACTCTTGTGTGCGTGCTTTGCGCGAGCAGCCCCAGCGTCAGTTTCACGCGGGCTTGGGTCCCTGTCGGTGGCATGTGTGTGCGTGGCGGTGTGGCGGTGGCGGCGGTGGCGTCGCAGGTGGGCAGCAAGGTGCGCCTGACGGGGTGCGGCGTGGCGGGGCCGCCGCCCGAGCACGGCCCGCTGGCGGCGCGCGCGCAGTGGGAGCGGCCGCGGCAGGAGGGCGAGGAGCGCGCGGCGTGCCTCGTGGCGCACGCCAACGGGTGCAGCCCCGTGCCGTGGGACACGCCGCTGGGGTGCGGCCGCATGGCGGGCGGCAGGGCCCGCGCCTCCAAGGCGGCAGGCGGCGCGGCGGCGGCGCGGCCCGAGGTGGTGATGCCGACGTCGATCCGCCCGCTGTCGCGCGTGCACTCTGGCGGCGGCGTGGTGGCGGCCACAGTGGTGCTGGTGCAGGTGAGGGGCCAAGGCCATCATGCACTGTTGGGGCGAGGTGCTTGCGCAGCATGCTCCGATGTGTCGCGCCGCATTGCTTGCGTGCGGCTTTTTGGTTGGCGCAGGCGCAGTACCCCGTGCAGTGGTGGGAGCGCGGCGCGGGCGGCGGGCCGAGCGCCTTCCGCACGCACCTCGCTCAGCAGGCGCGCGCGTCTCAGCTCGCGGCACTGCGCGCTCAGGTGAGGGCGAGCGTCGGATCCGAGCTCGGCGGGTCTGCCGGGTCTGCGCTCCCGAGGAACGCATTGCGCGATAATGCGGCTTCGGATCGTTCGCCTCTGCACGCAGGCCATGGGTCTCGCGGGCGCAGACGGCGAGGCGCGCGGGGACCGGTGGGCGGCGGGGCAGCTGGCGGACTCGCACGAGGCGGCGCAGGCGGTGCCCACCTACTACGTGCGCGTGTCGACGGTGCTGCCCCCGGCGATGCGGCCGCAAGGTGCGCGGCGTGTGGTGCTGGTGGTGGTGGTGGTGGGTCAGTACTTGTGCAGTCAATCACCTGAGGGGCGAAGTCTTCGCCAACGCCCCTTGCCCCGTGCTCGCGCAGGCGCGGAGCTGGGCGTGCAGGCGCTGATCCGCATGTGGCGCACCGTGGCCGAGCACGACTGCGACCCGACGGCCGGCGGCGCGCCGCAGGGCCCGCTGGTCGAGGGCGGCGTCTACCTCGTCACGGACCTCGCGCCGTGCCACAAGGTCGCGCACGCCGGGACCTTCCCCTCCGCCGCCTGCCCGCGCATGCCCGAGCTCAACCCCAGCAAGACGACGAGGTGCGCGCAGCGACCCCTCGTGACGAGCGCGACCGGTCCCGAGCACCAAGGCAGGGCGCGCCGCGCACGCTCACACGGGAGCGCCGCCTCGCCTTTGCGCGCCCTCAGGTGGCACCTGCTCGGGCACGCGGCCTCGCTCTGCTCGCCCGAGCACGGCTACCGCATGTGCTGGCAGGGCGCCCGGCCCACCGTCAAGACCTCGGACCTCGGCGCCCTGGCTCGCCGCCAAGAGCAGCTCCACCTCGCCCTCCACACGGCAGAGTGCCAGCGCGCCGCCGCTGGCCCGCCTGAGCAGGGGCCAGCCGGGCACGGGCCGTCAGGCAGCCCACAGGCGGCGGCGGCGGCGGTGGTGCCGCGCGGCGCGGCGCTGTCGCTGCCGCGCGACCGGCCCAACTGGGCGCCCTGGCCCCTGGAGTTTGACTTTGTGGGCGTGCTGGTGGCCGCCGGGCCCGTCACGCACCTGCCGGGTGAGAGGCTGCGGCTTGTGTGGCTGAGCAGCTGCCGGGTGGGGGGCTCAGTGGTGAGGGACCTGCCGTGCACCACCCGCTCACCCCTGCTGGCTCGCACTGCGCCGCGCAGGGCGCCTGGAGTTGTGCAGCCAGTGGGTGTGGCTGCTGGACGACGCGTGCCTCGGCTGCGCGAGCCCGCCGCAGCCAGACGCGCCAGCGGCGGCGGTGGCCGGCGCCGCGCCGTGGCTGCTGGCGGTACAGGTCAGTGGCCACCGGAGCATCGAGTGCACAGATGCGCTGGCACACGCCACACGCGTCGTGAGCTTTTGCTGCCGCGGCCTCGTCTCTGCGCAGGTGCTGGGTGCCCGCGAGACGGTCGACTTTGTGAGCCCTCCTGCTGAGCCCGCGCTGGCGTCGCCAGGCGCGGCGCCGGCCAGCCGTGGGGGCCGCACGCCCCGTGGGCCCGCTGCCTCGTCCCCCACCGGCCCCACGGTGCTGTCCTTCAAGAGGCTGATGCTTGAGGGGCGCGACGAGGCCAACGCCTGCTGGCGGGCCACCGCCGGCCCCACCGCCAGCCACGCGCCTCTGCCGGCCGCCGGCGCGGCCTTGGCGGCGGTGGAGGAGCTGCAGCGCTGGGCGACCGCCCACGCAGACGTGCTGCAGGCGGCCCGGGAGACCTGTGCACGCCTGCTGGCCTCCTAGACCCCTCGCCCTGACGACGTGTGCAACGCCCGTCGCGCCCCGCGCTGAGCAGGGCAGCCTGTGCTCCCGCCGACCAACCCGCCCCCACCGCAGCTGACCATATGCCGTAAGCTGCGCACCCTGCCGCCCTGCCGTGCAGCCCGCTCGCCATTCGCCGCTGCGCCCGTGCACAAGTCGGGGTTTAAGGCACAGGGGTGGTACAAGGGGGAAAGAGCCGTCCGTCCCATCGAGCGAGCAGGGCGAGGCAAAAAGAAGTCAATAGGAGCGGGGCAAGAGATCTCTGCGTCGGCGGCGGGCGGGCGCGGAATCAGTGCGGAAGGGCCATGCGCTGCGGGCGATGGCGGCGAGGGCGGGCTGCGTCCAGCGCTGTCAGAGCGCATCGCCCTCCACCCAGCTGGCCTCCACCACCTCGCGCACGCGCCGGTTGTACTCCCGCCTGCGACCACGAGTGTGCAGTCGTGCACGCCGAACCCGTTGGTGAGGCTGTGGCAAGCACCCACCCCCGTTGCCCCCCAACTCTTGCGGAGACCTCGCGCTCCCGTGCGCACCTGTTCTCGTTGTAGAGCCGGGCTGCTTCTGAGTTGGCTGGTGAGTTGGGGTTGGGGTCCGCCAGCAAGCTCTGCGCGCATTGCGCCCACCGCACGCGCCAGCCCGTGAGAGCCTGCTGCGACGCGGGCGCGGTGCGCCGCAGCGCAGATGCGGCTCCGCCCTGCCCGCTCGGCACCTGGATCGACGTGAGGATGGCCGACACGTCGTAGATGGGGCTCCACTGATTCTGCAGGATGTCTAAGCAGATGCCGCCGTCCGCGTAAACTGCGCGCGCCAGGCGGGCATCGCAGATCGGGTGCGTGCGCGCCGGGTGAAGGTGAGCCTCCTCCAGAGGGCCAGAGGCCCCACGCGCGCGCCACAGCTCCGCTGAATTCCTGCCTCGCTGATCTTGATGACTGGCTGCACTGCAGCGCCTTGGAGCTCCCTGGAGAGAGCCCTTCTTCCCCCCCGCCACACGGTCCCCGCGGCCGCTGCTGGACGCTAGTTCGCGCTCCGCGCGCATAGAAGAGTTCCGCGGCACGCGTGGCTCGCTCACTGTTGGGGTGGAACATCTGCGACTTGAACTTCACGATGGGCGCCTTGTTTGGGTAGTCCTCTGAGAACTCGAGCGTGAGGCGGAAGGTCCCTGCGGCTCGCGCGTGAGGAGGGCGAGGCAGGCGTGTGTGCGCGCGGCCTGGTGCCGCTCGCGCTCCCCCTGCGCTGCTGCCACCACGAGTGGCCGCTGGGGCGCCTCACCCCCGTCCCACGCCGTGTCGTCGGGCCCAAAGATGACTGCGTTCCAAATCATGATGTTGTCGTGGTTGGGGGACCCGTTCACGCCCTGCGGGGGGTCCTGCTGCAGGCGCTTGAAGTCGCGCATGAGGCGCTGCGCGGAGCGGCGAGGGAGCACCAAAAAGCTGCACCGTGGAGGAGGCGCGCGGCCACGGGCAAGCTTGCCCTCGCGGCGGGGCAACAGCTGCTGCGACCTTGCGGGCGCCGCACCTTGCGCGCAGGCGTCGACATGGCGGCAACACCCTGGCGCGGCGCGCGCTGCTGTGTGGGCCTCCCTAGCGCAAAACAGGAGGAGGGGAGCGTTGGGCGCTTGTGCGGCGCGTCTGGCACCTGCCGCAGCAAGCCCTCGTCCGGGCTCAACAAGGCCTCAGCGGTCCAAGGCGGCGGCAGGGGCGCAGGGATCCTTGCTTGAGTGGAAATCCAGTGCAAGGGGGGTCCTGGGTGCCCTGCGTGGGTCGTGCGTGGCTCGGGTGTGGCCCGGCGCTTGGTCCCGTGCGCGTGATCTTGGGCTCCCTGGGCCAGGGGCCAAGGGGAGGGTGTGTGGGCGTGCATTGTGGAGCCGATCACATGTTTTGTGGTGTCCTCTTCTCTTCTGCACGCCCAACGGAAAAATACGGGTACGGCCTGTGTCGGGGGGGTCGTGTGGTAGAGCTTCGCGAGCCGCAGAGAAGAAGAACACACAGCACAGCGATTCTCTTCGTCGCGGCTTACGCTCGCTCCCGCTGCGCCTCGCGCGATGGCGGCGGCGGGGCGCTCGCTCCTGCTCGCGCTGGTCCTCCTGGCCCCCCGCATTCAGGCAGCGCAGCAGGGGCACAGCGCGGACAGGCAGCAGCTGCGGGCGCTGCTACAGACGGCGCCAGCGTTCATGTCGGAGCGCGTGTCGAACGGCACGTGCGCCATCGACGCTGCGTGCCTCGCCCGGCTTTCGGCCGCCGTCAACAAGTGCGCCATAGTACCTGGGCCAGCGAGCCGCAAGGTTGACCAGGCGTGCATTGTTGGCGGCCGGGAGGATTCCACGGCGTGCGCGCGTGGCCACCAATGAATTCATGCGCACGCAGGAACGGAAGCATGGCACTCACGTCCCTTTCGTTCTCCAACATTTCAGCGGCTTTTTACGCCTGCGTCGGCATCGGCGAGGAGAGAGGCAGGGTGAGGCGCGTGCATCGCGCATGCGCCGCTCGACTGCGTTGCCTCATGGCCTGGGGAGCACTGCCTGGCCCCATCCCATCCCCCGAATGGGTTGGGAACACGCTACGCAGGCGCTGCGCTTCCTGGCCTCTACCGAGTCGCGGGCCACCCTGAGCGTCGTGGCGCCCATTCTCTTCAGGACCACCGGATGGGTCTTTGACATGCAGTTCCTTCCCATCCTGGAGGTCGGGCCGGCGCTGCTGCAGGCTGCGTCCGGGCGCACCTACTATGACAGCTGGTAAGGCACCTCGTGAGCGGCTTGCGCATCCTGCAGCGTGGGCCCGCGCCACACGCGCTTGGCCATGGCGCGTCCGGTGGCTGTGCGCAGGCTCATCCAGGCGACGTGGGCGCTGGACCTCTACCAGGCTGGGCTGGTGCAGGAGCTCGACATGTTTGTCAACGCCGACCCCAACCTGTTCTTCCCCGACATCCTGAGGTGCGCGGCGAGGGAGCACGGTGCCGGCACGCATGGCACGGCGCGGCGCACGTGCGCCCCTCTGCTGGGCGGGTCGACCGCGCAACCTGTGCCGTGCACGCACGCGTGCTGCGCGCAGCTTCCTGCGCGTCTCGGGCTCCACCTTCAACGGCTCCGTGGTGGGCCTGCCCGTCGCCAACGTCATGAGGCACCTGCTGTATAGGAGGGACGTGCTCGCAAAGGCGGGCCTCAGCCCGCCCAACACCTGGAGGGTAAGCGTCTGCCATTCAACCATCGCGAGGCTCATCGCCTGGGTGGCTGCCGCACACTCAGTCGTGTTCCTCCTCAGCACGCGATGGCCTGCGTTCACGCCCCTCCCGTCGGGACGCACGCCGCGCAGGAGCTGATCCAAGTCGTCAAGGCGCTCCATGGTGTCGACATGGACAACGGTGAGCGGCGCGTCCAGGAAAGCGTCAGGGAAAGCTTTGCGCTCCGCTCCAAAATGAAGGGGCGCCGGCCTTCGCGCGTTCCACTGCTTCCATCCAACGCCGCAGATGGCGTGGGTGACTATGGCTGGTGCGCCAAGCTGCTGTCGGACGAGGCGGACCCGGGCATCACGCTGGCGCAGATCCTTGCCAGCATCACGCAGACACAGGTGCGCACTTGTGCTCGGGGCTTGAAGCTCTTCAGGGTGCGTCGGCAGGCGGTGGCGCCCTGAACGCGTGGTGTGCGGCCGCGCACCACGACGCCGTGTGCGCAGGGCACCAGCTCAGGGTGGCTGTTCAACCCCGACAACATGCTCTCCTTTGTCGACTCGCCCGTGAGTGATGGAGAGATGCACACCTGTGCCGTGGGTGTGCGCCTCCCATCTGAGAGCGCCTCCCATCATCACGCAACCTGCCGTCACGCTGAGCAAGTGGTCGGGCGCGCATGGTGTGCAGGCCATGGTGGAGGCACTGGGCATCCTGCGGGAGTTGCTGCCGTACGTCAACACGTCTGCCTCCTACCTGGAAGACGGGCGCATGGACACCAACCCCTTCGTGGGGGGCCGCTGCGCCATCACCATCTCACCCATCGTCACCTTCAAGGCGCGCTTCTTGGCGCTGCTGCTTGCAGCTTGGTTTGCTTCGCCTCGCCACCGTCTGGCGCCGCCGAGGGCCATGCACGCGAGGGCTTTCTGCATCAACTGGCGTCGGTGTGTTGCGGGTCCGTGCGCAGGCGGCCGAGTTGGTCAACCCGCTCCTCAAGGGCAACGTGGGCACCACCTTCATCCCAGGGTCCAACGTCGTGCTCGACCGCAGCACCGGTGCGCGTGGCAGGCAGGGGCGCGTGCGCGCTGGTGCAGGGCGGTGCGCGCTCGCCCAACATGAGAGCACTGCATAGGATCAAAGTCGTGCCCGACACGCTGGTTGCTCCCCGCAGGCGAGCTGGCGACCTGCACGCCCAGGCTCTGCCCCTGCGCCACGTGGATCAACGACACGTTTGGCGTCAACCGGGCCGAGTACAGCGGGTGAGTGGCGGGCAAGCGGGCCACGGGCGATCGCCACGAGAGGCAGGCATGGATGGGATCCCCACGGTTGCGTGCACGCACCCCGGGTGAGCCCAACGCCCAGCGAGCCGCCCAAGCCGCCGCCAAACCGTCACGTCTGCACTTGTTGCCCCCGGCCGCGTGCCGCAGCTACACGGCCGTGCTGAGCATGCTCAACAAGGCAAGCCAGCCCATGGCCAAGGCCGCCGTCTACAACGCCGTCTCTCTCCTGTCGGCGCCCCAGTTCACCATGTCGGTGAGCGCGCCCGCCCGCCCCCACCCCGCGCCCGACAAACCCCCTAAGGCAGAGGTTCCTGCTGTGGCCATGACCCCGCACAGGCCGCGCGCAATCCTCCCCCTCCCCGCGCTGCCCCCCACCCCACCCCCCCAGCGCTGCGCGGCGCGCCACGCTCACACATGCCTGCTGCACGCAGGCCATGGTCAACCTGGGCCCCGTGGCGCCCACCCGCTACCTGCACCTGTCGCGCTCCAACGCCAGCCTGGCGGTGTGGGAGCGCGCCGGCTACGACCTGCGCGACGTGCGCGAGTACCTCGAGGCGCTCGAGGTGTCGGCCAACCGCTCCAACAACGCGCAGGACCTGCGCATCCAGCATTCGGGCCAATACCTGTGCGTGCAGCCCCCATCCCCTCTCTCGCTTGCGAGGATGAGCTGGCCCACTCGTGCTCTGTGCCGTGCGGCGCGCTGAGTTTGCCACTGGCCGGCTGCGCGGGCGCCGTGCTCCGCAGGTCGGCGCTGGCCGTCGCCACCGCCAGGCTGATGCAGGGCGAGGACACGCGCACGGTCCACCAGTACCTTTTGGACCGGTTCGCCACAATCACGTCGTGGACGGACGTGCAAGAGGTGCGCAGTTTGGGGTGTCTTCCAGGGGGTGGGGGGGGGGGGGGGGTTGGACGTACATGGTGCTCTGACCCAGCAGTGCCCAAATGCTGCCGTCCGCCGCAAGCGTGTCATGTCTCTGGCCTGTGCGTGTGCCTGGCCGCAGCTGGGCGACGCGTACCTGGCGGGCCTCAACCAACGCAAGCGCTTCGTGATGCCCAACCCGCCCGCGCCCACGCCGCCATCGCCGCCGCGGCCGCTCGCCCAGGCGTCCGACGCCTCCGATTGGGAGAGCAGCTTCAGCGCGCTGCCCGTTGGCGCGCAAGTGGGCATCGTCTTGGTGTCTTGCTTTGTGGCGCTGGTCATGATCGGCGGCGGCGTCGCCTTGTGGGTGTGGGCCCGGAGGAGCGCCGCCCAGCGCCGCCGCTGGGGCTTCTTTGGCAAGCACGTGCCGCCGGGCGTGGGCAGCACGTCCACGCTGGTGGTGACGGACATTGAGGGCAGCACCAGCCTCTGGTGAGCAAGTTGTCAAGTGAGGGGGGCAAAAGCGCAGCAGGCAAAAGCGCACGGCGCATGACGCCATGATGCTCTTGGTCATGCGGCGTGTGCCCTACCTCGGCGCAGGGAGACGCTGAGCGCTGACGTGATGAGCCAGGCGCTGTCCCTCCACAACGCCCTGGCCCGCAAGCTGCTGGCCACGCACGCCGGGTACGAGGCCGCCACCGAGGGCGACAGCTTCACCGTCGCGTTCCACACCGCCTGGCAGGCGCTCGACTTTGCCAGGGTGAGCCAGGGGGGGTAGCGCAGTGCTAGTGCCCGGTCCTTGCGTCCTGGGCTGGTTGTGGCACACACCACTCGTCGAGCCGTGGCGTGTACGGCTGCCTCTCAGGAGCTCCAAGTGGGCCTGCTGCACGTGGCCTGGCCGCCAGAGCTGCTGGCCTGCGACGCCGCGTGTCCCGTGTGGGTCAAGGTGCGAGAGTGCGGCGTCCTGACCCCCCCTCCACCGCCTGTTGGGAGGGTGCTTCGGCAGGCTTGGCCAGGAGAAGCAAAAGCCCTGCGAAACCCCGCCTCCTGGCGCGTGCTGCCCGCAGAAGGGCAAGGCTGAGCTGTCCGAGCTGTGGGACAAGCCAGTGGAGGACCTGCTCAACATTTCCAGCTCCCGGCTGAGCTTGCCAATCAACCTGCGGGCGACCTCTGTGCGCGGCCTGCCCACCCCGACCACCTCGTTCCACAACCCGTTCTTCAGCATGTCCCCGATCGGGCCGACGCGCTTTGGGGGAAGCATGATCTCCGCCCACAGCGGCCTGGCCATGGCGCCCGCGCCCGCGCCCGCCAGCGCACCGCTCCACTTGGTGCGCGCGCCCCAGTCCCCCCGCAGCAACGACGGTGCGCCGGCCCCCCCGGAGCTGTCGCCGGCTGGGAGCGCGCAGGCGCTGCCGGTGGTCGCTGCGGGCCTGCAGCAGCAGAACGCTTCGCTGGGCACCGCGTGCTCATCGTTGGAGCTCAGCACGGCGCCGCACGGCTCACCCAAGAAGTCAGCCCTTGGCCACCTCGGCCCCCTGGGCAAGTCATCCAGGTGCGAGGG
>VFQP010004773.1_pt1 | contig 12326 bp, 12 predicted proteins | sample 3512351 | NCBI WGS metagenome assembly VFQP01 (sample SAMN10412372, study PRJNA504923) | tailings metagenome | isolation source: Relicate 1 Philex TSF1 revegetated site | place: Philippines: Tuba, Benguet | collected 2017-08-29 | reverse complement strand
GGGCTGGCGCTGAGCCGGGCCTTCCGCAAGTGCGTCGAGCAGGTCGTCGAACGCGGGCAGCACGCAGGCACTGTTCGCGACGACCTCCCAGCCGGCCAACTTGCCGACACAATTCTCGCCACAATCCAGGGTGCTCTAATCCTGGACCTCACGCATCGGCGCGTGCAGGCGATGCACAGCATCTCGGCCGTAATGTCAGCACTGCTTCGGCCGGCTGCGACAGAAACCCGCACGAAGCGGGCCTCCCAAAAATAGTCCTCAGACTGCAGTCAGGCGCAAGACCGTCGGCGCCCCTTCCATGAAGGCACCCATCGCGCGCCCAATCTGGCGAAAGTGGTCAGACTTCCGGTGTGCCTCCACGGCAGCCGCGTCTTTGTAACGTTCCACAAAAGCGTACTGCCCTGCGGTCTCTGTGCGCCAGAGACCGTACTCAAGGCATCCCTCTTCCTGGCGCGACGCCTGGACCATTTGATTCGCCAGTTCTTCGAACTGCGCCTCGCTTCCCGGCTTCACGGTGATTTGCGCAACAACACCCAGCATTTCGTCTCCTGGTTCTCTAAGCAATGAGGAGAACAAGCTTAGCGATACTAGACCGTGAAGTCTAGGGATTCACAGGCAATCTGTTGAATCGATATTTACTCCCGACTCCCAGGTAATACTGGCCATGAAACATCTTCATATTCGAGGGTATCCGCTGATGGCCTGCTCGTTTGCAGGCTTCCTCACTAGACCATATAGTCTAGTCAATATGAAGATAGGGAGACGACACGATGGCTGGGGAGTGGAAGCACAGTTACACATTCACCAACGGCATTCGGATGCACTATGTCGAGCAAGGGGAAGGTCCCCTTGTATTGCTTTGCCATGGATGGCCGGAGTCATGGTATTCCTGGCGGCGCCAAATCCCCGCGCTCGCGAGCGCTGGCTTCCGCGTTGTTGCACCCGACCTCCGTGGCTACGGTGACACCGAGAAGCCGGTGGAGGTGGAGGCTTATGACATCCTCACCCTGACTGCCGACCTGGTTGGCCTGGTCAATGCACTCGGGGAAGAGCACGCCATCCTCGTTGGGCACGACTGGGGTTCGATGCTCGCAGCTACAGCGAGCCTGCTACGACCCGACATGTTTCGAGCCTTGGCGCTGTTGAGCGTCCCTTACATGCCACGTCGAAGAATCCGACCTGCCGCGCAGTTCCACACGCTCACACAGGAGCGGCACTTCTACCAGGACTATTTCCAGGTGGTTGGGCGGGTCGAAGCCGAAGTCGAAGCCGATATGCGGCGCGCTCTTCTGGGCATTCTCTACACCGGCAGCGCGGCATCGCGAATGCATCCGGAGCACCGTCGCAAAGGATTCATTACCTTCGAGAAGTCGACACGCTTCATTGACAACCTTGCGCTCCCCGAAGCCCTCCCGACCTGGCTCAGCGCCGAGGACCTCGATGTCTTTGTCGACCAGTTCGCGCTCGGCGGCTTCGCTGGCCCAATCAACTGGTACCGGAACATCGACAGAAACTGGACGCTGACGGCGTTTCTCGACGGCGCGCGGATTGAGCAACCAACGCTGTTTGCTGCAGGCGAGTTGGATGGGGTCATCCGAATGGCGCAGATGGAATACGATACCCTGGAGATCAACGTACCGAAGCTGTGGAGGAAGACGTTGATTCCCGACGCAGGTCACTGGATACAGCAGGAGAAACCCGAAGAGACGTCGCAATTGTTGATTGAGTTTCTCCAGCAGCCTCAAGTCGTTTCCCAGCTTTCATAGTTGGTCTTGGTTGAGGAATAGCACGAGCCACGCAAAAATTCTTCGAAGAACTGGTCGGGTCGACCCTTCTTCTGCAACGCCCTGTCGGTGCTGTACTAAGAGAGCAAGTCCATCTCGCCAGGGGTCACCACGAGATGGATGCAATTGACTGTGTCGCCGTCTGATGCCAGGGCCTTCAACGCAGCGATTCGACCGCCTGCTTCAGTCGCGCGCAGCCTTCCTCGATGACTTCCAGCGACGTGGCGAACGAGAATCGGAGATACGGGGACAGCCCGTATGCCGTGCCGTCCAGCACCGCGACGCCTGCCTTGTTCAGGAAGAACATCACCACATCGAGGTCCGATTCGAGAATCGCTCCAGTATCGGTCTGCTTGTCGAGCAGCCCTTTGACTGAGGCATAGATGTAGAACGCCCCTGCTGACGGCGTGCATTCGATGCCGGGAATGTCGTTGAGCAGTGCAGCCATGCGGTCGCGACGCTTCTCGAAAATCTCAACCATCTCTTGCACGCAGGATTGGTCACCGTTCAATGCAACTATCGCCGCGGCCTGCGATACGGAACTCGTGCAGGTGGAGCTTTGCGACAGGATGGTGCCGATTGCCTTTACCAGTTCCCGCGGACCTGCGCCGTACCCCACGCGCCATCCAGTCATGGCGTATGCCTTCGACATGCCATTGATGAGCAACGAGCGCTGCTTTAGCGATGGCATCAGTTGGAGAGGCGACACTGCGGTGCCCCCGTCATAGACATATGGCTCGTAAATTTCGTCGCTCAGTACCCAGACGTCGGGATGGCGTTCAAGAACCGCACAGATTTCGTGGAGTTCCTCCTTCGTGTAGACCGCACCGGTCGGATTGTTGGGGCTGTTCAAAATGATCCAGCGCGTCTTGGGCGTGATGGCGGCCTCCAAAGCTTGCGCGGTGAGCTTGAAGCCAACGTCTGCGCCACAGGTCACGATGACTGGTTTCCCGCCGTTCATGGTGACCATATCGGGGTACGAGACCCAGTAAGGGGCGCTGATGACAACCTCATCACCCTCTTCGAGGGATGCCGTCAGCGCGCTGAAGATGATCTGCTTGGCGCCGCAACCCACGACGATCTCATCACTGCCGTACTCCACGCCAAGGCTTCGCTGGAGTTTGTTGGCTATGGCTCGCCGCAGCGCCGGAGTGCCGAGCGTACTTGTGTACTTCGTCTCGCCTCGCGCGATGGCTTCGTTGGCCGCCTGGCAGATGTGGGCAGGGGTAGCCAGGTCCGGCTCACCAATCGTGAAGTCAAGGATGTTGTGACCGTTGGCTCGCAGGTCGTCTACCAGGGCTTTGGCGGCAATGCTGGGGGATGGCTTGATCAGGCCCATGCGGCTGCTGACGATGCTGTTGCTCATTTTTCTACCTCTTTGAAAATGGTCTGGATGTGCGCTGCGGTCAAGCGAGACCATGGCGGTTGAGGGTTTCTTGCAGCCCAAGGAGCTCCACCATCGTTGCGCCTTCTTCCAGGCGGCGGCGCATGATCTCTTCCTTGCGCTCCCGCTCCTCGCTGGCCTGAATAACCTGCGCGACCTCTTCCTTTGCAACGACCACCAGACCATCACGGTCGCCCACGACGATGTCGCCGGGACGTACCACAACGCCACCTACGGTCACTGGGACATTCACCTTGCCCGGCTGCTGTTTGTTCGTGCCTTTGATGCAGAGGCCGCGACAGAAGACAGGGAAGCTCATTTCGACAATCGCGCTCGCGTCACGAACGGCGCCGTCGATGACCAGACCGGCCAGGCCAATCTTCTTGGCAGCCAGCGTCAGGATGTCGCCCCACGGGCCCGCATCGACAAAACCTTTTGCATCGATAACCAGAACATCACCGGGTTTCGCTTTCGTCAGCGCGTAGTGAATCATCAGGTTGTCGCTGGGTCGGATGTCCACGGTCAGCGCAGGTCCGACAACGCGCATTGCGGGGTCGAGCGCCGCGATACGCGGGTCAACGGCGCCTCTCTGGCCCTGCGCTTCATGGATGGTGGCAGCGCCGAGACGCTTGAGCGTGTCGAGCTGCGATTGATTAATGTTCGTCATGGCAAACTCCAGATAATAGAAGGCCTATCCCTCTCCACGGAGGGGTCCGAAAGACGGCAGTCAGGTTAGTTAGTGGAAGCGCGCGAGACTAAAGGCGCTAACGTCGATGGGGGGGCTGGCGCCCCGCACCATCCTCGCCACGCATTTGGCAGTAATGGCCGAAGTCGTCAGTCCGCTATGTGCGTGGCCGAAGGCATAGAAGACGCTCTCGGTGCCCGGGACTTTTCCGATAGCGGGCATCCCATCAGGAAAAGTCGGGCGAACACCCATCCACGGCTTCGCATCAGTCCCGCTGATGCCAGGCAGATAAGGTTTTGCCAACTCCAGGAGCATGTTTGCCCGCTTCATGTTTGGCTTCGAATCGGCGAAAGCGAACTCTGCCGTGCCTGCCAGGCGCAACCCTTCATCCATGGGCGTGGCAGCGAAGAACGGTTCGCCAAACACGACCGGACGCCGCAGCTCAATCTGGGAGCTCGGCAGCATGAGGTGGTACCCACGCTCGGCAGCCAAAGGCACGTTGAGCCCAAACGGCGTGAGCAGGTCTTTGGAAAGGTACCCTGCGGCCACGACCACCTTATCGGCCTTGTACGCCGACTCGGCCGTGACAACCTCTGCCTTGCCCGACGCGCAAAGGTTGACCGTACGCACCTCTTCCCGAAGAATCCGAGCTCCGGAATCGATGAGCCGCCTTGCATAGTGCTCACCCAGTCCACGAGGATTGCTGCAGCGTCCCGCGTTGGGAAAATGGATGCCTCCGACCACGTCCTGACTGAGCGCTGGTTCCAACTCACGCACGCAGGCGGCGGAAACGCGCTCGGCCGCGAGGCCAAAACTGTTCCATACCGGAAGCGTGCGGGATTTCGCTCCGAGGGCGGCTTCGGTCCTGAACACGACCAAACCACCTTGGCGGGTGACAAGATGCGCTGCCGAGGCTTCCCTTGTCAGCGCGTCGAGTTCGGTAACTGCGGCGTTCGTCAACGATGCCATGCTCGCAAGGACGCGCTGATATGGCTCGGTCTTCAGCGTTGCCATGGCTCGGGCCGCCCAAGGTACCAGCCGGAACGCGTAGGTGGGCTGGATAACCAGCGGCCCGTCCTTGTCCAGCATCAGCTTGGGCAACTGGCGTACCAGGTCAGGCGTAGCAGGAGGGAAAATGTTCGCCTCCGATAAATACCCGGCGTTGCCAAATGAAACCCCGTGCATCGGCGTTTGTTTGTCGATGACGGTAACCTGGAAGCCCTCCATTCGCAGCCTCAGTGCGATGGAGAGTCCGATGATGCCGGCACCGACAACAATGGCGGATTCGGGGTTGCTTGGGCGGTCCATGATGGTCTACGGTGCGAGCGAAGTTCAGTGCGAGCGAAGGTCAGACAGGAAAGCTTGGGCACGCGGATGCTGTGGCGACGCGAAGAAGTCGTTTGGCGCGGCCTCCTCCAGGAGCGTGCCCTTGTCCATGAACCACACCCGATCAGCGACTTCACGAGCAAAGTTCATTTCATGCGTGACGCAGACCATCGTCATACCGTCTTTCGCCAAGCCCTTCATCACGTTGAGCACTTCGCCGACCATTTCGGGGTCCAGGGCACTGGTTGGCTCGTCGAACAACATGACAGGCGGGTCCATTGCCAAAGCACGAGCGATGGCGACGCGCTGCTGCTGACCGCCCGAGAGCTGTTGCGGGTACGCCTCTGCCTTGTGCGCCAGACCCACGCGTTCGAGTAGCGACATGGCTTTGCTCTTCGCGTCGCTCTTGCTCTTTGCCGCAACCTTCAACGGTGCGAGGCACACGTTATCGATGACGGAAAGATGCGGAAACAGGTTGAACTGCTGGAACACGAAGCCAACGCGGCTGCGAAACTTGTTCAGGTTCAGTGAAGGCGCATGGATATCCTGGTTATCGAGGACGATGCTTCCTTTCTGGATTTCCTCCAGACGGTTCACTGTGCGAATAAGCGTAGACTTGCCGGAGCCCGAAGGTCCGCATACCACCACGACCTGGCCGCGCTTGACTTCCGCCGTCACGTCCACGAGCGCGTGGTAGTCGCCGTACCACTTATTGACTTTGGAGAACTGAATCATTTTCATAGCTCCGGTTGGATGCAGTCACACCACTTCTCCTGCGGGTAACACGACGTTCAAGCGAGTGGGCGAACTGTGTCAGACAGAAGCAAACGGCAAAGTAGGTCAACGCGAGGATCAGGAAGACTTCGAATGGTCGCGTCAGCAAGTTGGTATTGATCTGGTTGGCCGAGAACGTCAGCTCCTGCACGCTGATGACATAGCCCAGCGATGTCTCCTTGATGGTGGAAACAAACTGGCTAACGATGCTCGGCACCATGTTGTAGATGGCTTGCGGCAGGATGATTTGCCGCAACGTCTGCATGTAACTCAGCCCCAGCGCCCGCGCAGCTTCGGTTTGCCCAGTAGGGAGCGCTTCGATACCGGCACGGATCACTTCGGAGAGATATGCCGCTTCGTAGATGACCAGTGTGCAGAGCAGCGTTGTAAAGCCGGTGACGCTATGGCCCACCAGCACCGGGACCAGAAAGTAGCTCCAGAAGATGAGCATCACGAGCGGCACGCCGCGCACGATGTACACGACAATCGTTGCGGGTACGCGGAATACCTTCCACGGAGAAACACGTGCGACTGCGAGCAGGATGCTGATGGGGAAGGAGATGACCAACCCCAACACCGAGAGAATCAGCGTCAGCGCCAGCCCGCCCAACGGCCCCTGGGGGTATTGCCCCACCAGCAGGAGTTGCCAGTTATCGCGGAGAATATCGAGCATGACTTACCTCGCAGGAATTCGGGTTCTTTGTGCTACCAGCGCACCGATTGCCATCAGGGCCAGCGAAATCGCCAGATAGAAGGCCGTTGCCACGAGGTAAGCTTCGAAGGTGCGGAACGTATGGTTCTCGACCTCACGGACTGCATAGGTCATTTCGGCTGCGCCCACTGCCATCGCCAGACTGGTGTTCTTGAACAGCAGCACCGTGTGGTTGATAAAGGGTGGCAACGCAATGCGGAAAGCCTGAGGCAGGATGACGTACCGCATCGAGCCGAGGTAGCTGAGACCCAACGAACGCGAAGCCTCGTGCTGACCTACCGGGATTGAACGCAGGCCGCTTCGGATGTCTTCAGAGAAATAGGCTGCCATGCACATGCCAATTGCGATGCCGGCAAAGATGAGTTCGCCGTTGTTGGCGTTGGCCCAGGTTTGTATGCTCTCCGGCAGCAAGGTCGGGATGCCGAAGTACCACAGGAGGATGTGGACCAGCATCGGAACATTCTGGTGATACGCAACATACCCGGCAACGAAGCGCTCGGCGATGCGGCTTCCGGATACGCGAATCGTTACCAACGCTGTGCCAAGTACCAGCGCCAGGACCCAGCTACAGACCGTCAGCCACGTGGTGAACTCCAGGCCTTTAAGCAACTGTTCACCATAGGGTGCTGCGAAGATGGGGCCAAGATTGAAATGGGAAAACATGATGCACTCCTGGAGTTGGGGCCGTTGGGCCCCAACGTTCGTGTTAGCCCTTGTTGATAGGCTGCACTCGGAATTCCCGCTTCATTTGATACATCGTCTTGGTACCCAGCCACTTGTCAAAAATTTGCTGGGTTTCACCTGACTTTTCCATGTTTTCCAGGGCGGCATTGACAGCCTTCTCAAGGGCGGGTTCGCCTTTCTTGATGCCCAGGCCCCAGGCTTCCTGACCCAAGGCCGGAGTAATGATCTGGATATTGCCTGACGGGCCGGCCTTCGCGATGAAGCGGCGCAGCATGGTTTCGGACAGGCCAAAGCCATCAACCTTGTTCTGGACCAGCGCCATGAACGCCGAAGGTGCGTCGTCGTAGCTCACCAGTTGCGCGGTCGGCAGCGTCTTCTGCAGGAAGTTCTGTGTGCTGGAACCCTTGATGGCGCTGATGCGCTTGCCGGCCAGGTCATCGCGCTGCTTGAACGACGTGTTGCCCTTTACCGCCAGCTTTTGCTCGCTTACGAAGTAGGCGTCGGAGAAGATAATTTGCTCGGCACGCGCCGGCGTGTAGCCGAGTACCGCAGCCAGAATGTCGACCCGGCCCTGACTGAGTTCAGGAATGCGAGACTCCAGCGAAACCACTTTCAACTCCGGCTTCACGCCCAGCGCCTTGGCCACGCCCTTGCAGAAGTCCACGTCGTAGCCAACCAGTTCCCGGGTGTTCTGGTCCTGGAAGCCGAACGGTTCCAGATTGCTGAGTACGCCACAGACCAGCGTACCGCGCGCCTTGACGTCGGCGAGTTGGTCAGCCTTCGCAGGGGGAACGAACGCCAGTGCACAGGTCAGAACTGCGAAGCTCAGTTTGAAAGTTGCTTTCATCATCTCTCCAGGCCAGTGGGGGTGTGCCGTCGCGGCACGTTGGTGTCTCCTACCGGTGCACATGCATCTGTCGCCCGGTGTGTGAGTAAATTCTTGCAGAACGATATGATTAATTAAAGCGACATTTTTAGCCGACAAAACATTCCAAAAACAGACGATATGAGGGGGTTACCCCTAACGCGTCCGGAGCTCTACAATGAGTAAAAGCGACCATACGAACGGCGCTCACATTCAGAAACGAGACGAAAGGACGGGGTTACCCGCAAGGTCATGACGACCCTCAAGCAACTCGAAGTCCTTACCGCTATCGCCGAAACCGGCTCCCTTGAAGGGGCGGCCCGCAAGCTTGGCGTCGTGCACTCTGCCGTGTCGCGACAGATCAAGGATTTCGAGGATGGCTTTGGCTATCCCTTGTTGGATCGCAGCGGACGGTCAGTCCGGCTCACGATCGAAGGCGTGGAAGTCCTTGGTCGGGCCAAGGCTGTGCTTGCCCAGCGAGACCTGCTGCTGGAACGGATAGCAAGCAAGGAGGTGCTGAGCAGAAAGCTGCGGCTGGGTGTTACCGAGCTGACAGCGATGACGTGGCTGCCCAAGCTTCTCCGGCAGATTCAAACGGCATATCCTCGCGTAGCCATCGAGCCAGAAGTGGACTTGAGTGTGAATCTGCGTGAGCGTCTGCACACTGGTCAACTGGACCTGGCAATCCTTCCTGATGCATTCCCTGCTACCGGATACGTGAAAGACGTACTTGCCGAAGTCCGCAACGACTGGGTATGCGCGCCGGGACTGATGCCGGGCACGGCGCGAATTCCCGTTGCAAAGCTGGGCGAGTACACCTTGCTGACTCAGGGCAATCTTTCCGGCTCGGGCATCCTGATTGGTGAGTGGCTGCGCAAACATGGCGTCGTCCCCAGGAACACCATCCCCAGCAACAGCATCGTGGCACTCGTCGGCATCGCCGCGTCAGGTCTTGGGGTCGCTTATTTGCCGCGCGCGGCAGTACGGAGCCTTTTGAGCTCCGGCCATCTGGTTGCATTGAATGTGACACCCAAACTGCCAACCATTCGCTACGCCACGATGATCCGCTCCGACCTCGCCATGCCATTCCTGCGCAGCGTTGTCGAGCTCGCGAAGCAAGCCTGCGACTTTGAGCATGCCTATCCACTCGAAGGAGGATTCACGGATTCTGGAGTAACCGAGTGATTACCATCAAGCAGGTCGAAGCGTTCTACTGGGCCGCGAAACTGGGGACCGTACAGCGCGCTGCCAACAAGCTTCACGTGACCCAATCGGCCGCTACCAAGCGAATCCAGGAGCTTGAGCGTATTGCGGCTGCGCCTCTGTTCGAAAGCTCAGGCAGGAAGGCTGCGCTGACACCCAAAGGTCAGGAACTGCTGGAGCTCAGCGAAGGATTTCTGCTTGCGGTAAACCGGCTTGAGGAAGTTAAGGCTTCAACAAAAAACGTCGCGCGCATTCTGCATATCGGCATCACCGAACTGGTAGCCCTGACCTGGTTTCCGACTTTCGTACGAAAGCTCAATGGCATCTATCCGAATGTAGCCCTTCAACCCGATGTAGACCTGTCTGGCGCTCTCAGGGACAAGGTCGCCGATGGACGCCTAGATTTTGCGGTGATACCTGAGGGCTATGCCACATCCTCCATGGCCACCGTTCGACTCGAATCCGTAGGGTTCGCCTGGATCTGTCCCGTCGGTCGCTTTGAACCTGGCGCGACCGTGTCGTTCCAAGACCTGGCAACGCTACCGCTCGTGGAACAGGACGCAGGATCAGGACTTACGGCTTTGTGCGAGACGCTGTATGCGCAAGCGGGCGTCGAGCCACATCGCATTTCCGGGAGCAACAGCCTGGTCGCACTGGCGGGCCTCGTGGAGGCTGGCGCTGGGGTCAGTTGTGTGCCATTGCACCTGTTCCAGAAGGAAATCGACCAGAAGCGGCTGCAGGTCGTGCATACGGACCCACCTGCACCAAGCATCACGTACGTCGCCGCCTTCCTGAAACAACACCAGGCCGCGCTTGGCTACGCGATTGCTGACATCGCACGCCAGTGCTGCAATTTTGGGGCAGCGGAGTCGCTGCAACGGCGGCGCTCTCAGTCGTGAGATAGCCCTCACTGTGCTCAAGTGCCCAGCTTGTAGACCATCGCCCTGCGTGCCCGGTCCTCCGGGCTGTCCGGCTTATAGTACTTGCCTGCCCATTTGCCGTTCGGCGTAAGTATCAGTCGGCGCTTGCGATTCGGGTGCCGCTGCTCGTCGTTGGAGATCGCGCGGGCCCGGTAGTGCTCGTACAAACGCATGAACTCCGCGACGTAGATGCCAGACAGATGCCGGTCCTGGATTTCCAGCAAGTTCTCATCGTTGTTGTTTTCCGAGTTCTTGCTCATGTTCGCTGACCCGGTGTAGACGATGGGATTTTCACCCTCACCATCAATGACGATGAATTTGTGATGAATAACGACAGGCGCGTAACCTGGAGCGTCTTCGCCTGGGAACGTGAGCAGTTCCGGCTCGAACCCTTCAGGAACTGTCGCGGCGGAAAAATACATCCCTTCGATCACGTCCTTCTTATCCCTGCTGCGGTGATATAGCTCCATGTTTGCAAGCGCGGTCCCGTTGACTTGCTTGCCGGTTTCCAATGCCACCTGGGTTTCAGCCGCGCTCTTTTTGCTTAGGTTGTTCACGAGGCCGAACATCATCAGGCCTCGGTCGGCTGCCTCGAAACAAGCGTCTCGAAGGTGCTTATCCGTTGGCGTGAAGATGCAGAACATGACGGAGTGCTTTGCCTTCTTTATTGCGGCCACTATGGTGTCGATCTGCGTGGTCTTCCCTTCTGGTTCGGGCGAGAGCGCCAGACGGACTCGAGCCGTTCCAACGCTGATCGGCTTTGACCAACCGTCGACCAGCTTCGATGTCGCGCCCTTGGTTGGATTCGAAGCCAAAGCCAGAGCACGTGCCTCGTACATTGCTGCCATCTCTGGAGAGTCAAACACATGGAGCAGGTTCGCCTGCTGCGTGATTCCTTCCGTCGTAAAGTTTGCTGACCCCATCATGACGCGCGTCGGAACCTCGACCGCTGTTGGACCGTCAGTCACAAGAAACTTGTGATGCATGATGTTGGTCTTGTCTCTGGGATAGAAGGTAATGAGGCTGCCGTGCCTGTCAACCACATCCTGGTTCGGTGAAGGCTTGGCCGGAACCGCCTTGCGGGCCGGCTTGCCGTCTTTCGCCGGTTTGGCCTTGACCGCAGGAACAATGTGCGAGTCATAGACCATGGCGAGGGAATGTTCGCCATGCGCCTTCGCGAAGGCCACCAACTCGGGAATGACCCATAGCTTGTCGGTAAGGTGGTAAACCGCACCCGCCGCTCGACTGGAGCCAGCCAGTGCAACACCGAAGGTCTTCTCAAGGTCATTGGCAAGCCAGGTGCGCAAGGCAAGGGCTTGCTCAGCGGAGGGAACACTGCCTCGGCTTAGCCCCATCGCGTGAAGCTTGCGGTCGAATGCCTGAGAGCTGAGAACGGCGCGATTGAACCACGTGCCTATACCGTTTGTTGTGTGGGATGGGAGCGTAGCGGTGAAAACACCGGCTTCGTCATCGAGAGGCTTCGAGCTGTCTTTCGTCCCGACGACCGGGTATGCGGTGTAGATGAACGTCGCGCCACGGTCCGGCTCATCAATACGCGCGTCCCACCACATGAACTTCTGAATGGGCGCCAAGTTTGAATCTACGTCCGGCTTGCCATCCGGTACCGGGCCGTCGAAGGTAACGCGGTTCGGCAACCAACTGAAGGGCTTTTGAGACTTGCCGTCCGGTGACCTGAATCCTGGCACACGCTTTATCGCGAACCCCAGGAAATCTTTCCTGTCCTTCCCCTGCTCCCAGTTCATAGCCAACAAAACCAACGTCGGCGACAAGTACCCTCTCAGTTCGACGGCCATGGTCTGCTCTCTTGAAAGTGAAGCTACGTTTCGGACGAAGCGCGAAGAACGCCTTTACTCCGCAATACGGATACGCAACGAATCAGGAGCCCGACCTGTCTTGCAGTCTGTGAAGCGGTAGCTGAGGTCGTAGCAGACCAGCACTTCCCGCAACGCTGCACGCTTGGTCACTTGC
>VFQP010004772.1_pt1 | contig 12326 bp, 16 predicted proteins | sample 3512351 | NCBI WGS metagenome assembly VFQP01 (sample SAMN10412372, study PRJNA504923) | tailings metagenome | isolation source: Relicate 1 Philex TSF1 revegetated site | place: Philippines: Tuba, Benguet | collected 2017-08-29 | reverse complement strand
GACTGGTTGGGGTCGCGCCCTGGCAGTGAGGGGCAGCCGCGCGCTGTTTGCCACTCGTGGCGCTCCGCCTGCAGGTCATTTGCGCCAAGGACGACGGCACCAGCACGTGGGAGGGCGGCGACGACCGCACCTTCAAGGTGAGGACAACAAGAGCACGCTAGCCAACGATCCTCACCTGTCTTGTGTGTGTGCGCCGGGCTGCAGGCGCCAACCTGCCCCTTTGCCCACCGCTGCAAGCACGGCCCTATGCCTCTCAGGCACTGGGCCCCGACTACGCCCTCAACGTCACGTGCAAGTGGGACGAGACCTCCAACACGCGCATCAAGGCCGTGCCGCTGTCGGAGGCCGGCAGCGCCGCCGCGCCCCCGCCCGCGCCCAGCGGCGGCAAGAGCACGCCGCCGGCGCACCGCTCCATGGACAACGGCTGGAGCAACGGCAAGTCGCGGACGCCCAGCCCCAGCAGCGGCAGCTCGCTGGGCCTCAGCTCGCTCGAGGAGGACGCGCGCCAGTGAGTGCGCCGCCGGGCACGTCACCAACGCCCACGCGCACGCTCTCGCCCCACGTCCTGGTGCCCTCGCACCTGCCGCACAGGACGCAGTGTGATGCCGCTCCAAAGCAGAGCTGCATGCGGCCTTGACGCGCATGGACGATGATGGTGCTGCGTGGTTTTCTTGTGCGCGCCGCGCCGTCGCAGGACGAGCTCGTGGGTGGGCGCGGCGCCCGAGTTTGTGCGCAGCCGCATCGACAAGGGCGCGCGCAACGGCACGTGGCGCACCGACGGGCTGCAGGGTGCTGAGCTGGACCTGGTGCGCGGCGACAAGGACAACAGCAAGTGAGCGCGACCCAGGGGGGGGCACCTGGGGCACTTCGTGGGTTCTTGCAGCGGAGCGCACTGCTGCCGCCTTGTCCTAGGCGGAGTGCGGTCGTGTTGGTGCGCGTTGCTGACCGCTTCGCGGTGCCTTGCTCAATTCGCTGCGCACGCAGTTGGCTGGGCAAGCTGGGCCTGATGAAGAGCCTGCTGGTGGACCGCCCGCACATGCTGCGGCCGCACATGGAGGTGAGCGTCTCGCTCGCTGCGGTCAGCACAGCCACGTGGACGCCGGCCGCCCGCTGCGGCCACGTGCGCCCAAACACTGCGTGCTGCGTGCGCTGGGGCCTGGCCACTGCTGTTGCAGGAGCTGGCGGCCACGTACGTGTACGCGACGTGGATCAACACGGGCGCCATCCGCTGCGTGGAGACGGGCGGCCACCACCGGCCCAACCACCACGCCAACCACGCCCTGCAGATGTTCAGGTGCGCACGCACGCCTCCTTGGGCGCTTTCCCCTCGAGCCACGCGAGCAAAGCCGTCGCGCGGCAGTGCCCCGGCTGTGCAGCTCAGGCGGTGTCTGAGCAATGGTCGGTGGGGCAGACCGTGTCCTGGCGCGTGCTGCCTGTCCATGCACGAGCGCCTACGAGTGCCGCGAGTTGCGCCTGCTCGCGCGCGCCGCCCCACAGGTCGCTGGAGTGGGCCATCGGCGACGCGTCCATGGGCGACGGCGGCATGCACTGGCCCCCCGAGGCGCGCATCCTGGCGGCGCGCCGCCTGCACACGCGCCTGCCCAGCATCTCGGGCGAGTTCCGCGTCAGCACGCCGCTCACGCGCATCAGGTGCGCAGCCGCTCGCTCGGCGCGTGCTCCCGCTGGGCCACTGGGCGTGGACGCTGCCTGCGGCGTGGGCGCTGGTGGGCGGCGCTCGGATCCCTTGCTCATCGTGCGTGGTGGTACGCCGTGCAGGGACATTGCGCACCGCAACGACATCCCCAAGGACCTCAAGGACGAGATCAAGCACACGCTGCAGAACAAGCTGCACCGCTCCGCAGGCACGTCAAGGGGCCCCTGCCCTCCGCGCGCACGGGACCTCTCTTTCCACCCGCGCCGCCTGCCGCCTCGCGCTTCCCTGGCCCGCCACACGAGGTCGTTGCTCCATACGCCTGTCGTGGTACCCTCCGCCCCCATGCAGGGCCTGAGGACTTGGTGGCGTCCGAGGCCATGCTGCAGCGCGTCACCGCCCAGCCCGGCCAGTACTCGGAGGCGTTTGTCAACGAGTTCAAGATCTTCATCAAGGAGCTCCGGGAGTTCTTCAACGCCTCGGGTGCGCGGCACGACCACGTATGCGCCACCCACCTGCCTTCCATCACTTCCATCCATCACTTTGTCTGCACGCCCCCCCCAGCCGCGACACTTGTCGCGGCTCCAAGCAATCGCCAGCTGCGGCTGAGGCTGCCTTCAGGGCATTGGCGCTGGTGGCGTCAGGCCTACACCGGTCGTTGGCCCGACTGCGTGTGCGTGACGTGTGTATGCGCGTGCGTGCGTGTGCGTGCTGTGTGCGCTCAGGCCTGGCGGAGCTGCTGGACCAGGTGCAGCCCGCCATGGACGAGCAGCACCGCGGCGTGGTGAACCAGTTCAGGGCGGCCATGGCGCGCCTGGACGCCACGCCCAACGACCAGGAGCCCGCCGCCAGCGACCTCATGAACGCGCTCTTCATGGGCACCCAGGTGGGGCACCTTTTCCCTTGGAGGGGGAGGAGAGGGGCAGGAGAGAGGGGGGCGCTCTTCATGGGCGGCCAGGTGAGGCCGCGCTTTGCTGTGTGCGTGAGGGAGGAGAGAGGGGCCCCCTCGAGACGGACATGCAAAGCGGTGCCGGGGCCATTCCAGGCAGCCTGTGCGTGCCGCCAGCGCTGCGCTGCACACTCGCGCCCTGGGTCGCGTGGTCGTCGCGGCTGCGCTCCTGTTGAGGGAGGCGTGAGTCCGGGCGGCCCATGCGTTTCCCTGGGGAGGGCGCACCGACGCACCGCCGCGCGTGCGCCTTGGTGCGCACCCCGCAGGCGCGCGGCCACTTTGTGAGCGGGCTGTCTGCCGGCCTGCGCAACGACGTGGGCGACGACGTGCTGGCCATGCGGCAGCGCTGGCGCCTGGCAGAGATCCGCCTGGAGGACTACATGTTTGTGCTGCTGGCGCGAGTCATCGGGCAGCTGGAGAGGGCGGTGCGTCGAGTGCACTGAATGCAGCTGCGCCAGCCGGCGCCGGGCCGCTGCGATCACGGGCCCTGCAACTGGTGTAGCTGGAGCACTCTTGCCGGCAATGTGTGTGTGGGTGTGTGCAGGGCGGCGCCGCCACGCTGGGCAAGGCCAACTCGAGCGCGGCGTGGAAGGTGGCGGTGGGCGCCACGGTGCAGGGGCTGCGGCAGCTGGGCCTCAGCGGCTTTGCCACGCGCGAACTGCTGGCGCTGGAGAACGAGATCGAGGTGCGACCAACCACCACCTCCACCACCATCAGCAGTAGCAAAGCGAGGCTCTCGCAATCCGCAACCAGGGTGAGAGCAGCTGCGAAAGCGAGGCGTTGCGTCGCTTCCACGCGCGGCCGTGCGCTCGCAGGCGTGGCTGACGTCGTTCGCGGCGGGCGGCGCGTCGGCCAAGCGCGAGAACGCGCTGCGCGGCAAGGCGTGCGCCGAGCGCGTGCAGCGCCTGGCGTCGCAGTACTCGGACCTGGTCATGTCCATCTACGACGCGCCGGCCAAGCGGCTGGGATACGCGCTCGACGTGCCCGAGCACATGGCGCGCGTCTTTGGAGGTGCGCCGCCGCTCAATCACCCTGGTCCTCGGATCCGCTGCTTGGGAGGCAGCTGTGGATCACAGCTGCCTGCGATGGCGACAGTCGCGCAGCTGCAAGCAGTGGGCCAAGCAAATCGAGAGCCTGGTGTGCCATGACGCCGCCGGCTGCGTGCGTGCCCGCGCAAGCGCAGAGAGCGAGGTGCGCGCCAGCGTGGCGTTCCAGGTGTCGCGGCTGGCCACGCTCATGTCCAAGGCGCTGCGCGACGCCGCCAACATGGACGCCTGGGACGGGCTCGTCACGGGTGAGCCCGCGTGACCCGACAAGCCCCCGGCCGCCAAGGCGACCTGAGGCGGATGCATGCTGACGCTGTGCCGTGTCGTGTACCGCGCGAGGCGTGCAGGTGAGGGGCACGGGCGGCTGGTGGCGGTGGAGAGCATCACACCCGACACCATGGACGAGGCGACGCGCGGGCACGACGACGACGTGGTGAGCTGCCTTCGCCCCTCCCCCCTCCGGCCCGTTGAAGGACCAGGGACGACTGGGGCACGCGGTGGCCTCCCTGGGCGCCTCTGGCTTGCTGGTTGCTCGCTCGGCGAGCACACTGGTCAACAAGGCACCACACAATGAGGTGGCCCGGGTGTGCGTGCGTGAGCGCAGGTGCTGCTGGTGCGGCGCGCCGACGGCGACGAGGAGGTGGGCGCGCACCCGCGCCTGGCCGGCGTGGTGCTGTGCCAGGAGCTGCCGCACCTGAGCCACCTGGGCGTGCGCGCCAGGCAAGAAAAGGTGAGAAGACGCCTCTCTCCGTTGCAGTTTTCTCCAAGTGTGCCCACAGACCTCGCGTGCATGATGTGCTGCTGCGGTTCCTGACTGTGCGTCCGCGCGCCCCTTGCGTGCACCGTACTGGCCTCAGGTGACGTTTGCCACATGCGACGACCCCGACTACGTCTCCCAGCGCATCAAGCCGCTGCTCGGCCGCACCGTCAAGCTGGTGGTCAACCCCGACGGCGTCTCGCTCAAGGAGGACAACAGCGCCAGGCCCGCCGCCAGGCGCGGCGCCGCCGCGCCGGCGTCCTCCTCCTCGTCCTCGGCGTCGTTTCGCAACGGCGCCAAGTCAGGCAACGGCAAGGGCGCCTCCGTGGGCGGCCAGAGTGAGCGTCGACGCACCGCGTCTGCTGCGAATCGCGCGCCGTTGCGGGCAGAGTTGTGACCCGCGTCTTGTGTGGTCGGTCTGTCGCGTTGGGCGTGCCGCAGGCATGGCGTCCACGGTGCTGGCGCAGCAGCTGGCGCTGGTCCCGCTGGTGGAGGCCGCCGTCAACACGTGCGGCTCCAAGGTGCGCGCCATCACATCACATCCCCGCACTGCCGCCGTGCCGCTGCTGGCGCGACCAGCCTCAGTCCCACCCCACGGCGCCCTTGAAACGCCACAGCTTGCCAGCGTCGGTGCCGCCACCGCCCTGTGCTCTGCGGGACCTCGTTGGCGGACGACGGCACGCAGTGGGCAGGGCAAGTGATGTGCGCGACGTGTGTCGTTGCCTGTTGGTGCGCAGGCGGCAAAGTGCGGCGACCTGGAGCGCCTGGCCCGGGCGGCGGGCAAGGGCCTCTTCAGCACGCCGCGCGGCGCCGTGCTGCCCTTTGGCAGCCTGGAGCTCGTGCTGCAGCAGGCGGGCTGCCTCAGGGAGTTCCAGGTGCGCCGCCGCTGATGCCCCATGCGCTGCGCACGCCGCGCCGCCCTGCACCAAAGTGCCGCGCGCAGTTGCAGCAACGCTTGCCTGGCCAGCTCCGCACGCTAGCTTGCCCTGGCGCCTGCCACCCCAACCACCACCACCGCGCAGGCGTGCGTGCACGAGCTGGAGCGCCCCGACTTGCTGGGCGCCGCGCTCGACCAAGAGTGCGAGCGCGTGGCGGAGATCATCTCGGGCCTCACCCTGCCAGAGAGCCTGCTCAAAAAGGCGAGCGCCCAGCCCCGCCCGTGTCCGAGCGCCCCTCGCTCACGCAGCGTCGCGTTGGGCGCGGGCGCGGCGCTGGTGAGCAGCGGCGGTGTTCGCGCGCGGGGCTGCTGTGTGTCGGCGCAGGTGCAGTCGACGTTTGGCGGCGAGGCGCTGCTGGCCGTGCGCTCGTCGGCCAACGTGGAGGACCTGGCGGGCATGAGCGCGGCCGGGCTCTACGAGAGCAAAGTGCGCGCTGCGCCGCGCCGCATGCCTGTGTGCACCTTCTGCTGTGCCTCGGTTCATCAACCGCGCGCCGCCCTCGGGTGCCTCGCCACCGCTTTGCCCGCCCCTCGCTGGCCGCGCTGCGCTTCCGAGTGCCCACGCGTCGCCGCGGCGTCCGTCAAGCCTTCACCTCTCTGCAGCGCGGTGTGCGGCTTGGGCCAGAGCTGGCGCCTACCAGGCGTGCCAAGTGCAGCGCCTGCGCGCCGCTGCCGCTGCTGCTGCAGGTGGGCGTGCCGGCGGACGACGCGAGGGCGCTCAACGAGGCCGTGTGCGAGGTGTGGGCCTCGCTCTTCTCGCGCCGCGCCGTGCTCAGCCGCCGCGCCGCCGGCGTGGGCCAGGCCGACGCCTCCATGGCCGTGCTCATCATGGTGAGACGCCCTCGCCGGGGCGTGGGCCGGGTGGGCTTGGCTCATGCCGCTGCCCCTGACGCGCGCTTGCGTCGCGCTTGCGTCAGGATGGACCTGTGCGGCGACAGCTCGCCGGGGCCTGGGCCCCACAGCACACGAGCATGTCTCTCCCCCGGTCCCAAGCTGTGAGGGACCCAGGCGTGCGAGCGAAGGCGGCGCACCGCCATGCATGTGTGCGTTTGCTCTCCCTCGCTCCCTTCCCCCGTGCTTGCAGGAGCTGGTCGCACCCGACGTCTCGTTTGTGCTGCACACGGCACGCCCCAGCGACGCCAACACCAACGTCATCATGGCTGAGCTGGCGCCTGGCCAGGTGCGGGCCTGGCGCCACACCCATCATCTGCTTGCTACGGATGGCTGCACCAGATGTAAAGCCCGACACACACGGGGCAGGGCGCCCGAGAGCCAGCGCTGCCCCCGACCCGCCGGCGTTCACCCGCGAAGCGACACGCAACCGTGCTTGTGTGTGTGCGCGTGCGCGTGCTCGTGTGGCGCGTGGTTGTGGTGAGTGCAGGGCGAGACGCTGGCGTCTGGCACGCGTGGCACGCCCTGGCGGCTCGAGGTGGACAAGAGCACCAGCAAGGTCGAGGTGCTGGCCTTTGCCAACTTTTCCCGCGCGCTGGTGGTGCCCGGCAGCCTGGCGGCCGGCTCGGCGCTCTACGGCAGCAGCCGCAGCGGCGGCCGCAAGGTGCGCGGCGCTCTCCCGCTCGCTGCGCATGCGCGGAGGCTCCCCGCTTTGCGTGATCTGGACGCCGCGAGCGCGCCAGCGTGGGCTGCGGCGGTTGCGCCGGCAGGGAGGCCTGGAGGCGGACAGTGCGTGACGAACGTGTGTGCGGGGGGCGTGTGTGCCCTGTGGGTGCAGGGTTTGAGGTACGCGAGCTTTGACGAGCAGCAGGGCGGCGTGGGCCTGGCGTCGCGCCCCGTGTCTGAGCCCCGGGGCGGGCTGGTGGAGGTGGACGTGGACTACTCAAAGCAGCGCCTGTCGACCGACTCGGAGTACCGGGAGCAGGTACGGCACAGGGGACAGGTGTGGTGCTGGGGCCGCTCTGCGCAGCACGGGGCCCTGTGTGCGTGACGAGTGCTGGGCCAGTTCCCCGACGTGCTGCGCTGCCCGCAGATCGCCAGGCAGCTGGCGCGCGTGGGCATGCTGGTGGAGAAGAGCCTGGGCGGCGAGCCGCAGGACATTGAGGGCGGCCTGGTGCCATCGCGGGATGGGCAGCTCAGCATTTACGTGCTGCAGACGAGGCCGCAGCCGCTCTGAGCCTGCTGTTGTACCTTACCTCTTGACGTGCTTTACGCCGCTTGCGTATCCTGCTGCAACAAAGGATCCTGTTCGAACGCATGCGGCGGCCGCCCTCGCCCCACACACCAGTCGCGCCCCCACAGCAGGCCACAAGATGCCCTTGCCAGCGCCGCTCCAGCGGTTCCTGGACAGCCCCTACGGCCCCCGCTGGGTGCTGGACGATGGCACATACGCGTGGGAGCACTTCGTGCAGACGGCGTGGCTGACCCTGGCGCTGCTGGCCGTGCGATGGGTGGCGGAGAAGACGGTGCTGGTGGCGCTGCGCAAGAGCCTGGGCAAGCGGCGCGCGAAAGGCGCGTTCGACAACGCCTACATCGTGCTGTTCGCGGTCCTGACCGAGGTGCTGGCCATCTACGTGACCCTCAGGCTCAACGGAGGCTGCACGCCGTGGAGCACCGACGCGTGCCTGACGGGCTGGCCGAACCACGCCGTGCACGTCCTCCAGAAGTGGTGCGGCGGAGCGCTCTGAGCCGCGCGAGTCCGAGTCAGCGCCCCAGCGGGATCATCAACGCCAGCACGCTCACACGCAGCGGGGCCACAGCTCCACCGCGTGGCATCAATGAGCGCAGGTACATGATCATCATGTTCCACTTTTACAACCACGAGATGGTGGGGGCGGTGTTTGGGCTCGGGCCCAAGCTCAAGGCGGACATGGTCATCCACCACTTTGCGACCATGGGCCTCATCTCCACGGCCTACGCGCTCAACCTCAGCCGCTATGGCATCATGTGGCAGGTCGGTGTGCCGCGGGTGACGCGAGGCGGGCCGGGTGCGGCGAGCGTGCCGCCAGCCGCTCACGCGGATCGTGGTGGTGTGCGCGCCCCTGCTCCGTGCAGGCGCTCTTTGACACCAGCAACCCGCTGCTGCACAGCGCCAAGGCGCTGCACTCGGCGCAAATCAAATCGGTACGTGCGTGCGTGGCGAGAGCAGCGCCACCGGCGTGGTGCGCTAAAGCCCACCACCACAACCGCCTGCGCCCCTCGCGCGCGACAATGCATCTCGCAGCTGGAGGGCGTCAAGTGGCTCTTCTTCAACTTGTTCGCGCTGGTCTTCTTCGTGGCGCGCGTGGCCATGGCGCCGGCCAGCATCCTGTACCCCGCCATCACACGCGCCTTCAGCGTGCTGCCCGACCTCTGGGCGGCGCTACTGCTGGTGCTCATGGCTATCGTTTGCGGGCTCCAGTGGGTCTGGTTCAGCAAGATTGTGGCCATGGCGCTGGGGAAAGGCGGCAAGGACGACGAGGCGGAGGAGGCGGAGGAGGACGACGGCGGCAAGGCGGCCAACGGCGCAGCGGACAAGAAGAAGCAGTGAGGAGCTTCTTCTTGACAGGGAGGTTGCCCGCAGCGCGCCGCTGCACCTTTTTCTCCACTATTTCTTTTGCCACTTGCGAGGGACACCTGGCAACGAGGGCCGCGCTTTTGCACGTGCATCGCGATGCGTACGCCGGGGCCAAAAGCGGCGCTGCCTGACACGCAAAGAAAGAGTTCTCTCTTTGCTGCTCTCTGTTCTACAGCTTGTTCAGGTAGCACATGCCGAACGCTACTGCTTGCTCGTGCTGCCGGGCTGCCCTGACCCCTTCATGACCTGCGCGGCCCAGGTGCAAAGAGCAAAGGAGCAAGGTGCTGTGGGCTCTCGAACCGTAGCATGCGGCGCTGCGCATCGTGTGATGGCGCCGTACCTCGTTGAGTGCCAGCGACCGGGCCTTGAGCGTGCTGCGCGACATGACTTCGTAGCGGTCTTCCTCGTCGTCAGTGTTCACGTCCTGCTCCGGCTGCTGCAGCGCAATCTTTGCCGCGCCAGGCCGGGGGGCGCCGCCTGCGTCCGCGCCCGCATCCCACGCACGCCAGGCGTCAGCAGGCAGCGATGCTTGCCAGCGAAGAGCAGCTCACGCGCTGGCACGTACACGAGCTTGCAGCCTCAACGGGGCAAGGCTGAGCTGCCACCCGCAGGCACACACGCAAGCGTGAGCGGGCGATGCTCGCCCCCTCGCCCCACCGTCATCATCAGAGCTCCGGCTCACCAGGCTTGCCGCCTGCTGTTGCATGATGAGTTTGCTGCTGCTGCAGCTTCTCCTCCTCTTGCGCCGCGCGTCCTTGCTGCTCCTTGCCGCTCGCGCTCCGCTGCATCGCCTTCTCGACGTGCGCTGCGAGCGATTTATCGGGCGCAGGCTGCTCGCCATCCTCTCCGTCGTCGGCCACTTCCAAAGTGAGGCCGAGCGGCTCGGCGCCACGCTTGCCAGCCATCGGCGCTGAGCGATTGGGGTTGTCGATGACGCTGGAGTTGCAGCGAAACAAGAGATCAGAGCAGCCCGCAGTCCGCGATGGTCACTTGCACGCGCGGATTGCCGTCCGGTGACGCCGCTTCTGAGTCTGCGTGTGGGTGCGAGGAAAGGATCGCCGTGGTCAAGGTCAACATGAGCAGGACACGAGATCAGCAGCCTCGGATCTCCACACTCACTGATGCGCTCGAGGATGTGCAGACCCTCCACGACCTTGCCAAACACCGTGTGCTTGCCTGCGCAGAACAGGGGCCGAGCACAGTGGTGAGAGCACGTCGGACACGTGTGCAGCCACCTGTCAGAGGCGACAGCGCACGCACCATCGCACTGCGGCGCCGCCGCCAGGGTGAAGAAGAACTGCGAGGTGTTGGAGTTCTTGCCGCTGTTGGCCATGGACAGCACGCCTGCGCCCAGAGGTGGGGGCCGAGCTGTGCGCATCACCGAGCGTACCCGTTCCTGGGGTACAGGAACCTTGGCCGAGACGTGCAGCACGCACCGGCAGAGTCGTGCTTGAGTGCCAGGCCAGCCTTCTCGTCGTTAAAGGTGCCACCGTAGATGCTGTCGCCCCCCGACCCGTCGCCTGCGCCCACGGCCACGCGGGAAGTGCATGTCAGGCGTCTCAGGCGGGCCACAGAGCAGCACCGACGAATGCACCGATGACGCGGGTGCCTCGGCCGCCCCGACGCACCGCGCACGATGTCGCCGCCTTGACAGCAGAACGAAGTCACGATTCGGTGGAACCTGCGCGCACGCTGGGCACGCAGGCCCTGGCTTCATCCGCACGGCCGTGCCCAAGGCATGCCGGGCAGCGCCGCACAGCACGGCACACGCACCTGTGGCCCTTGAAGTGGAGCGGCTTCTTGGAGCTCTTGCCGAGCCCCTTCTCCCCTGTGTTCGGTTGTGGCCAAGCGCGGCGCGAGCAAGAAGAACGGGCGCGTGTGCACGCGATTTGTCATTCTGTGCCGGTGTGCGTGGCTGGCTGGTGCTGCCCTCGCGGCACCGCCGAAGCAAGCGAGCGCCCACACACCTGTGCACAGCGCCTTGAAGTTGGCCACTGTCTTGGGACACTGCGCGTGCACGTCGCACCGCGTACGCCCATTGCACCTGTCAGTGCAACCTGTCATATGCGGGCAGCGGGCCCTTTGCGCCGCAGTGCATCCCAGTGGCCCCTGCGCTGCGCTGCACGCGCCCACCTGCGCATCAAACAGCTCCACCACGAGGCGGCCCGCCGCGATGGGCGCTGGGGCCGTGACCGATGCTGCGCCCTTGCTGCTCCACGCCGGGTCTGCGTCGAAGGCCTCGAGCAGCGTGGCCTGCTGCGCCTCGTCCAGCTCCTCTGGAGACGCCGCCGTCCACCCGTACTGCAAGCGCACGGCAGGGCCAAGCGGCTGGCAGCAATTGTGGCAAGAACTAGCGCGTGCATCCCACGCCCTGGAAGCGGTCCCGCAGGTGCACCGCCAAGCGGTGGCCGCACCTGCGCGCCCACCGCCTGGAGGTAAGCTTGGGCGCGCGTATGCTGCCCCAAGGCCTTTGCGTAGGCGACGGGGTCACCGATTGCGATGTCGATGAAGGCTCGTGACATGGTGCGCCGCTGTCACGCTCCTGCTGCAGTTCGGGTGGGGGACCTCTGCATGCTCACCGCAGCCCCGGGTCGGGATCTGCTGCGCTGCGCGCGCTGCACCTGCGCGCAAGTGTAGGCAGCTCATATCTACCTAGATACGATTGCGCTGAACTCGCCAGGCAGAGGGCTCCTCTGCCTCGCTGCGGCCTCCGCTGCTCGCCGCTCGTCTGCGCCCGACCTGAGCTGCAGCGAGCATGGCCAGCGGCGCCACGGCCAACGGGCACCACCACCATCAGCACCAGCAGAATGGCAAGCACGACCTGGAGAGCAGCAGCGGCGCGGGCAACGGCGCGCTCGCCAACGGCGGCGGCGCGTGGGGCGGCAAGCAGCACAGCCCGCCGCAGAAAGGGAGAGGGGAGGGGCTACTCACGCCGGCCAACGTGCGGGCCATCACCTACGGCCTCATGAACGTCGTGTCGGCATCCGGCATCGTGAGTGCACGCGCAGTTTGGCTCACGAGCATCGCACACCCGGGCGCCGCATTCGCACGCCGCACAGTGCCGCCAGGCCAGCAGCCCATCCCGCTTCCTCATCAGGCAGCGCAGCCTGCTCACCAGCAACGCCACGCCGCCGCAGCAAGGCGCCGACACCCCCCACCTCCCACGTCGTGCCGCCGCCCCGCACAGCTGGTCCCCCACAGGACCCTGGCCCCCCCACAGCGCAGCCTCGCACACCACCAGCGTCGCACTGCGCACAGCTGCAGCAAGGCCCCCCACCTCACGAGTCGCGACCGCCGCCCCCCCTGCCTTGGCGCCCAAAGCGCAGCACGACCCTCCCTTTCTCTCCTAACGGCACCTGCAGGTGTTTGCCAACAAGTACGTGTTCCAAAAGGCGGGCTTCCCCTTCACCTACGCGCTGACCTGGATCCACACTGGCTTCACGCTGCTGGGCATGACGCTGTGCGCCCGGGCGCGCAT
>VFQP010004771.1_pt1 | contig 12328 bp, 10 predicted proteins | sample 3512351 | NCBI WGS metagenome assembly VFQP01 (sample SAMN10412372, study PRJNA504923) | tailings metagenome | isolation source: Relicate 1 Philex TSF1 revegetated site | place: Philippines: Tuba, Benguet | collected 2017-08-29 | reverse complement strand
AGTCCTTGAGCCTCAGGGGCCGAGCCGCCAGCTCGCCTTGCGGTGACGCCGCCGCCGCCGCCGTCGGCGCGCCGCCGCGGCCTGGGGGGCCTCCGGAGCTGCCTGCTGCGCCGCTTGGCGTGGCGAGCGCGGAGGCCAGCAGGGAGGTGGGGCCGGAGGCGGCGGGGAAGAGCGCGGCGGCGGGGTCGCGGCGGGTGGAGAAGGGCGAGGCGTTGGCGGCGGCGGGCGGGGGCAGGGCGGGCGGCGCGGCAGGCAGCAGCACCTCGAGGTGGAAGTGCAGGGGGCTGGGGAGGATAGCGGCGGCGCAGGAGGGCGGGAGGCCCTGCGAGGAGAGCACATGCAGGGACGCCAGCAACGTCCCGCTCACACCTGCTCGCCTGCTCCCACCGACACGCCTCCAAGTGAATGCTGCGAGTGAAAGAGGGCTGCACACGTGGGCACTCACGTACGCGGCGTCCATGGACGCCAGCCGGACAATGCCGTGCGGGCTCTGCTGCCGGTGCTGCTGCTGCGAAAGAGGAGGCGCTTGCCGGCTGCCAGGCAGCAGCAGCGTGCTCCTGCCCTCAGCCACGCCGCCGCCGCCGCTGCGCGGCGCCCCAACACCCCCCGAGAGGCCCGTGGCGCTGCCCGGCGCGTTGCCCGACGCGGAAACAGCGTCCTGGCTGCTGACGCCTCCTCCTCCTCCTCCGCCGCCGCCGCCGCCGTCGCCGCCGGGCGCGCTGATGAGCTCGTAGCACAGCGCCCAGGTGGACGCCAGGCGCTCCGCCGCCGCCACGCGGTCCGCCTCGTGCGGCAACGCCGCCGCCGCGTGCGCGTGGAGGCCCCCTGCAAGCGCCACACGCGCAGCGCAGCACAACCGGCCAGGATGAGCGCAAGGAGGGCTGCTTGTTTGCAGATGCCGCAAGGGAGAGGTGGCGCGACACGACGCACCTGCGGCAGCCAGAGAGGGCGCCTGCGCTAGCCTGCCGCCGGGCGCCGGCGACGCCGCCGCCGCGCGCGCCGGCGCCGCGCCGCCCGCCGCGTCCTCCACTGCGTCCGCACCGGCTAGGTCGTCGAGCAGCGTGGCGGCAGGCAGGTGCGCCCACAGCAGCACGCTGTCGCGCGGCTGCAGCACCTCCTGCTGCCCGCCCGCCGCCGCCGCCGCGCCGCCGCCGCCCTCGGTGCCATGCCCCGGCTGCCCCAACCAAACCCTGAAGTACCGGTCGCTGTCGTTGAAGACCACCAGGCTCATGACGCAGTCGTGCGCTAGACCGACACGCCGGCGCCCAACCAGCTCCGACAGCAGCGCCGGCGCGACCGCCGCCGCCCGGAACGGCCCGCCGGCGGCGGCGCCCCTGCCGCCGTCCAGCGACGGGCGGCCGCCGGGCGCCGCGCCCGCCGCGGGCCGCGGCGCGGCCGCACCGCTGGGCTGCGACGCCAGGAAGGAGGGCCGGGCCAGCACGGTGTCGTTGGCGACCAGCGCGCCGCTGGCGGCCCCATGCAGCGTGGCCCTCGACGAGGGCCCGGGGCTAGGGTCTGGCGGCGGGTCGTCGGCCCAGGGGTCCAGCTCTGGGGCCTGGGCGCCTGCCAGCGCGGCGTCCACCTCTGCCGTGAGGTCCAAAGACCGCCGCACCGGGCCCTGCCAAGTGGATCCATCATCGTGCACAAAACACGAAGAGGTTGCCAGAACGACTGCGGCCCGTGCGACAACCAGCACAGAGAGAGTGAAATCTACAGAGAGGGCGAGACGGATTGCGCACCTTGCCGCCGCTCCGCTGCGCCTGGCTCACGCCCGCCGTCAGCTTGCGCGACGTCGACAGGTCCAGGGCCGCCACCCGGCTGCTGCTGCTGCCGGCGGCGGCGGCCGCCGCCGCCGCCGCCGCGCCCCGCCCGGCGCCCGCCTGGCTGCCGCCGCCGCCCGGCGCCACCGGCGGCGGCGGCGCACCGACGGCGGCCAGCAGCGCGTGGCTGCGGTGCGCGTTGGCGGCGAGGCGGGGGCCCACGCCGGCGGCGGCGCCGGCGACCGTTGCCAGGAAGCTGAGGTGCGCCGTGCTGACCAGGTGCATGGCCTGCGCCGCCAAAGCATCCATGCGCCAAAACAAGACGCGCACACACTTCTTTTGTAGCTTGTGGACGGCAGCGGGCATCACAGAAAGGAAGGCGGGCGAGGGAAGAAGGAAGAGGCGGCGTGGCGGCCAGGTGCGCTCGCACCTGGTCCATGGAGGTTTGCATGGGCAGCTGCCCGGCGGGGTGCCGCTGCAGGTTGACGTGCGGGCGCGTGCAGCGCTGCCCGTCCTTGAGCGGCGCGTAGTAGTCGTAGAAGGAGAGGTGGCTCACCTGCTCACAGGTGACGAGCAGTGGCGCGGCACCCAGGTGCAAGCTCAGCGCACAGAGGCACTCCCCACGAAGTCCCGACGCCAGGCGCCGTGTCGAAACCGCCGCTGCGGGCGCTGCGCTGGCAACGCGGAGAAACCGACGCCGCCCCACTCGCCTGCAGGGCGGCGTGCGTGCGGAAGGGCACGGGCAGCGCCAGCTTGCGGCCCAGCACCTGCTCGGTCCCGCCGCCGGCGTCGCCGGCGGCCGGCCCGGCGTCGCCGCCAGCAGCCCTGCCTCCGCCGGCAGCGCTGCTGTACGTCAAGCGGATCTGCGGGCAGCCGGGCACGCGATGGACGCTTTGGTTCGGCTCTCCAGGGCTTTTGAAGGCGTCGACCTTCAGGTTTCAGTCGAGATTGGCAAAGCTTTTGAAACCTTTTGGAACAAGCGCACCTCGAGCAGGTCCTCGATGAGCGCCGCCTTCTTCTGCATGCGCCCCACGTGCACCAGCACTGGCAGCGACACGCTGCGCGCGCGGCGGGCGACGCAAGCAGCGGGCGGAGCGGGGCAGGCAGTCGGGAACGTCGCGCACACGCAGGGGCAGCCGCGGCGTGCAGGCCCATGCCCACAGGGCGAGCCTTGCTGGGGCCGTCCCTAGCGGCAGCAAGAGGCAGCGAGCGACTCTTTGCGGAGAGGCTGGAGGGCTACGCGCGCCGTCCAAGCAATGTGGCGGCCGTCGCTCACCTCTTGCCCGGCGGCAGCGGCAGGCTGTTTGCCAGGTCGGCGTCCAGCACCTCGACGTGCGGGCCCACCAGCGTGCCGTGCAGGTGCGACGTGCCCAGCGGCTTGAGAGGCACGCCCTGCATGAGGGCATGCGAGCCGCGTCACGGGCCAAGCCTGGAGTCCTGCCAGCATGTCTGCCAGCGCGTCTCTGTTTCGTGTGGGAGTGCCCAGGCAGCAAGCACAGACCAGCAACCAGCGAGCCGGAGCGCAGGAGCCTGCATCATCTGGGCCCTGGGGCCACCTACACACCTTGCCGTTGACGACGTGGACGGCGAGGTGCGTGACGGCGGCGCCGCCGGCGTTGCTCACGGTCAGGCGCCACGTGGCCACCTGCCCCTCCCACACCTGCACCGCGCCCCGCTGCAGCCCCAGCCGCCCGCCGGCGCCGGCGCCGCCGCCGGCCGCGCCACCCAGCTGCGCCGGCGACAGGTCCTCCTCACCTGCCACACGCACACACGCACACGCGCAGCAGCGCAGGCCACACACATCGAAAAGCGCGGCCCTCAGCAACAGACACTGCACAGCAAAAAAACGCTAGTCGGCCGCCCTCGAGTCGTGCAAAGCGTACACTCACTGGGCGACGTGATGGGTGTCTCGGGCCCGTGCAGCGTCGCCCGCACCAGCGGCAGCGCCGGCAGCGCCCGCGCCGCCGCCACCGCCGGGCCCGGCGCCGCCCGCGCCGCGCCGCGCCCCCGCCCCGGCGGCAGCTCTGGCAGGCCGCCCTTGAGCCCTGCCAGCCACGCCGCCATGGCGGCGCCGCCGCCCACCGCGCCATTGACCGCCGCCCACGCCGCCGCCGCGCCGCCCTGCTGCGCCGCGCCGGGCAGCAGCGGCTGCACCCAGCTGGCGCCCGCCAGCGACGCCCTCACCGCCACCACCGTGTAGCTGCCGGGAAGCTGCGGCCTCCCCGTCAGCAACAGCCTCGTCGGCTTGCTCTTGGGCGCAAGCATCACGGACGTCATGCCGGGCACCCACGCCTGCTGCTCCTGCTGCGCCGCCGCCCCCGAGGACTGGTGCGGCGGCAGCGGCGGCACGGGCGCCAGGTCGGGCGAGACGGCGCCGCCGTGCATGCTGCCGAGGCTGGACGTGCGCGCGAAGGACGGCGGCGCGGCGGATGCGGGCGGGGGCTGCGGCGGCGGTGGGTCGGCGAGGGAGGCGGCGCCGGAGAGCGGGCCGGCGCTGCCGGCGGAGGCGGGCGTGGGCGTGAAGACCACGACGGCGTGCACCTTGTCGAGTCGAAGCGGCGTGGACAGCGGGTTGGTGAGGCTCACCTCGACGCAGCACTCCTCACCGCACACCTGCATACAGCATGTACCCGAGAAAAGCAGAGAACGACACGCGTGTTTGCAGCACGAGGGCACGGCGATACGTGCACGTTGATCGATTAATCGCACAGAAGCAACACGTGTGTTGGCAGTACGAGGGCACGGCGCGGACAAAGGCTGCGTGGTGGCGGCTGCGGGCCGCGGCCCGTCCGCGCACCCAGTCAGGCGCTGGCGGCGCGTCGCCCGTCCCGCCGGGACCGCCGGCTCCGCCGCCGCCGCCGGCGGCTTGCCTCTTGGCGGCCGCCGCAGTCACGGCGCTGAAGATGAAGGGGCTGCCTGAGGCTTGCGTGCCTCCGATGCCTGTCCTGGCCCCCGGCGCGGCGCCGGTGGCGCTGAGCCGGCCGCCGCCGGCGAGCGCCAGCCAGGCGGGCTGCAGCGGCGGCGGCAGCGGCAGCAGGCGGCGCAGCTGGCACAGCAGCGGCGGGCCCAGCCCGGGGCGCCAGCGGGCGTGCGGCGGCGAGGCGGCGGCCGCCTGCGCCATGACCTCAAGGAGGTTCGCTTGGGTGGAGACGGACATGCTGAGATGGTGGTCCCTACGTGCGCGACGCAACACAAAAAACGCGGCGTGTCCAGGCGTCAGAACGCTGCGCCACTTCGCAAAAGCAAGCATTGCCGTTGGAGGTCACAGCAAGCTTCTGCAAGCATCGGGCAGGCCAGACGCGCGTCGCGAGGCGCAGCGCTTGCACCTGAGCAGCGCCGCCGCCGCCTCCCACACGTCGGCGCCGAGCCCCGCCTGCCGCGCCGCCGTCAGTGACGCCTCGAGCAGCCCCAGCCGCACCGCCTCCCACACGCCCCACGGCCCGGGCCCCAGCCCCGCGCCGCCCGCCGCCGCCGCCCACGCCGCCGCCGCCGCCAGGTGCCGCCCGCCGCCGCCGCTGCCTCCCGCCGCGCCGCCCGGCGGCGCCGGCGGCGACAGCCGCACCGGCGGCGGGAGCCACGCCGCGCCGCGCGCCGCCGGCAGCCCCGAGTGCGCCGCCAGCTGCGCAAAGTGCCGCCGGAGTTGCTGCTGCTGCTGCTGCTGCTGTTGCTGGTGGGCGGGCCCGTCAGCGCGGAGCTTGCCCGAGGACGCCGACTGCAGGCGCTGCAGCGCGTTGCCGCTGCCCTCGCGGTGCAGCGCTCCGGCGGCGGCGGGCGGCGCGGCGTCGAGGGCTTGGCCCTGCATGGAGCCCATGCCCTCGACCAGCTCCTCGGGCGGCAGCAGCGCGGCGGACGCCAGCTGCAGCAGCTCCCAGCGGTCCACGGCGGGGGGCGAGGGGCCCGAGGGCGCGTTGGCGGGCGGCTGGCCGGGCGGGGGCAGGGCGCGGCCCAGCTCCAGCGCTTGCCAAAGCAGCAGCGTGCGCCTCCGCATGAGGCCCAGGCACCCCATCACCTGCACATCGCACCAGCGTCGCACGGTCGCTCACGTCGCGCCTGGCCGCCCGTGCGGAAGCAGCTTGCCTCTGCACGGCTGGGGCGCTGGCTGGCTCTTGCTCGCAGGCACCGGGCGTGAGGACAAACAGGCCCGTGCGCCGCACCCTGTCATGCCGCCGAAGCAGCTGGCGGGGCTGGCTTGGCAGGGTGCCGCGTGACCTGGCGGGTGCGAAGCGAGAGAGAGGGGGCGACCAGGACCGCCGCGCTCACCTGCGCCACCTCGGCGACGGCCGTGATGCGGTCCTCGGGCGTGTGCAGGGACCCCAGCACCTCGAGCGTCGCCGCCGCCAGCTCCAGCACCTCGCGCCGCGCCGCCGGCAGGCCTGCCGGGGCAGCAACCAACCGCCGCGCCGCGCCCGACGTGAGCGAGCCAGCGATCGCTCTCGCAATGCAGGACAAAATCGTCACCGCCACCGTGAAGCTGCGCTGCCGTCCACCCCTCCACCAGCAAAGTGGGCACCCGTTGCCGCCTCGTCCACCGTGTGCCTAGACTCGCTCAAGGCTCCCAGGCACGCAATTGCGCCCGTTGGGCTAGAGGCTCACCCTTGAGCCCAACGGCCAGGCGGACGAGCTTGAGGTTCTGCTCCACGACCAGCGCCGGGCACCCGCCCCGCCGCTTGTAGGCGGCGCGCGCATCGCCCAGCAGCTCCCGCACCTCGCCCTCCACGCCCGACTGGCGCACGCCGCGCCAAAACGTGTGCGGCGCAAAGCCTGCGGCCCACACGCACAGCCGCCGCCACCGCACGCGCTGCACACCATGTGTGGGCCGGTGCCGCGGGCCGCCCCGCCCTCGCGGCTCGGGGGTGAAGCGGTGCGTTTGCGCTTGCGGCGCCGCACCTGCTGCCGCCGCCGCGGACTTGCGGGAGGACGACGTGACGTGCGCGGCGCCGTCGGCTGCGCCGTTGGGCGCCGCGGCGGTTGGCTGCGCCTTGGAGGCGAGCACGAGCCGCGCCGCTGCCACGCCCTCGACCGCCGCGCCGTACCATACCAGGTCGTTGCTCACCTTGCACACCTCGGCACAGGACCTGCGCCGCACACATGCTCGACGCGCGCAACTCGCGCGAGGGTGGGACTGGCAGCGCACATTCCAGCCGGCTTGCTGCGTGCCCTGGGGGAGCAGATCGCGCACCGGTAGTGCTCCAGCGCGTCTTGCGGCGTGCCGGCCATGAAGCACGCGTCGCCCTTGGCCTTGGTGGCGCGCGCCCACCGCTTCTTCTCCCGCACCTGCCCGCACACCCAGCCGACGCCACAACACCCTCACAATCGCACCCACTGGCTCCCAGGAGACCCACAGCAGAGTTTGCTTGCACTGCTGGCCAGGAGAGGTGCAGTCCGCCTGCCCCCCACGGCGCCCCTGGCACCAACGGCTCACCTCGTCGTCCGACAGCACCAGGCGCTTGGCCATCTCCTCAATCACGGCGTTGCTGCCGGTGAAGTCCGAGCTGTCGGCGTACGCCGCCGCGCCGCCGCCGGCAGAGGCGCCGCTCGGCGGCGACAGCACCCACTTGGCCAGCTCTGCGCGCCGTCGCGGCAGCCACACGCAACGCCGCGCTTTTCTCCCCTCGTTTATCTTCTTTGCCAGAGACGGCTGCAGATGGCTGCTCTCGCCCCACTTCAGGGGCTGTCCTTGATGCGTGCCTGAGCACACGCTGACCTCATCGTGTTCCCGTCGCCTCACCTGTGAGCACCAGCCCGGCCAGGTCGTGCATCCACACCTCGAGGTGCTGCTGGAAGTGCGCCTGCGACCCTGCGCGTGCACCGCCAAGGCGGCGGCGGCAAAGACAGCGAGCGCGCGTCAGCGGGCCAAGCGCCCCGCGCCCTCGCTGCCGCGACCCGTTTCACTGCTTGGCGACGCAGGGCGGTGGAGGCAGCTGCGCGCCACCCGTCGCCGCCCACCGCCAACGAGTTCGCATGCCGGCACGCACCCGGCGGGAACATGACCATGTCGCGCATGCTGCTGCTGAGCGCCGCCTGCCGCAGCTGCTCCTCCGACGGCTCCACCACGAAGCACCGCTGCACCAGAGACTCGGAGTACAGCGACCTGCGCACGTTACGGGCGCAGGTCGCTGATGGGCGCCGCTCGCTCGCAGTGCTTGCAGGTGCGGCCCGCGCACCCTCAAGGCGCGCGCTCAGAGTTGGCGGGCCTCACTTGCAGGCCTTGGTGAACTCGTCATAGGCCTGCTGCACCGAAGGCGTGAGCGGGCAGTAGACGAGGCCGATGACGGCGACCACCTGACGCTGGCGGTGCAGGTCGGACAGGCGGGAGCGGCGCCGGCACTGCTCCACCTGCACGCAGCACCAGCGACGTGCCAGGCATGGCGCAGGTGTGGCGGCCCCGTTCCGCCGAGGGTCGTGTGCCCCGGGTGCGAGCGCCGGCCCACCCCCGGCGAACCTGCAAGAAGCGGAAGTGCATGTAGCCATTGCTCCAGTCGAGGTACTGGAAAGGAGTGCCCGCTGGCGGGTCCCTGTAGCTCGCTCTTGACGCGCTGAGGGAGACTTGCTTGAACTTGTTGATGGTCTCCAGGTAGGCATCGAGCACGTCCCTGGGCACCTGACCGACGGGGTGAATTACCTGCGGGCGACGCGTGCGCCGCGCGTGCCTGCTGGCCTTCCCTCGTCCTGGCCGGGGGGCGATGAGGCGCCGCACGCAATGTCGAACCCTGGGCGTGTCCACTGGCGTCTAGGCGTGCCAGTGGCGATGGCACGCTCTCATGGCACACGCCACGTAGCACGCTGCGATCGTGGCTGGCTGCACTCCACCACCACAGCGCACGCATCGTCGCTGGCCTGCACGCAAACGGGGATCTCGCGCTCACCACGCGCACTTCGCCAGAGCTGAGGAGGCTGATGCCCGGCTCGATGGTACGGAGGAGCTGCACCATCGGATGGAGCGAGTGTGCACCCAGCCCATCAAGTGCTCCTCCAAGCGCCACGCGGCCGTGCTGCGCCCACGCCGGCGCCGCTGCTCAGCTGCTGCTGCTTTCCATCGTGCCTGCGCCGCCACAGCGCAGCTCCCTCAGCCTGCCCACCGCCATCCTCTGCTCTGACGAACCGCCGACTCGCACGATCCGCATGACCCTCAACCCTGACCCGGCGGACGCGACGGCAGGGCGGCGATGAATCGTTGCATCGGAACACGCAGCACAACAGCAAGCAGTGAGAGGCAGAAAACCCTCATCGTCTGCGGGCGGGCGAGCGGGACCTTGAGGTGCTGGGCGAGCGCTTTGGCGCCCGCTTGGGCGACCGGGACCGGGACCTTGAGGAGGAGGATGAGCGGGACGAGGACCTGGACCTTGGGGACCTGGACCTCGGTGACCTGGACCTGGAGCGAGAGGAGGGGCTGCGCCGCCGCCGGCTGCCGCTGCTTCCCGACGAGCGGCTGGAGCTGCGGCTGCGGCCCCGGGCGGGCCGGCGCGGCGGGGACCTGCCGCCCTGCGTGAACCAGGTGCAGCACGCGGGACAGTCGCTGTGATCGTCCTCAACCCACCGAGCGAGCATCAGCCTGATGTGCGCGCGATTGCAGCCGGGGAGGCGGGCGAGGCGACTCACCCTGGGGGGCGACCTGCCACCGCGCACGGGCGACCTGGAACGCGAACGTGAGCGGTAGCCGCCGCGGCGCCGCGGCGGGGAGAGGGAGGTGCGCCGGCCGCCGGCGCCGGGCCCCCCCACCCTCCCGCCGGGCCCCCCGCGAGGCGGGGAGTCGTAGCGTCCGCCAGGCCCTCCCCGCCCCGCGGGGCTGCGGCGCCTGGGGGAGCGCGAGGGCGACCGGCGGCGGGCGGCCGCTCCCGGCGGGCCGGGCAGCGGGGGCGGAGGCGGGAGGCCGCCTCTGCCCACCGGGCTGCGGGAGCGCCTGCGGCGCAGCAGTGCGGGTGAGCGCAACGCAGCGCGTGGCGCGCTCGGGCGCGGCGTCGCGACCACACCACCCAGCCCCTGTGAGCGCCCCAACCCTGCACACCGGCCGCGTGGCGGAGGAGAGGGCCGCCGGGCGGCAGGAGGGGACGGCCGCCTGCGGGCCCCCGGGGGAGGGGAGGGCGACCGCCTGCCGCCTCGCGCGCCCGCCCCTCCCCTGGGTGGGGGTGAGGGGAGCCTCGGCGGCGGGGGGAGGCGCCTGCTGCCTGGGCTGGGTGAGCGCCTGCGGTCCCGGTCCCTGGGAGGCGAGCCCCGGGCGCCAGGCCCTAGCCGGTACCCGTCGTCCCGTCCCCAGGCGTCCCTGCCTCCGCTGCCGCGTGCGTCCCGGCCACGGTCGTAGCCCCCTCCCCCGCGCGGCGGGGGCGGCGGGAGCGCCGGCGGCGGGGGCAGCTGCGGCTTGGGTGGTGGAGGCGGGGGCGCCGCGCGCGGTGGGGGCGAGCGCTTGCGCGCTGCCGCCTCCACTCTCAACGCCACCCTGAATGCAGCACCACCAGCGTCGTGCAGCTTTGCCACGTCAGGCTTCCCGCCGCTGGAAAGGCTGGGGCTTAACTGCATGCGCTGCTCAGCTGCTCACTTGATGACGTTCCCGTCGACCTGCCCTCCGTGCATGTACTGGATGGCCTTGTCGGCGGCGGCCTGCGCCTCAAACTCCACGTAGGCGTAGCCCATGGGCAGCTTGTGCTCCTTGTCGATCTGCACCTGGGCGCTGACCAGCACGCCGTACTCGCCAAAGATCTCGCGCAGGTGCTCGTCCGTCACGTTGCGCGTCAGGTTGCTGACCACCAGGCGGACCGGGCCCTGGCGGTGCACAAGCGGCAGCAGCGGAAAGGAAGTGAGCACTGCTGCAGCATGCGTGTGTGCCTTGCTGCTGCGCGCACTCTCTGCTCCCGCCTGCACCTTGGCGTCCTCCTTGTCCTTTGGCTTGGGTGCGTCCACAGCGGCGTCACCATGCCGCGCGTCTCCATTCGCCCCAGGCGATGCACGGGCCTGGTCGGCGCCATTGCCCCTGCGCGCCGCAGGAGCCAGTCCTCGCAATCTGTAGATCGTCTTGCGCGTGCTCGCCCCCACACGAGCAGCAGCGAATTGGCACGCTTCCTCACCCACGCGACGGCGAGCCCTTGCTCGACGCTGGAGAGCGGCCCGACTCGCTGCCCGACGAAGAAGAGGAGGAGCTCGACGAGGACTTGGATCCAGAGCCCTTGGAGGAGCCTCTGGGCGACGACGACGACGGCGAGCCAGACCTGTCGCCGCTCGCCATCGTGACGTTGGGAGCAGGCTCGCGCTCCTGCGCTCTTCGCCGCTCGCGTGCCCTGACCATGAGGGCTTGCGATCGATTCGCAGCGCCATCCAGGAGGCTAGTCGCGGCCCGTGTGCTGGTGGTGCGGCCTAGCAGCAGCAGCAGCGTGTGGCAGGCAGGCGCGCAGCCGCGCACGAGCCGTGTTCGCGCACCGCGTCGCGCAGCCGTCGCTCCAGGCGCTGCACCGCCACACGCAGTCGCGCACGGGCTCGGGCGTCGAGGGCATGTCGGGCAAAGTTGAGCGTGCGCTGAGCGGGCTCGCCTCGCGCTTCAGCAGCAGCGGGGGCCGCTCGAGCAAGGACCTCGCCGCGCTCGACAAGAGCCAGTGAGCAGCGCTCTTGTGGGAACGCAACGCTCGCGTCACGACGCAGGACTGCGCCAGTGTGCAGTCCACAATCGGGCGTTCCTGCTCGGTCGGGGGCAAACTAACTGCCTCTCGCAGGCACGGCGCGCGGAAGCCCAGCCCGTGCCCACCGAACGCCAGCGACTATGACATTTTGGACGATTGCGGCCGAGGCGTCTCTGCCACGGTGCGCGGTTGGGTTCTCGCACCCCGGGCGAAGCACCGAAGTGGTGGGCGTGGATGCGGGGCGCAAAAGCAGGACTCCAGCAGTGGAGAGGGCGGCGATGGGCGCATCACAAGGAGCAGGACGCGGCAATGGGGGCCAATGGCTGGGTGCTGGGGAGGGCAGGCGGTGCCGGCAGCTGGGCGAGGTGGTCCCAGACGCCGCCGCAGGTGTCCAGGACCAGGATCAGGGCTTCAGCCCAACGGGCAATGGCCGGCGTCGCTGCCCGGCGCTGACTGCCCAGTGGCGTCCACCCGATGCTGGCGTGCGGGTGGGGTTCTTGCGCGCAGGTGTTCCGGGCGCTGTGCCGCACCAACGGGCAAGTCGTGGCCATCAAGACCATGAACCTGGAGTCGCTCAACTGCGACCTGGTGCGTGCCAACCGCGCCAGGAGCAGGAAGCAGGAGCATCAGCGCTCGGGGGCTCTCCGCAGGCAGACAGGCCGTGCTGGCAGTGCCACGGATGGTTGCGCAGGAGGAAATCATCCACGAGGCGCAGACCATGCGGGCCTACAGCCACCCCAACGTGCTGCCGCTCTACTGCTCCTTCATCAGCGGGCAGGACCTGTGGATGGTGATGCCCTTCATCTCTGGCGGCTCGGTGCTGCACATCATGAAGTGGGGCCACCCCGAGGGGCTGGACGAGGTCACCATTGCCACCATCATGCGCGACGTGCTCAAGGCGCTGGAGTACGTGCACAAGCAGGGCGGCATCCACCGCGACATCAAGGTGAGCAGGCGGACCAC
>VFQP010004770.1_pt1 | contig 12332 bp, 12 predicted proteins | sample 3512351 | NCBI WGS metagenome assembly VFQP01 (sample SAMN10412372, study PRJNA504923) | tailings metagenome | isolation source: Relicate 1 Philex TSF1 revegetated site | place: Philippines: Tuba, Benguet | collected 2017-08-29 | reverse complement strand
CCCACGCTGGCGGCGATGGCCGTCTCCATGACGGCGCGTCGCTTGTCGCTCACGTGGTGCGCCTCAAACACCATGGTCTTGACCGCCACCGGCAGCCCGCGCCACTCGCCTGCACCGCGCAGCACACAGCAGGTGGCGGGGCGGTGACGCGCCACCACAGGGGAGGGGGACGCCCGCGGCCGGGGCGGGCCGTACACACACACTGGCTGACGTGGCCGCACGCGCAACTGCGAGGAGCAAGCAAGTCAGTGGTGCGCGTAGAGGAGGAGGGAGAGGGACGCACCGAGGTAGACGATGCCGCAGCCGCCACGGCCCAGCACGTCGTGGATCGTGACCTGAGAGGCAACGAAGAGAGGGATGAGAGCACACCAACCCACGCGCTCCGTACCGAGGACGCTTGACCCGGCCCGCACCTTCCCGCCCTGCTCCATGCCTCCCATACACACCACCTCCCTGCCCAAAGCGCACCCCGCTGCCCACTCCCGCACTGCACACAGCCCGCCGCGCCCTGCCTCTCCCCCGCCAGCACGCCAACCAAAAGCCAACCACCCCACCAACCCACCGCCAACCGCCAACCGCACCTTGTTGGCCGCGTCCAGGCTGCCCTGCAGCCGCCCGGCAATGTCCTGCACTCGGCCAATCAGGTGCCGGTGCGAGACGTCGCTGCCGCTGCCGCTGCCCGCCGTGCCGCGCGTGCCGTCGCTGCCCCGCGCCGCCGCCGCCACGTCCCCTCCACCCTGCCCTCTCCCGCTGCCGCCCGACGCCTGCCGCGCCCGCCCGCCCGACCCCGTCTGCTGCCCGCTGCCGCCGCCACCGTTCCCGCTGCCGCCGCCGCCGGCGTCGCCGCTGCCGGCCCCTGCGCCGCCCGCGGGCGACTGCTGCATGATCTGGCTCATGAGCATCTCGTGCGCCTGCCGCAGCACGCTGATGCCCGAGACAAAGGTGGCGCTGGCGTTGATGCAGACAAGCAGGCGCTGCTCCTCGGCCGCCAGCTGCTGCTCCAGCAGCGCCTGCATTAGAAAAAAGGATAGAAAAAGGTTCGACATAAGAAAGGAAAAGGAAGGCAAATGGAAAGGAAAGCAAAACGGCACGCCGGCGCACCTGGATGCTGGGCGGCACGTCGTCGGGCCCCTGGCTCTCGCCCGGCGTCGCCACCGCCATCATCACGTCCACGCCCTCCAAGCCCGCCGCCGCCGCCGCCGCCGGCCCCGCCGGCCCGCCACCCAGCGCGCTGGACGGCACGCGGCTGGCGCCGCCGCTCCCCGCCGCCGCCACCGCCGCCTTTGGGCTCTTGCCCACGGCGTCCGCCGCGATTCCGTCGACAACGTCGGCGTGCGAGCCGCTGCGGCTCTCCATGCCGCCCGTACCGGCCGGCGGCAGCGCGGTGGCGGCGGCGGCGGCACCGCCGTGGAGGCAGATGGCGGCGTGGCCGTTAGTTGCCTGGCACCCACTGTCGTCACAGCTGCATGGCGACGGGCAGGGTATAGGGTCAGGTCTCAGGTCTCACGTTTGGGCACGCACCGCACACCAAAGAGAAGGCGCGCACCTGCTGGTACCCTGGCGCCGCACAGCGTCCGCCGCCTTCTCCTCCTCCGCACGCCGCCGCCGCCGCACCGCCGCCACGGCCAGCGCCGCCGCCGCCAGCAGCAGCACCGCGCCGCCCACGGTGCACCCCACAATAATGCCAATCGTCCCGCCCGACAGCCCGCCGCCGCCAGAGTCGTCGCCGTCGCCCGCAGAGCCGCTGTTGGCGCCCTGGGAGCGGATGGGCTGCACCAGCAGCGCGGGGCAGCCGGCCAGCGCCGCCGCCACCTCGGCCTGCCCGGCGGGGCCCAGCAGCGCGTCGCCGCCGGCTGAGGGCCGCACGATGAGCAGCGTGGCGTTGACGTCGTAGCCCACGTACGTGGAGAGGCGCAGCGCCACCTGCCGCGGCCGTCGTTCGTCGACGCGGCAAGAGCAAGAGCAGAGCGAGGTCGGCGACGTGTGGTTCTGGCGCGCCAGGCGCCAGCAGGTCAGCGATCCGCCTGGAGGGCACGTGAGCGTGGCTGGTGCTGAGCGCGTGCGGCGCAACGTTGCACGCGTGTGCGCACCTGGATGTCGAAGGAGATGGGCCGGTCGATGAGCAGCGTCGCGCCGTCGTCCACCATCCGCGCCGCGTGCTGCCGCACCGTCTCGTTGAGGCACTGGCGCACGCGGAACGCCGCGTTGATCGACGTGTTGGTGGCAAGCAGCAGCAGCGCCAAGTAGTCGAGCGGCGGCACGATGAAGGTCGCGTTGAACAAGTTGACCGAGGTGCCCTGCCGCGCGAAGGTCGTGGCGTTGGGGATCTGCGTCGGCGCGCCCGTGTCCCGAGCCAGCAGCGGCATCCGCAGGGCCGTGCCGGAGGCGCTCGCCGGGCGCCGCGTGAGGTCGAACACCTGCGCGACCGCGTTCCCACGTTGCGCAAGCGTCACATCGTGGCGCCGCATTGAGCGACGAGTCGGCCACATGCATGGCGGCGCGAAGAAGCGCACCATGCGCGCGACGAAGATCTGGCCCGTGGCCGTCAGGTTGAACAGCGGCGTGGTGCGCCCCGACAGGTCGACCAGCGGCCAGGGCACCACGTGCGACGGGTCGTCGTTGAAGGGCCCCCAGAGCTGCAGCGGCGCGTCCAGGTCCAGGCCGCCGGGCAGCACGCTCTCCGACAGCGCCAGGGAGGGGACGTTGAGGACCGCCGCCGGGATCGGGAACTGCACACACATGCGCCGCGCGGCGAGCAGACAGCGTCCGCGCCGAGCGGACGCCGTCGCGGGCGGCGCCGCAGCGTTCCGTGCGTGTTCTCTCGTCCTCCACCTCTCACCTGGATCCTGGCCAGCCGCACCGCACGCGCCGCGGCGGCCGGCATGGCGCGCAGGCGCGCCACGGCGTCGGGTAGTGTGTCGGCGACCCAGATGAACATGAGCTGCGGCGGCGCGGCGCGGCAGGCAGGCAGAGGCAGCGTGCACACTTGCACGCATGGCTCGGGAGCACACCGTGCCGCGAGGCACTCACGGCTGCCCGGGGCGTTCCGCGACGCCGCCCACGCCCGCGCGCGCATGTAGCAAGGGCCGCGCGCACCGGCTCTGCAGCGCACGCGTCCTCTCTGTTCCACAGACCACAGCCCTCCTCCCCCCATGCCCTCTGCTGCGCTGGGGCACCCACCCACCGCCACCACAAGGGCCCCCGCGCACCGGCTCTGCCGCCGTGTCGTTCTGGTATTGCTCGATCGCCACGCCGCCGCTGAAGCACGCGAGCATCGGCTGGTGCAGCCCCTGGGCCCGCACCGCCTGCACCAGCGCGCCGTTCGGGTCGTTGGACGACTGCGCGGGGCAGGGCACAGCACATGGCCGCAGGCACCTCGCAGGTCAGCTCCGGCGGTGGCAGGTGTGGAGGGGGGGGGGGCGCGAGGGCGCGAGGGCCACCTGGCAAACCAGGGAGAGCGCAGGCCGGGTGGGCGTTCAGGTGAGGCCTGCAGAGGGCGGCTTGCGGGCACAGAAGCAGCGCACCGTGTAGGTGCGGCAGTGAGGTGAGGCAGAGGGCGGCTTGCCGCCAACCCTAAGCCCTAGCCCTAAAGAGCAGCGCACCGTGTAGGTGAGGCGGTCGGCGGCGAACGAGGCGAGCGTGGCGGTGAGCGTGAAGGCCGTGGCGTTGAGGTGCGTCACGCGCCCATTGAGGTTGGGCCACACGATCGTGAGCGCCGGGTAGCTCCGCTCCACTGCGCCGCACACACGGGCAGGCAGGAGCGAGCACGCGAGGGCAAGGCGCCCGTTGAGGTTGGGCCACACGCAACCTCGTGAGCGCCGGGTAGCTCCGCTCCACTCCGTGACGGCGAGAGCAGTGTGTGCAGAGGGGCACTGGGGGAGGCGAGAAAGAAGTGCGGCGGTGCCGCAACTGGCGGGCTGGCGTCAGGGCGCGCTGGCGTCCGTCTTGTCCTCCCGCCGCCCGACCTCTCTGGCTTGCGCCCGACCAAAGCGCCCGGCGCCCGTTGCGCCTGGGCAGCCCGACCGCACGCACGCACCGGGCGTCCAGGCGGCGTACACGCGGAACATGCCCACGATGAAGAGCAGGCCCTGCCGCTCCACCTCGGGCACCAGCACCGTGGTGTTGGTGAAGGTGAGGCTCCGGCGCGAGTAGGACGAGTTGAAGACTGCGGGCGGGAAGAAGAACCAGCAAAGCAGTCGCCGGGCCGGTCAGTGGGCCGGTCAATGGGTGCTCTGCTGAGCTATGCAGCATGCCTGTTAGCTGGGCTCCGGCCCCGCTGCAGCAGCGTCCGACCGCCGCGCTCACTCTGCAGCGTGACGGAGCTGTTGTAGATGTAGTTGGAGACGGAGGCGGCGTTGAGGCAGGCGCCGAAGAGCGTCACGTTGACAAAGTGCACCTGCTCCCGGCGGCACGCGTGTGTACACCACAGAGCCGCCACGGCGCACGTGTTGTGGCGGCGTGGTTGTGGCGGCGTGGCCCACGGCAAAGCTGCTGCAGCGGCGGCGTGTGGGGACACGCGAGCCGCACACGTCCGCGCACAGCGCCTGGTGTGGGGTTGCGGCGCAGCGTCGTACGCACCTGGCCGCGACTCAGGGTGGGCGTGAGGCCCCACCTATTGCCCAGGTCCAGGAAAGAGAGCCGCGCTCCAGTGGCGGGGTCGGTGGCGCCCACGATGGTCAGCGTGCCCTGGTCGTACGCCTTGCCGCCCACCGCCTCGGCATCCAGCACTTGCCTGCGCGCACGTGACGCGCACAAACGCGTGGGCCCTGCTGAAGCCGGCACAGCCCTGCCAGTGGGCGCACACGGCGTCTAAATTTAGCGGGCGCGGTCGCGCCAGAAACCCGCCGCAGGTCCCTGCGCCAGGTGCTCAGTTGCTGTGGAGCTTGCCCAGCAGCTTGATGCAATTGAGGCCTCCACGCAAAGAGCGCTTTCCAGGCCACACACCAGCCTGCTCCCGCACCAACGCACCCGAACGTCGCGTTGCGTAAGCTCGTGGCGCCGGGGGGCAGCAGGATGGTCACGTCGCTGTTGCTACGCCCGAACTGCTGGACGCCGCCCACGAAATCTGCAGCTGAGGCCACACGAAGCTCGACCGCGAGCGCGCACTCGGCAGCGCCGAGCAGCAGCGCCAGCAGCGCCAGCAGCGCTGCGGAGGTGGAATTCTCCCTCATGTCGGCATGGCTCTCGCGCAGGACTGGGGCCGATGCGGCGCGCACGGATGCATGAAGCCCTAAAACCTCCTCTAACGGCTCGTCATGTGGATGACGGCCACCAGCGCCTCCAAACGCGACAAGATGCTGCGCGCGCGCCTCACCGCCCCGCTCTCGGCGGCCGCCAGCCCTCGCGGGTGGCTGGCCCTGCCAAGCCTTCCACCTCAGCGGTCCTGGCGCGCCAGGACTCGAGTCGAGCAGCAGCAGCGCCAGCAGCAGCACGATGAGCACCAATCTTCAGCCCATCGTGGTCTGCTCATCGTGGCCAGAGCAGCGGCTGGAGCAGGAGCGGTGCGTCCGATGGCCAGGGGCACCTTTGCGCGCCCCACCAGTGGCAGCGAGACCTGAGATCTCCACGGCCCCTTCACGATGACGTGGTGTGCACGCGTGTCGACCGCAGGACGCGCCGCCCAATGGCTTCCTCGTCTTCTTGCGGCAGGTCGCCTCGGTGAGGGAGGGGCATCGAACGAGAACAGAGCGATCGCTGCGCGCGATGCGAAGCGGAGGTGCACAGCGTCGTCGTGCTCGTGCTGGCCTGCTCGGGCTCTTGCGCGGGATGGTCAAGGTGCCAGGTGGCAGCACGATTGGTCGCGATGCCTTCGATCTTCGGTGTGCCTCCACACACACGCACGCGCAGTTCCTGCTGGGCGGCATGCTCATCGCGCTGGTCACGGCGGGCATGTACCTGTGGGGCCAGCCGCAGACGCCGCTGCTCCAGCCCGTGAGTCACGCACCGCGCACGGCCCACGATCCCCAAGGGGCTGCAGCGCAGTCTGCCGACACAGGACGCGATGCTGACCCTTCCTGCACGCGCAGGGCACGGCGCTGACGTCGTTCATCCAGCAGGCCGGGCTCACACCCGTGGCCAAGTACCTCACCAAGCACCAGGTGCGCATCAGCAAGCCGTCAGCGGGCGCCCCTGCCCTGACCGCCGCAGCGTCCCTCTCACGCACCACACGGCCCCTGACGCGAATGCAGGCGCTCGCCGTGGCGGCCGGCGTCTTCATGTTCATCAGCACCGCGCTGGGGCCCGTCGTCACGCTGGGCGACCGCAACCGCCCCTCAGAGGCGCAGCTCCAGGCACGCCAGCAGCAGCAGCAGGCCAAGCAGCAGCAGGCCAAGCAGCGCGACGCCAGCGCCAGCCCACCGCCCCGCGCTGCCGCCTCCCCGCCACCTGCCGCCGCCTCTGCGGCGCTCAAGGCCGCCGCCTCCACCGTCGCTGCCCAGCAGCAGCAGCAGCAGCAGCAGCAGGCGGTGGCGGCAGCCGTGGCGCAGGCGGCGCCCCCTCCCACACGGCCCCCGCCCGCGCCCGCCGCGCCGCCCGCCCCAAAGCCCTCAGCTGCGGCCGTCGCCGCCTCCTCGGCTAGCACAACCACCACCACCACCACCAGCGCCAGCAGCAACGGCGTCGTGACGGCGCCACCCAAGCCGCAGCCCGCGGCGCCCGCCGCCGCCGCCGCACCACCCGCCAAGCCTGCGGCCCCCGCCGCGCCGGCCACGCCCCCAGCCGCCGCCGCCGCCAAGCCCGCTCCGCCGCCCGCCCCCGCCGCAGCGGCGCCCACCGCCGCCCCAGCCGCCGCCGCGCCGCCCCCGCCACCCGCGCGCAGCCCTGCGCCCGCCACGGCGCCGCCTGGCGTGCTCCCCTCCTCGGCCGCCACCGAGCAGCAGCTGCTCTCCCCCGCCCGCGTCTTCCCCGACGGAGCCGTGCTCTACTCGGTGGAGCAGCTGTCCCGCGCCAGCCCCTCCCTCAGCAGCAGCCCAGGAAGCACCGCCTCCCCCTCGCCCGCCGCCCGCGGCGGCTACTCCCGCGGCGGCCCCACCAGCAGCAGCAGTGGGGGCGCGGGGGCATCCACGCAGGCGGCGGCTGGCCCCACCTCCGACCTGTTCAGCCGGGGGGGCGGCAGCAGCCGGCTCAGCCCGTTCTCGTCCCCCAGCCCCGGTGCGGCGTCGGCGTCCGCGTCGGCGTCCGGCAGCGGCAGTGCGGCGGCGACAGCGGTGGGCGTGCGGCCGTCGGGCGGCGCGGGGCGGTCGCCGTCGCCGCAGCCGGCGTCGCCGCCGCCCGCCGAGCGCGCCGCCAGCCAGGGTGCGTCTGGAAGCGGCAGCCCGCGCGCGCGCAGCGCCACGGCGTCGGACTTGAAGATGAAGGACCCCGTCGTGGCGGCGGCGGCGGTGGCGTGGGTGGCGATCGACGCGTTCAAGGACCTGTTTGGCAGTGGTTCGGGGGAGGCGGGCAGCGGCAGCGCCAGCGCCAGCAAGTCGTGAAGTGCTGGGAGGAGGGGGCGGGCCGTGCAGATGGGCCAAACTGGTGGGTGGACGTTGGATCTGTGGGACGAGCGATCCTGTTGTGGAGAGGACGGAGGCGGCACATCAACATGCTTGTTGCCATTGCTAAGCCAATGCAAGAGAAAGGAGAGGAGCTCGCATCCTGGAGATGGAGGCCGGGACGCGCCGACGCGCCAAGCCCCCGCCCGCCACCGCCTCAGATTTTTTGAAGATCCGCAGCAGAGCAGACAGGCAGCAGCAGGAGAATGAGTAGACGCTGCAGCCCAGGAGCTCTGCTTCATCAGTGAGGACTTGCTGCGCTGATGGCAGCCGTGCAGCACGACACGACGATGCGGCGATGCTGCTGCTGAGCGGCTGAGCGGCAGAGGGCTACCGTCGCGATGGTGTGACGCGAGCTCGTCGAGGAATCGCCGGCGCGCCGAGCTCCAGAGGCCTGCGGCGCCACGCCCAGGGAGACCTGCGGCCTGCACAGGCGCCGCACAGCAGCACCAGCGGCACTGCCGTCGCCGCGCCGTCTTGAGCAGCGCTAGCGTCATGCTGCGGGGCGGTGCCGCCAGCAGGGAGGGCGCACACGCGGCGGCGCATGGCGGCGGCACGGGTGCGCAGCAGGTGGTGCCCTCCTCAACCAGCCGAGCCTCACTCGCGCAGCGGCACGACCATCACGACCAGCAACACCACCACTCCAAGCCGCAGCCTTGGCGGCAGAGGGACGCGCCTGGCGGCCCACCCAGGGAAGAGTCCGCGCGGGGGCGGCCACGGCACGACCGCCCAGAGCCGCAGCAGCGGCGCGAGCGGGAGCGCCCAGCGCGCAATGGCCACGAGCCGCCACCTCAGCAGCAGCACCAGCAGCAGCAGCGGCGGCAGCGGGAGGGGTCAGCCGAGCGCCCGTCGTGCGACCACGCACCACACGACCGGCGGCATGGGAGCAGCAGCAAGGAAGGCACCCGCGCGCGCGCCTCGGGCCCTCCCCAGCAGGCGTCATCGGCGCCGCCGGAAGCGCCCCAGGCGCACAACCCCCGCCACGATGCATGCATGCGCACCATCTTCGCCGCGCGCGACGTGCTGGAGCTGCAGCGCATCTGGCAGGCCAGCCGGGAGCTGGCCAGCGAGGCGCAGGCGCCGGCGCGGCGGCAGGCGCAGCAGCCGCGGCGGGCGGAGGCGGGCAAGGGCGGCGGCGCGCGGGCGGCGGCGCCGCCGCCGCCCAAGGCCGAGGCGCAGGCGTCGGACGAGCGCACCGCGGTGAGCGCACACGGCACGCTCCTTTCTTCCGGGGCTTTGGCCACTCTTTTGCCCTTTCCTTTAGCTGGGATTGGGTGGCGCGGGCGTGTTGGAGCAGCGTGTGGCACGCGCCAGATGCAGAGGGTGCGCGCACCGCGGAAGAAGACGTGGGGCGTGGGGCGCCTCGCCGCCGTGGCGGTGCGCAGATGTACTCCATGCGCCTCCCGCACAAGATGGCCATGATGGTGCGCGTGCCCAAGCTGCTGGCGCTGCAGGTGCGTGTGGATTGGCACCTGGGTGCGTTTGGGTGCCTGTTTGGGCACCTCGATGGGGCCAGGGGGATAAGCTGCTGGCGCTGCAGGTGCGTGCTTGTGTTTGGGTGTGGAGGGCAGGGGGGCGCAGCAGCGGCGACAGGAACGCGCGCGCACGCGCCCGCCAGGCACGACTTGTGGCAGGCGCAGGGGGCCGCAGCGGCGCACCTCCTCCTCGACCGCTCGCCTCTGAGCCTGGCAGACGGCCGAAAAAGGCTTAAAAAGAAACGGCTCCGCTTCCTCCCATGCCCTCTCGCCACATACCCCGCCACGCGCAGGTGACCCATGTCAACAGCGCGCGGCGCGCCGCCGCTGACGACGGCCCCGACTCCGACTCCACCACAGCCGTCGCCACCGCCAGCGCCGCCCCCTCCGCCGTCGCCGACGAGGACCCCTTGCTGCAGGGCCGGCGGCTGCACCTCCCCGCGCGCGGCTCCGCCGCCGCGCTGGCCCGCGGCGGCGCCGGCGCCGGCGACCGCTCGGCGGCGGCGGCGGCGGCGGCCGAGCGGGCGCGGGCGGCGGTGGAGCACGCCGACGCGTGCCACGCGGCGGCGCAGCAGCTGTCCCGCGAGCTCATGGCAGACCTCCACCTGGCGCTGGGCATGGTGGAGCCCCGCGGCGTCATCAACTGCATGTGGGCCGTCTCCAAGACGCAGGACCTCTGCGGCGCCTGGCAGGCGGCGCGCCAGCGCCGCGCCGCCGCCGCCGCCGGCGACGACGAGCCGCTGCCGCCACCGCAGCCGCCGCAACAGCCGCAGCAGCAGCAGCCGGGCGGCGTGTTTTACGACTCGAAGCTGGTGCTGACCTGGCTGTCGATCGGCTTCAAACCAAAGTACCTGGCGCGGGCGACGGTGCGGGAGCTGCTCAACCTGGCGTACGCGCTGGTGCGGTTCGCCGACCAGGGGCTGCTGGAGCTGCCGGCGTCTCGGGCGGCGGACGCCGAGCACGTGCAGGGCTCGCGGATGCGCACGCGGGCGTGGTGGGAGGCGCTGCTGCGGCAGCTGTGCGCGGTGGGCGTGCCGGGGGACGGGTGGGCGCCGGCGTGTGCGCCGGCGCAGTGGCGGCCGGGTGTGGCGGCGGCGAGTGCGGGTGTGGGCGCGGGCGCGGCGGGCGAGCAGGCGGGTGGTGTCCTGAGCAAGGAGGCGGAGTTGGCGGCGGAGCAGCACTTGACCGAGTGGGGCGCTCAGGTGCGTGGTGGCATGAGGGGCGGGGCTTTTGCCTGATTCGAGTGCAGCACTTGACCGAGTGGGGCGCTCAGGTGGGTGGCGGCATCAGCGGTGGGGTGGCTGGAGCGCGCAGGGCAGGCGCGAGGCGAGGGGGGGCGCGTGGGGTTAAGGGCGTTGAGGGCGGGCTCTGCAAGCGAGCGCGGGGGCGCAGCAGCCAGTGGGCCTGGTGGGTTAACTAACCCTTACCCTAACCCTAACCCTAGCCCTGGGCCTGGTCCGCAGGCGCGTGCATCTCGCTGCCAGCGCCGCGATCCTGTTTGGCGGCAACGGTGATCTGAGCGATGCGTTGGCTCGGCAATGCGTCTCCCACGCCAGCAATCCAAGCGAGGGCTCAACGCGCGGCGCGTGCGTCGTTCCCCTGCGCCGTCGCTGCTCTGCAGGCGCTGGTGCCGCACCTGTCGCCGATTGACGCGAGCATCCTGGCGTGGACGCTGGCGCGCGCGCGGCTAAAGTGCCCGGCGGCGCTGCTGGCGGCGCTGGCGGCCAGGGTGGGGCAGCTGCTGCCCTACATGAAGGACCAGGAGGTGCGGGCCTCCTTTGGAGAGGGCTGGGGAAGGATTGCGGGAAGGTGCCAGCTGCTGCCCTGCATGAAGGACCAGGAGGCGCAGGCGTCTGTGGTGGGCGGCGGCCACAGCTCGCTCGCTGCCCCTCCGCATGTTGAGGCGTCAGGACGCGTGTGGGCCTCTGACGGCCCTGACGGATGGGAGGAAGGGACAGGCCGCTTACCTTACAAGCTGACACGCCCCGCACGCACCTCACCCCTCCACTGTGGGTCACCACTGTGCCCCAACCGCAGGTCTCCATGGCGCTCTGGGGCTTTGCCTCCATGGCCTGCGACCTAACCGACGAGCAACTGCTCGAGCGCGCGTCGGTGCACCCCTGGCTGCTGCCGCCGCCGCCCCTCTCGCCCGAGCAGCAGCAGGCACACCACCAGCGCCTGCAGCGGGAAAGGCAGCAGCAGCAGCAGCAGCGGCGGCGGCGGCAGCACTCCCAGCAGCAGCAGCAGCAGCAGCAACCGTGGCCGCCCCCGGCCCCCGACGACCCCTCCTGGGCGGCCGGCGGCGCGCCCGCCCGCGGCGGCGGAGCGCGGCGGGCGGCGGGCGGCGACGGCGACGGCGACGGCGAGGAGGAGGTGGCCAGCGGGCGGGCTGTGGCGGAGGCGGAGGCGGCTTTAAGGCGTGTGAAAAACCTTCCGCCGGGGGAGCTGCCGCTGGGTGTCGGGATGGACGGGCTGGGGCACTTGACGCTGGAGGGCCGGCCCTCCCGGTTCCCCGGCACGCTGCTGGACGCCATGGACGCGCTCTTCATGCACGCGGCGGGCACCGTGTGCGTGCGGGACTACAAGCCCCAGGTGAGGGCTTTTGCTTTTTTGTCGCGATGCTTGGCACCGTGTGCGTGGGGAGCGCCGCGCCCGGGGGTGGTCTTTTCTGTGTGTCGCCGTCGCCGGCCATGTCAGATCCGCTCAAGCATTGTGGCGGCAGGGGCGGCGGAAGGGCGGCACGGTGACGCATCGCGCGTGCTGTGTCGCAGTAGGGGCGACGGAAGGGCAGCGCTTGACTGATGGCGTGTGCGTGCGTTGGTGGCTGGCGCGCACGCAGCACGTGGCCAACATCACGTGGGCGCTCGCCACCTTCAACCTCACCACGCACGGCGTGCGCGCCCCCGGGCCGACGGCCGCCTCCTCCGCCCCGGAGCTGGACAAGGAACGCCGGTCGCCCCTGCAGGTGAACGAAATGAAATGAAAGGAAGAACGAAAAGGAAGCAGAACGAAAGGAAGGGTGGGAAACAAAAGGAAGCGCCGTCAGCCCACCGCCGCTGGTGAACGACAAGAAAGGAAGGGAAGGAGCAGAACGAAGGAAAGGGTGGGAAGCAAAGGGAAGCGGACAGGCTGTGGGTTCCTCTGCCGTGCCCACATACCCAACCGCGTGTTGTCTGCGGGGCCGCGCGTCGTCCGCCCGCCGCTGCCGCAGGCGGTCGTGGAGCTGGGGCAGCAGGTGTGCGCCGACGCCGACGCCGCCTTCGTGGGCAACCATTCCGCCTTCCAGCCGTCAGAGGTGCGAGGCGGGGTGGAATCATTTGGGGAG
>VFQP010004769.1_pt1 | contig 12332 bp, 9 predicted proteins | sample 3512351 | NCBI WGS metagenome assembly VFQP01 (sample SAMN10412372, study PRJNA504923) | tailings metagenome | isolation source: Relicate 1 Philex TSF1 revegetated site | place: Philippines: Tuba, Benguet | collected 2017-08-29 | reverse complement strand
CCGAGTGGGCTGCTTCCATCACGGAATTTGACAAATACCTGAATAAATATCCGAAAGGAAAATATTCCCGCGATGCCTTAAATCAAAAAGCAGATGCATTGTACCGATTGAAAAAAGAATCCGAAGCAATTGCAATTTACCAGCTCACACTTTCCGGTCCGAATGACGATTATACCGAATTGGCTTCCGTACGAACAGCGAAGTTCCTGTTCAACGGAAATCAAAAAGAAGCCGCTCTTCCGTATTACAAACGCACGGAAGAAGTAAGCTCCAACCCGGAATATCTCAACAATGCACGAATCGGGTTAATGCGCTGTCATTTCTTGTTGGAAAACTATGCGAATGCAGTCGAATATGCTCAGAAAGTATTGGGTGTTCAGCAAACAACCCAATTGAAACTCGAAGCTGAGTACATCAAAGGAATTTCACTTTCGAAAGAAAAACGCTATGCGGAAGCACAACTTTCATTGGAGTATGTCGTGAAAAACGCTACAACGGTTTGGGCCGCAGAATCCAAATATATGTTGGCTGACAATGCATTTGCCCAGGCAGATTATACGAAAACCGAAACGTTAATCCGCGAGTTGCTGAAAATGAAACCGGGTTATGACTACTGGATTGCAAAAGGATTGATCCTTCAGACAAAAGTATTGCTTCAGAAGAAAGATCTGTTCCAGGCTGAAAACACTATCAAGTCTGTAATGGATCACTACCCGGTGAAAGACGACGGAATTTTGCAGGAAGCAGGTGAATTGTACGATGAAATTATGCAGTTGAAAACACAACCAAAAACTTTGACGAATCCGAGCGATCCTACGGTAATTGAAGTTGACGTAAAAACAGGGAAATAATGAAGAGAAGTAAAAACTGTTTCGCACTCATCAGCGCATGCTTAATTGGTTCAACTGTTTTCAGCCAGGGAAACGTCGTGGATATTATTACAACCGGTGACCGTTCCGTTGAAACTGCGCACCGTTTGAATTCGCAGCCGAAAGTCCTGGATACCGTTTTCCCGACTCCGACAACTTCCTTTCCCTTGTTGTCGATCAATTACGAACCAACTTTCGAAATTCCGAAGATCGAACCGGCAAAAGTGAATTTGCAGCAAAAATTACCGCAATTATACAACGGTTATGCACGAATCGGTATCGGTTCTTTGCTCATGCCTTTGGCAGAATTGTATTACAATAACGGTCGAAGCAGAAAACTGAATTACGGTGTTCACCTGCATCATTTGAGTTCTTTCGGGAAAATGCGGAATGTGGCTCCTGCAAATTTCGACCGCACAAACCTAAGAGGTTTTGTAGGTGTAAACGAGAAAAAATACAGTTGGGATGTTGAATCCTATTACCGGAACCAGGGCTTACACTTTTACGGTTTCCCGAATCCGGATGCAAACAAGGACAGCATTGCACAACGTTTCAATACTTTCGGTTTAAAAGGTGGATTTCATTCACATGCAAAAGACAGTTTGGGTCTGAACTGGAAACTGGGATTGGAATACCGTCATTTCAACGACAAAAAATCAAAAGAAGATTCTCTGAAAGACTGGAACGGTCGTGAAAATTTCTTTGCAATCCGCACAGGAGCCGAATATAAATGGGGAACCGAGATTTTTGCAGCGGATTTGGACATCTTGCACAACTCCTATAAATTCGGCGTGATGAACGATACGATCGGAACGTCCTTGATCGGTTTGGAGAATAAAAACACCATCATCAGCTTACGTCCGAGTATCAGCACGTATTCTAAAAACAGGAAGTTAAAAGCGAAAGTCGGGGTGGATTTAACAGCAAGTCTCGGACCTAAAAACAAGGTTTACCTCTATCCGATCGCAGAAGTGAAATATTCCCTGTTCAACGACATTTTGATTCCGTATGTGGGAGTAACCGGTGGTTTGACTCAACAATCTTTCAAACGATTGACCGATGATAATGAGTTTATTCTTTCCAATGTTTCGCTGCAAAACGAACACAAAGCTGCTGACGGATTTGTCGGAATCAAAGGAACGCTATCCAAAAGAATCGGATTCAATGTCTTTGCGAGTTTCTCACACGTGAAAAACAAAGCGTTGTTTGTGACGGATACGACTGTATATTCCGGAAGAAACCGCTTCAACGTCATTTACGATACGATGAACATTACCAAACTGGAAGGTTCGATTTACTACCAGTTCAAGGAAAAAGTGAAAATCGACGTGATCGGAAGATACTTTTCCTACAATGCGCGAAACAACATCTTTGCATGGAACCTGCCTCAATTTCAGGTCGTGCTGAGAGGAACTTACAACTTGTATGACAAGTTCATTCTGACCGTTGATGCCAACCTGGAAGGAGGACGAAGAGCGCAGGTTTTTGCTGCAGGAAAAGATGTGTTGGAAGAGAACAATCAATATGCTTTGAAACTTGGTTTCCTGGCTGATGCAAACATCGGTTTGGAATACCGTTACAACAAGCGTGTATCCGGGTTCATTAACCTGAACAACGTAGCTGCTCAGCGTTACAGACGTTGGTATAATTATCCGACCCAGGGATTCCAGGCAATGTTGGGGGTGACGATTCGATTCTGAGAACCCCCGAAAATTCCATCAAAAAGACAAATAGACATCCCGCAGCAGTGGTAAGGGATTCCGGTTCATTTTGAAGGATTTAATTCTGATTACTGAACAAGTGTTTCCGGTGATTTGCTCCCCAGGTAGCCAGCTCCGCAATAATCGGTTCTAACGTCAAGCCGTAAGGAGTGATTTTGTATTCGACCGTAATGGGTTTCGTATCGCAAACAGTCCGCGTAATCAATTGGTTGATTTCCAATTCCTGCAATTCTTTCGAAAGCATTTTCGCGCCGATTCCCGGAATGTTTCGCTTCAACTCCATAAACTTCATCGAATTCTCAAATACCAGGGTTCCGATGATCTGGATTTTCCATTTACCGGAAAGCAATTCGACGGTATCCCTGATTGCCAGCATTCTGCCTGCACAAGCCGCCGGTTCGTGAATCATTTTCTTTTTTGTTGTCATACTGCAAAAATACGGCGTTAAACGCCTGATTTTATAATAAGTTTCTTCATGGAAACTAGTTTCCAAAAGGAAATATAGATAAAAAATAAACTATTTATCCAATAGCTTTGCCAAAAATTCTATCAAATGAAAAAGAACACCATTATCTATTGGACGACAACCAGCTTATTTTCAGCTATGATGTTATTCTCAGCGTCCATGTATTTCACTTCCCCGGAAGTTCAGTCAAATTTTGTCAAAATGGGTTTCCAGGATGCTTTCCGCATCGAGTTGGGCCTGGCAAAAATCCTCGGAGCATTGGTTTTGTTGATTCCGTTTTTCAAAGGTTCTGTAAAAGAATGGGCTTACGCAGGTTTCGGAATTACTTTGATTTCCGCAAGTATTCTTCATGCTTCAATCGGCGACCCGGTTTCTATGATCGTTACTCCGCTTGTATTCCTGGGAATTCTTTCCGTTTCACACATTTTCTGGAAAAAGAAGGTAAATCCGGTTACCGTCTAATTCTATATTAGACACATCTTTGCGCTTAAAGAACCACATAGGACACATCAGTACACATAGTATTCAGATTAGAATCGTCAAAGAGTAAGCTTCCAACAAAAACATCTGCGATCCACGTTCGACTGAGTTCACGCCGAAGTCTGCGATACCGATTGCTATCGGTACTGCGGGAAACAATAAAATGGTTTAGCTCTTCGTTTCTTTGCGTTTAAAAAGAGCCTTTGTGTTCAACAAACCGCAAAGACGCAGAGGTTGCAAAGAATGTTTAATACTCAGGACCGGATAATTGCACCGTCTTCCATTTCGATGATGCGGTGCGTTTTTTCCGCGAATTCATTGTCGTGTGTTACAATCAGAAGCGATTGGCCGAATTCTTCCGCCAATTCCTTGAAAATATCAAACACGATTTCCGTATTCTTTTTATCCAGGTTTCCGGTTGGTTCATCGCCCATCACAATTAAAGGATTATTGATCAGCGCTCTGGCAATTGCTACCCGCTGTTTTTGTCCTCCCGAAAGTTGATTGGGCATTTTCAAAGCTTCATCCTGAATCCCTAAAATTTTCAGCTTTTCGTAAGCGTTATGTTCTACTTCTGCCGAACTGAGCTGATTCAGTTTCAAACCCGGAAGCATCACATTTTTCAGCACCGAAAATTCATTCAGCAAATAATGGAACTGGAAAACGAAACCGATTTTCGCATTCCGGACACGCGCCAAATCCCCTTCTTTCTTTCCGCGCATGATTTGCCCGTCGATCAGCAAATCTCCCTGGTAGTCCGTGTCCATGGTCGACAAAATGTAAAGCAAGGTAGATTTTCCGCAACCAGATTTCCCGATAATCGACGTAAATTCTCCGCGTTCAATCGTAAAGCTGATCTGTTTCAATACCTGGATATCGAAAGGATCATGAAAGAATTTGGAAATCTCTTTTGCCTGCAGAACGATCGAACTCATCTTATTTTCCTCTAATAATTACAACAGGATCAACTTTACTGGCTTTCCGCGACGGAAAATACCCGGCATAATATGTCGTGAGCACCGAAAAAATTCCCCCGATCAAATAATAACGCGGATCGTAATTGATCGGATACGTTTTAACCGTCGGAAGAGCCTCCGTTTTAAATGGAATCTGATCAATTCCGGAAGAAATGAGAAAGCCAAAAAAGAGTCCGAACAAACCGCCGAAAATCCCGATTGTCAAAGCAATGGTAATGAAAATGCGCTTCACGTCTTTCCCTGAAAAGCCGGTTGCTTTGAGAATGGCGATCGTATCCATCTTCTCATAAATCATCATGTTCAGAATGTTATAGATTCCGAAACCGGCAACAATCAATAAGGTAATTCCGACCGCATAGGAAATCAGTGTCCGGATTGCCGTTCCCGTTTCAAACTGCGCATTTGCCGTTTGAATATCAACAGCTTCCACATCGTAAATCTGTTTGTATTCCTTTGCAACTTCCGGTGCCTGCACCATATCCAGCAATTTCACCTGGATATCCGTGATGTAACTGTTGCTTTCACCCAGGAGTTTTTGTGCCGTAGCCAGTGAAACATAACTCTGAACCTTGTCAATATCCTGGATTCCGGATTGGAAATAACCTACCACCTTCAGCTGAACCCGTTCTCCTTTGGAAGTCGTGATCTGGATATTATCCCCCACATTCGCCAGGATCTTTTCAGCTGCACCTTTTCCCAATACAATGCTGTTCGGAATGTTTTTCAGATCCTGGTAATCTCCTTCCACCACGTATTCCGAAAAAGCAAACAAACGGTTTTCCTCCACGACATCAATTCCATTGAGAACTCCAGTTAAATCAACCGCTCCCACATTGTAAAAGACTTGCACATTCACCTTCGGGCTGACTCCCAAAACCCGCGGATCGTCTTTCAACGATTTCATGATCACCGAACTGTTTCGAATGTCCAGCAAGTCATTCTTCGGTTTTACTGAACTGATGAAATTATGCCCTTTGCCTTCCGTTTCATAATCGATCGGCTGTTTTTCAGAAGGAAGAACTTCCTTGTAAATATGTACGTGCGGCGTTCTGTTCAGGATTAATCCGTCGAGCAAATTATTCAGCCCCGTCATAAAACTCAGCAACGTAATAAACATCGTGATACTGAATGTCACGCCAATCGCCGCAACCAATGTTTGTTTCCAGCGTGCCAGCAGCAAGGCCTTCGAAATGCTTATGATCAGTCCAAACTTCATTCGGTTTCCAGCATTACTTCATCGGAGGATTTCAAACCCGAAACAATTTCCACAAATTCAAAATCGCGCAATCCGACTTTAACTTTTATTTTTTTTCCATCACTCAAAAGAACCGAATCTCCTTTCAGCAAATAGGTTCTTGGAATGGTCAACACTTTCTTTTTGGATTCCAAAACAATGCTTGCTTCAAACGAAGTATTCGGGAAAATGCGTTTCGGTGCTTTTGTAAATACCGCTTCCACTTTAAATGTTTTGGACCGTTCGTTCATCAGTGGATTGATCTTGCTTACCCTGGCTTCAAAAACTTCTCCTTTATAACTGTCCATCGTAACCAAAACACGCATATTCAAATCAATTTTTGCGATATCATACTCATCGACCTGCATTTCAAGGATAAAACTGTCTGCGGCTCCCACCACGGCCAGCGGAATTTGAGGTCCGACCAAATCTCCTTTTTCGATCAAAACGCTGTAAACTCTCCCGGTAATATCGCTTCGGATTTCAAAATCGGAAGCTGATTTGGAAGATAAAGCCAGGTTGTTTTTGGCTTGTTTTGCGTTGAAGTTGATTTGTCTTTTCAGATCGTTGTAATGGATCAAGGCATTTGAAAGTGCATTCTGAGAACTTTGATATGCCAATTCCCGCTGTTCGAGTTCTACTTTTGAAATCACGTTCTGATTGAACAGGTTCAATTGCCGGACATACAACAAGGAATCCGTTTTCAACTTTTCACGACACAATTGAATCGCGCTTTTCGCTTCATTCAGTTTTTCCTGGTTTTCACTTTGATCGTAAAATGACGCTGAAAGCGCCGCGTTTTCTTCGTTGATTAATTGCGCCCGGTTATCAATCCGGAACAGCAATTTTCCCTTGGTGACATAATCACCGTCATCAACCAAAACCTGTTGAATCGTTCCCGAAACAAGCGGGATAACCTGGTACTGATTTTTGCTTTTAACCGTTCCGGATGCATAAATGGAAGATGAAATATCCTGAACCCGGGGATGAATGGTTTCTGTTTTTGAGCCACAGGAAAACAAAAGCAATGGCAAAGCTGCAAGCAATAATCTCATCGGTACTGGAACAATAGTTACTTTACCAATGTACGAACTTAATTTGTAAAAATGATGTGCTTTCTTTTTTACACCGCCTTAAAAATCAGGAGATGACTTCTATGGAATAATTGAAAATGGAGAATGGAAAAGTGATGGTTGTTTAATCAAATTTCATTTGAACATTTGAACATTTGAACATTTGAACATTTGAACATTTGAACATTTGAATTAAACACACTGAATCTATAGGAAGATCATTTTCTTAAGAAGATTCCGAAAACCGATTGCCTGCAAAAGATCTTATTTCAACACCCAGGGAGCGATTCCCAATGATTTCAATTTCGGTTCCAGCTGTTTGAATTGAGCCGCGCTTCCGGCAGTAACACGGATTTTTCCGTCTTTCTCCATAATCTGGCCGGAAATTCCATTCGCAGCCAATAACTGGATCAATTCCTGCGCATTTTGCTTGCTTGAATAACTTCCGACGATGATTTGTCCTCCGCTCGGTGTTGATGAAACAACGGTTGCTTTCGGTTGTTCGATTGGTTTTGGAGTTTCTTTAATCGGTGCAGGATTTGCTTTCTCAATCACTTTTTCTTCCGGAACAACCACTGATTTTTTCTTTGTCAATGAAACCGGCACGTAAGTATCCTCATCCATTTCGTACGAAAACGTTTCTACATTTTTCGGCAGGTTTTCCAACTGCTTTTTGCTTTTACGCTCTGAAAAACGGTAGTTTGATTCAGGAGCCTGGTAGGTTCCCGGTTTACCTGAACGGAACGGATTAAAATCAGAAAGCGAAATAACACCGGATTCCAACACATCTGTTTTTACCGGAATCCAGAAGGAATAAAATGCAATCGGCAATAAAGCTGCCGCTGCAACATAACGCCAGGTTGTTGATCTCTTTTTAACAGTAAGTGCCGGGTGAGCAATTGCTTCTTCGCGAACAACTTCCAAAACCGGAACAATCGGTTCTTCCGTCAAAAGGAAAGACGGCTCGGAATTCGGAACCACTTGTTTTTCTTCCATTTCAACCGCTTTCACCATGTTCATGACAGACTGGCGCGATTCTTTTGCCTGGGCATCCGAAACGGAAACAAAATGAACGGAACTTAATCCGAAAGATTCGAGCAGCAAATTGTAGAAACGATCCTGTTCAAAACACAGGTTTCGCTCCTGGTCGTAAAACAAATTCCCAACGCGGTCAATCGTAATCCGGCCTCCCATTTGAAGTTTTGCTTCCCATTCTAAAATGTGAGCCTGAACTTCATGAGCAGCATCCTCATAACTTAATGAATTTGCTTGTGACAATGCCGCAATCAATAATCCATCATTGTTTATCAATTGCTTATTGAACAACACGGATTTTTTCGGCGGAACGATTACTCCTTTCGCCGGGTCAATTTTTGCAGACATGCGCTGCGCCACGAATCCTCCGAAAGAAGGAACGATGACACAATTGTGCTGCAATAATAAATCTCCAATAAGTTGTTCAAATGTCAACATACCACAAAGTTACGAAAATCAATTTTGTTATACGAAAGAACGCTAAAAGAGTTGCAAAATTGCCGGTTTTTACTTATATTTATACTAATATAAAATCAACTTTATGAAACACCTTTATCTTTTCGCGCTAGCGCTATTTGCCGCTATTGGCGCAAATCAAAGTTTTGCACAAAACGTTATCAAAACAAATGCCAGTGGAATCGGCACCTGTGACGGAACAGCTTTTAACACGGCTTATTATTGGATGAGTGACTCCACTAGTATGTGGAGCTGGAGCTGGTACCAGGATTCTGTTCAGATTGCCGGGGCGGACTCTATTATTACCAATCTGTGTCCCGGAAATTATTTCCTGGTTTCGGATTCTATGGGAACTCCTGTTTATTGGGAACCTTTCACGATCGGAGATCCATGTTCTGATTTTGTACACAATGTCTACCCTTCTAATACTATTCCGGACAGCTGTACAGGATTTGTTGATTCTTACTCGTATGGAGGTCATCCACCATATACTTACAGCTGGTCGACCGGTGACAGTACTACATTTATCGGGAATTTATGTCCGGGAAATTACACCATCACAGCTACAGATTCACTCGGATGTGTTCAAACCCGAACGATCACTATTGAAGAAGAATTTCTGAACGCCACACTATTTGTCGATAATGGTTATTACGCTTATTGCGCCGGAATTGCTTCTGTTACTCCATACGGTGGAACGCCACCCTATTCCATTCTTTGGAATACCGGTGATACAACGGATTACATCCAGTATTTATGCGACGGGAACTATTCTGTAACTGTGGTAGATGCGGCTAATGATTCTTTACACTATTCCTTTACCATTGAGGCACAGAATCCACAACCGCTTGCCGCTGATTCCTGGATTTACGATGACTATAATTCGAATTGCTCCGGGTATGCATCTGTTAATCCAACTGGTGGAACGCAACCTTATTCCATCCTTTGGAGTACAGGAGATTCATCTTACTATGCCTATGATTTATGCACCGGGACTTACTATGTAACAATTGTAGATGCGCTTAATGACTCTATCACTATTCCTATTAATGTTGGCCCTATTCCGGAACCTCTTTCCGCTGATTTCTGGTCGTATGACAATTCCCATTTCTACAATTCGTCCCAATGTTCAGGAATAGCATATGCTCGTCCGCGTGGCGGAACACCGCCTTATTCCATTTTGTGGGATACCTATGATATGACTGAGGACGTGGAACATTTATGTGTCGGGAACCACTCTGTGATTGTTGTGGATGCGGCTAATGATTCTTTGTTCTTTTCCTTCACGATTCAGAAACCTTTTGCAACTACATACTGGACTTCCAACAATGCTGCTAACTGTGACGGTACAGCAGCTGTCTTCCCGTATGGTGGAACACCTCCTTATTCCATCCATTGGAGTACCGGGGATACAGTTCAACAGATTTATAATTTATGCCCGGGAACATACTCGGCATATGTTACTGATGCAACAAACACCGACACCATGTTTACTTCCTTCACTTTGACTGATTCATCTGCTATTTACGGAAGAGATGAAGCGCCTTCGCTTTCAAGTTTGTCAGAAACAGAAAATCTGCTGGAAACTGTTTCGATTTATCCGAATCCTTTTACGAATGTCATTAAAATTGACAATCAAAATGGTGCTGTTCAATCTATGAAACTAACGGATCTGAACGGAAGAATCATCGGAGAAAAGAGTGTGGTAAATCCCGGGGTTGTTGAATTTGACGGTTTGGAATCTATCGGTTCGGGAACGTACTTTTTGATTCTTTCAGGAGAAAAACAATCCAGAACGTATAAACTGATCAAATAAAACGTTTTAAGATCATATCAAAACCCTGTTCGTCTGCTGGCGGACGGGGTTTTATTTTTTCCGGAGTGCGGAAAGTTTTACTCCTTCCACCGAAAGAACAATGTAGATATAAAGTACAATCAAGAGATTATTCATCACAAACTTGATCAGTGTGTGATCTCCATATGGAATTTTTCCTGCAAGGAAGAAAATCAGGATACTCAATCCGAGATAAAGGAAAAATTTACGCAGGTTGTATTTGATCGGGAAGTGTTTTTGTCCCCAGAAATAAGAAACCACCATTTGAAACGCATAAACGATCATCGTTGCCCAGGCACTCGCCACATAGCCATATTTCGGAATGAAAATGTAATTGATCGCAATGGTCAGAATTGCGCCCATGATAGAAATATAAGCTCCGTATTTTGTTTGATTGGTGAGTTTATACCAGATACTTTGATTGAAATAGATTCCCAGGAATACATTTGCCAGCAAAAGAATCGGGACAATTTTCAATCCTTCCCAAAAGGTTTCACTGGTAATGAAATACTTGAAAATATCCAGGTTCAGCGACACTCCGAGGAATACCACACAGACAATCGCAACAAAATAGTTCATCAGTTTGACATACAATTTGTTCCGGTCCTGGTTTTTCATCTGGTTGAAAAAGAACGGTTCCGCCGCATAACGATAAGCCTGAAGCAGAATGGTTACCAACATGGCCAGTTTGTAACAGGCACTGTAAACCCCGATTTCCGCATCTGCCATTTTAGCCGTGAATCCATTTGCCGGATCGTACAGCATTTGTTTGAGCATAATCCGGTCAATTACTTCGTTAATGATTCCTGCAAAACCGGCAATAACAATCGGAATGGCATACACCAGCATCTTTTTCAGCAAGGGGATATCCAATTTCAGACGGATTTCCTTGAAATCATTTCGTAGAAAAACCGGTTTTACCAAACTGGAAATCACGTTTGCAATCAAGATGAAAAAGACTCCGTTGGTCGGTTCTTTCGGATCTACAAAAAGCAGCAACAATGCTACATTCAGGAAGATATTCACTCCAATTGAAGAGAATTGAATGATCGCAAATTGTTTGGCTTTTTCTTCTGCCCTTAATTTGGCAAGGGGCAAACTCGACATCGCATCGATCACCACAATGGCTCCCATCAGGATAATGTATTCCGGATGGTCATTGAAGAGCAAGGCATTGGCAATACTGCTGTCCCAGAAGAATACTCCCAGGAAAAATGCCACGTTGAGCAAAATAACCGTCAGAAAACCATTTTGAAAAACCTGTTTCCTGTTATCACTATCCTGGATGAACCGGAAATAGGTTGTTTCCATCCCGAATGTGAGCAGGATCATTAAAAAAGCTACAAAAGCATACAATTGGGACACCACACCGTATTCTTCCGGATGTTTTTCAAAAACCGAAGTATAAAGCGGCACCAATAAATAGTTAAGGGTTCTCCCCAAAATGGTGGATAACCCATAAACAGCTGTTTGCCCAAGTAGTTTTTTAAGCGGATTCAATTATCCTCTGAAATTTGGTTTTCTTTTTTCAATAAACGCGCCTGTTCCTTCTTTGAAATCTGCTGTTCCGAAACATAAACCGAATTCTTCTACTTCTGCATCGAATCCTGCCTGACCTCCTTCGGAATACAAAGCGTTCACCGCACGAATTGCGGAAGCAATTGCTGTTCCGGAGTTTTTCAAAATCTTGTTCGCCAATTCATTTGCCAGGTCCAATAATTCTTCCGGAGCACACACATGATTTACCAATCCCCATGATTTTGCTTCGTCTGCAGAGATCATTCCTGCTGTGAAAATCATTTCGTTTGCTTTTCCGCGACCAACCAATTGTGCCAAACGCTGCGTTCCCCCATAACCCGGAATCACACCCAGAGAAACTTCAGGAAGTCCCATTTTTGCATTGCTGGAAGCGATACGAATGTGAGAAGCCATCGCTAACTCCAATCCACCACCAAGTGCAAATCCGTTCACAGCTGCAATTACCGGAGTAGTCATGTTTTCAATAAATGAAAACAGGATGTTTTGTCCCTGTGCAGCCAGTTCACGGCCTTGTTCTACTGAAAAATCTGCAAATTCCTTGATGTCTGCTCCTGCTACAAATGCTTTTTCACCTGATCCGGTAAGAATCACGACTCCGGTTCCGGCATCATTATTTGCCTCGTTCAATGCGTGATTTAATTCCGAAAT
>VFQP010004768.1_pt1 | contig 12335 bp, 11 predicted proteins | sample 3512351 | NCBI WGS metagenome assembly VFQP01 (sample SAMN10412372, study PRJNA504923) | tailings metagenome | isolation source: Relicate 1 Philex TSF1 revegetated site | place: Philippines: Tuba, Benguet | collected 2017-08-29 | reverse complement strand
GCATTATATTGTCTGATGATCCTGGCCGGATTACCTGCCACTATTGAATAGGGTGGTACATTTTTCGTTACAACCGCGCCCCCTGCCACCACGGCATGCTTTCCAATGGTTACACCAGCCGTGATCACAGCATTGGCACCAATCCAGCATTCATCTTCAACGATTATAGGAGCAGTACGAACAAGTTGATCAACAATTGGCTGGCTCACATCTTCATAGATATGGTTGAGCCCACTCATCACCACATGCTGTGCAATGATTACCTTACTACCTATTTGTACCGGCCCGATTAATACTGAACCAATACCCACCATAGTGTCATGGCCAATCTCTACCGGTCCTGAGCCATTATTAACCGTACACAAATCCTCGATAATGGAACGATCACCCAACACAAAAGCATTGAAAGGCAACACATCCATACGGGCACGCCAGCGAATAATGGTGCTTTTACCACGCTGATGAACAAGGGGATTCACCAACCACTTCACCCAAATGCGGGGTCGGGCTTCCCTGCTGCGAACCAGCATACGATGCACCCATTTCTTTAACCTCGGATTACCCTTTATGGTCTCAACCAAACTCATAGCAGCATTTGTGAACCAAGTTACTATTTTTTAATGTGTTAGCACAACATTACTTACTGATTATCCGTTCTTTATAGGGGTTTAACCGTAGTTTTTGTATCTTAGTATAATGGTTCTGGCACCCGATCACAGGGATCGGCCTTCAAAATATCATTCAACGTTCACATTCATAGTATTACCCATGTTGGGATTTTTCAAAAAAAAGGTATGGCTACTTGCGCTCCTGCTACTGCTTGGAGCTAAGGGAATTTATGCCCAGGATGCTGGCTCATCTGTTCATGAAGCGGTTTCGGTCACTTTCCTCAACCAACTCATTGATACTGCTAAGAAGTACTATCCAAAAATGAAGACCTTCGATCATAAGATCAGTATTGCCAACAGTAATGTGAGCAAAGCCAGGAATGCCTGGTTCGACATCTTCACTTTCGCTTATCAATATAGTCCCAATAACTCTACTACATTGGTCAACCCCAGCATCCTGAATGGATACCAGTTAGGACTTTTTGTGAACATGGGATCTCTGTTTACAAAACCTCAAGGTGTAAAACAGGCAAAGGAGCAGTTAGCCATTAACAAACTGGAGAAAGAGGAATACATCATCAGCATTGAAACAGAAGTAAAGATTCGTTACTTCACCTATATCAAACAGGTCACCATTCTCAAAGCTATGACGCAGGGTTTGATTGATGCAGAGAATGCAATGAAACAGGTAAAATACCGGTTTGAGAAATCAGAAGACAGTTTCGATAACTATAGTAAATCATTACTCACCTATGCCGATAGAAAGCAGTCTGTGATTGAGGCCGAAGGTGCTTTACTGATCGCAAAGAGCAGTTTGGAAGAACTGGTCTGTAAAAAACTTGAGGACATTAGGTAATGGAGATCATCAATTTTTTAAAACTGCTGAATCGACGTAAGTTCATCCTGATCATCATCCCACTGATCACGGTGATCATCACCTATTTTCTTGTAAGGCAGTTACCCAATTCATATATTTCCAAATCACGTATTGCCACAGGTTTGGTTGAACAATCTGAACAAGTGATCGATAATCTTTCCTTTTTGCAGGAATCGAAAATCGATCAGGAATTCAATAATATTCAGCAAATCATGCAGCTGAAGAAAATCTATGACCAGGTTTCCTATCAGCTGATCCTTCATGACCTGCTCAAACCCGACTCGGCCTTTCGCAAACCTAGCAGTTTGATGCGCGATCTTAATAAGAGTGCTGTTCAGCATGCGATAGAAGTATATACAAGATTATATGAAAATGCAGAGCCCCTGGTATTATGGGACACCGATCAGAATGGTCTCAAACAGGTACTTGTATCGATGGGCTATGATGAGGAATCCCTCAAAAAGAAAATGCTGATTTATCGGGTAAACAGAAGTGATTTTATTGATGTAGAATTCCAATCGGAGAATCCGGTATTATCTGCTTTTGTTGTGAATCAGCTTACGCAGGAATTTATTAAGTACTATAGCTCTGCTACCAAGAATAATCAAATTCGCTCTGTCGCTTTTCTCGACAGCTTAAGGCGTGATAAGGAGGCTACGCTGAATAGCAATATGGATGCGCTTAAATCCTACAAGATCCAAAACCGCATCCTGAACATGCAGGAACAGGCCAAAGTGCTGTACGGCCAGATCGCCGATATGGAGACAAAACTGGAAGTGTCTCGCAAAGACATGGATGGCTATAAAGGTGTAATAAAAAATATCGAAAGCAAATTCGATCCCAATGATCGCCAATTCATTCAAAGCACTACAAGAAAAATCAACCAGGATATTGTTGCCAGCACCAATCAGCTTAAGTCACTCACAGATCTTTATATCCGCAATAACTACGACAGCAGATATAAGACCTCAATCGACTCACTGAAAAATCAGATCGCTGCTCAAATCAATGAATCGGCAGATCGTTATACATTGAGTCCGCTTACAACCAAAGAAAACCTGGTTATACAGAAGATCAATGCTGAAGTAGCGCTCGATATGGCCAAGTTCAGTATTACTTCTTTAGAAAAAGAAATACTGCGCTTGAATAATGTGGTCAATGATCTTGTACCACATGAAGCCAATATTCAGGCATTTGAAGAAAAAATTGATGTTGCAGGAAGGGAATACCTGGATGCCTTAAATAAATTCAACCAGGCAAGCCTCACTTCCAGTATTTCTGTGAGGATCCGCCAAATTGAAGTGGGTATGCCCGGCGCTGCTGTTCCTTCTAAAAAAATGCTGCTGGTAATTCTGAGTGGTGTAATCAGCTTTGGATTCTGCATATTGGTATTGTTCATATTATTCTATATCGATACCAATATCCGTTCTGCCAGAGAACTGGCCAATCAAACCAGCAGTCCTGTTTTAGGTGTGATCCCTTTTATGGGCAATGAGGCGATAGACCTGAAGCGCATGTGGAATGGAGAATATGATATCATTCGTACCGAGAGTTATAAAAACATGATCCGTTCGGTTCGCTTTGAGATCAGTGAAAGAATGGGACAGGAAAAAATTCTGGCCATAACCAGTGCCCGTCCTTTAGAAGGGAAAACCTTTGCTGCCATGAATATTGCCTATGCTTATTCACGCATTGGCAGAAGGGTGCTTTTAATTGATGGACATTTTGAAGATCCTGTACTCAGCCATAGTGTTGGATCCAGTTCCAAACTGGAAGACTTCTTAAAGGGTGGCATAGCTCCTGAGCAACTCAGGAGCGATAAATACCTGACTATTTTAGCAAGTAAGGGTGGTGACCTCTCACTCTTTGAATTATCAGATCCCGACACCATCAAGAAACGCATACAAGAACTCACCCGTGCCTTTGATTTGGTACTGATTGATGCGCCTTCACTGGAAGAGTTAGGCAAAACAAAGGAATGGGTAGCGGTATCTGATAAGGTATTGGCTGTTTTTGAAGCAGGACAAAGCTTACAACAGGTAGAAGCATTACACATGCAGTATCTGCAATCACTGGGAAATAAATTTATTGGTTGGTTGATGAACAAAGAGATCATCAAAAAGAAAAAGAAGGGTTTATTCTGAGCTTACACCAGTGACCCCAAAAATCGAATGGCATGAGTAATGGAGTATGGATCCTATGGTGGTTGATACAGTTATTGGTAGGGTATCATCTGCTCTTCCCGGGCTTCATTTATTTATTGTACCTCATTATTGGCAAAAAAAGAAAGACTGATTCAAAGCAAGAACAACCATTACCAGATTATGCCATCATTGTTACCGCCTATAAGCAAACAGATGCTTTACCCACTGTAATCGATTCGATTCTTGCACTTAACTACCAAAATTATCTCGTATACATTGTAGCCGACAACTGTGATACCAGTGGCTTAGCGTTCAACAGCGATAAAGTGATTGTACTCGAGCCCCCACAAGTACTGGCTTCCAATACAGCATCTCATTTCTATGCCATCCGTCATTTTAAAAGAACACATAGTCATTTAACGATTATTGATAGTGACAATATCGTTACCCCAGACTACCTTGATCAACTCAACTTGTTATTTGCCGAAGGCTATGCTGCCGTACAAGGAGAAAGAAAGGCAAAGAATCTGGATACAACATATGCTTGTTTGGATGCAGCAAGGGACATATACTATCACTTTTATGATGGTAAATTGTTATTTGCCATAGGCTCATCCGCCACACTTGCCGGATCTGGCATGGCTTTTACCGTTGAGTTATACCGTGATTGTCTTGAAAAACTGGACATACGTGGTGCAGGATTTGATAAGGTATTACAAAAAGAGATCGTGAACCGTGGGTATCGGATTGCCTTCAATGAGAGAGCCATTGTATACGATGAAAAGACCTCCCAGCCCGAACAATTGGTGAACCAGCGGGCCAGGTGGATCAATACCTGGTTTCGTTACTTCAGCTTTGGATTTGCATTAATGGCTAAGGGTATTCGTTATACGAACTGGAACCAGTTTATTTTTGGGTGGGTATTACTCAGGCCGCCACTATTCCTTTTTCTGATTGCAGGTATTGGTTGTGTAGGGATCAACTGGTTATTGGATGATCTGCTGGCGATATTTATCTGGATTGGCGCCTATCTATTATTTGTGCTTACATTCCTGGTAGCACTTTGGTGTTCTCCAACAGATCAGCGTATTTACCGATCCCTCATTAGGATTCCATTATTCATTTTTTATCAGGTATTGTCTTTGCTAAATATTAGAAAGGCCAATCAGCGATCCATTGCTACCACTCATTATCATACTAAGGGAAAAGAAACCTAGTAAACTCATTGCTAATGCTTAATTTAGGTATATGATGAAAGACCTGATCAGATCAATCATACAAAAGATATTAGGCTATGAACGGTACCTGTTCATATTCGCACGATTCAGCGTGTGGCGAATTAAAAAAGGAGCAGGTCATGAAGAGGAGTTTAGCTATTTTATGAAAATGATCCCGTCATCACCGGGTCTAATACTCGATATTGGTGCCAATATTGGGGTAATGAGTGTGAGCCTGGCCAAAGCACATCCATCTGCTACCGTGTATGCATTTGAACCGATTCCCGATAACCATGCCACTATTGAAAAAATGATCAGGCATTATCAACTTAGCAATGTGCAACTCTTTAAAACTGCATTAGGTGAAGAACCCGGTGAAATCAGGATGGTAGTTCCCGTTGTTGGGAACTCTAATATGCAAGGGCTGAGCCACGTAGTAGAATCAGAAGAGGGGCAAGAAGCAGGACAATATTTTTCGGTTCCCGTACAAAGGCTTGATGATATTCCGGAATTACAACAGGCCAAAACAATCAGCGCTATAAAAATTGATGTAGAGAACTTTGAGTACTATGTATTGAAAGGGGCTCAGTCATTACTAACAAAACACCGCCCTGTCATTTATTGTGAACTATGGAACAATGAGCGAAGGAAGCTATGCCTGGATTATATGCAATCACTGGGATATGAGGTGAAAGTTTATGACCAGCAACAGTTGCAGACCTTTACCAAACAGGATGCCTCGAATTTCTTTTTCGTACCATCAACCCAAGCTTAATGAATGGTTCTACACATAAAAGAAAGGAAGATAAAGCCATCGCATTACAGCGTTTATTGGCTATCATCGTTGCCTTCATCAGTGTGGTGGGCATTATACTGAAAATACTTTTCCTGTAATGTTTGGAAGAGAAGAACATATGATCATTGAACCCGGAAATAAAGGTAGAAAAAGGGGCTGGCTATATGAGAAGTTTGTAGTGGAGAAGATGAATAACTGGCCTGGGGTATTGACCCTATTGGCATCCGCCATTCTCATTGCATATATTACCGCATTCATGGGTATAAAAGGAGCTGCCATGACTTTTGCTGGTATTGCAGCCATTCCCATGGTATTTGCGATAATCGTCTATCCTCAGTTTGGTATACTAACGATTCTCATACTTTCTTACTTCATCTTTTCGCTCATCCGGCTTGATTTAGGCATCCCTGCAGGCACACTGGCCGATGGTGTAGAGATGCTCTTGCTGTTTGGCTTCTTCCTCAAACAAAAAGCAGTCAGGGATTGGAGTATTGTACGCGATCCGGTGGGCATCATGTTATTGATCTGGATTGGATATAACTTATTACAAATTGCCAATCCTACAGCGGCATCCAGAATGTCGTGGGTGTATACCATTCGTTCTGTTGCATTTGTGATGTTTCTTTACTTCATCTTTTCACTCCACATAAGAACCATACGATTCATCAGAATTATACTGGGCACCTGGATTGCGCTTGCAACCTGTGTAGCCTTATATGCACTCAAGCAGCAATACATAGGTTTTTCAAGTGCAGAAAGTGCCTGGCTTGAAAATAATGAGTTGGCCAGAAGCCTCTTATTCATTGCCGGACAATGGCGTAAATTTTCCTTTCTTTCCGATCCGGTAGTATTTGCATACACCATGGTTATCAGTACAATCCTTTGTGTTTGCATTGCTGGTGCAACCAAAAGAACCTGGCTAAAGGTCACGTTATACATACTCGCTGCTATCTATACCTATGTAATGCTTTTCTCAGGAACCCGTGCAGCGTATATTTTATTACCTGTTGCCATGGCTTTTTATGCGATACTGAATTTTAACAGGAAAGTATTATTCTTCTTGGTAGTGATGGGTGCATTTACAGTTTTTCTGATTCTGTTACCTACAGGCAACCCTACCCTTTACCGGTTCCAATCTGCTTTCAAACCATCTACCGATGCCTCCTTCAACGTGCGTAAGGCAAATCAAGAGAGGATCAGACCTTTTATCTATTCCCATCCCTTTGGTGGTGGACTGGGTGCTACAGGGATATGGGGGCAAAGGTTTGCTCCTGAGTCTTTTCTTGCCTCTTTTCCCCCGGATAGCGGTTATGTTAGGGTGGCAGTTGAATTGGGATGGATTGGACTGATCCTGTTTGGCATTCTCATGTTTGTGATTATTAAAACCGGAATTGATAATTATTTCAGGATCAGGAATCCCGAACTGAAAGCATATTGTTTGGCCATGCTGCTGATCGTATTTGTATTGAATATTGCCAACTACCCACAAGAGGCATTCGTACAATTTCCAACGAATATTTACTTTTATTTGGTAGTTGCACTGATAGGTGTAACTGCACGCATAGACAAGGAAATAGAAACAGCAACACATGAATAATCAAAAGGCCATACAAGGAAAAGATATCGTTGTGGTGGGGCAGCAACCCTGGGATACCGAAATTGGCAGCAATTGTCGTGATGTAGCGCTTGAGTTCAGTAAACATAATCGTGTATTGTATGTAAACTATCCTCTCGACAGAGGCACACTCTGGAAACACGGGAAAGATCCTAAAGTACAGAAACGCTTGCGGGTTATTAGAAAAGAAGACAGTGGATTGGTATCGATAGGCCCCAATATGTGGAACCTGTTTCCTGATGAATTGATCGAATCAATCAATTGGATTAATCAGCCCTGGTTATTCGATCGCCTTAATCTGATGAATGGGAAACGTTATGCCAGATCGATTATGGCAGCCATTCAGCAACTTGACTTCAGGGATATTATTCTCTTCAATGATAATGATATCTTACGCAGTTATTATCTCAAAGAATTACTGCAGCCTGCCATCAGTATTTACTATTATCGTGATTTTATACTGGGTGTAGATTATTGGAGAAAGCATGGTGTAAGGCTTGAGCCTGGCATTATTTCAAAAAGTGATATCTGCTGTACCAATTCAACCTATTTCAGGGATCATTTCTGTTTACCTTATAATCCTAACTCGTATTATGTTGGGCAAGGCTGTGACCTGCATTTATTCAGTGACATAACTGAACTCAGTAAACCAACCGATATGGAAAAGATAAGCGGGCCTGTAATTGGCTATGTGGGTGCCTTACAGAGCTTGCGATTGGATATAGAAGTATTGGTTTACATGGCACAACAACGACCCGCCTGGCAGATTGTATTGGTGGGGCCGGAAGATGAACAGTTCAGGAGAAGCCGATTGCATCAACTGCCGAATGTACATTTTCTGGGTGCCAAACATCCTGATGAACTTCCCCAGTACATCAAATACTTTGATGTATGCCTGAATCCCCAACTCATCAATAATGTAACCATTGGCAACTATCCTCGAAAGATAGATGAATACCTCGCGCTGGGGAAACCTATTGTAGCTACACGCACCCAACTAATGGAAGATGTATTTGCCGAACATACCTACCTGGGTATTGGCGGCGAGGAGTATGTTACACTTACCGAACTTGCATTGGCGAGTGACAATACCGAATTACGCAGTGCCAGAAAAGCATTTGCAGCCACCCATTCTTGGGAAGCACATGTTGATCAGATCTATGCACACATCAAAACTTTCTTAACCAATAATCGAAGTTGAATTTGAGGTGGCGATAAATTTCCCTCGCTATAAAAATAAAGGGGTTATTACTTTCCCGCAAACTGGTACGCTTCATGGTACTGGGCTCGCTGGCTGAGTTCTTCTGATAAAAAAGATCCTGGTACCGGTCAAAGTAAATGGCTTTGCCTTTCTTTTGCAGGAAGGACATCATCATACGATACTCGGTCACATCTCCTTTCACCCCCTCTGTATACCTGCCAAATTGTTGAAGGAAATTACTCCTGCGCAGGTGCGGATGATCACTATAATAATAGAACTTCTTATAGCCAGGGTACCAGATGCGGAAGATCATATCAGAAAAGCCGTTTCCGATAGGCTTCAGATAAGGATATTTAAAATAAGCATAGAATCTGGCCATGTGTATCTCCTGCCTGTCTTCCAGTATCTGAAAAGCATGCGTAAAGTGAGTGGCAAAGTCGGCAGCCGGTTCAAAATCTTCCTGCACATACAGGGTATAGGGAAGAGATACTGCCTCCTGTCCTTTATTGATATTGTTTCCTAATCCTTTATTTATAGGCGTTGTAATAAGAAGAAAACCAAGTTCAGTTTGCAGGTGTTGTAATGACTGCAAATGTTCTGGCCTGCTCCCATCATCAGATACCACGATCTCGCCAAAGCTGATGCCCAGACTAATAAATGACCGAAGCAAGCGCTCCAATGAGTTACTTCGGTTGTAGTGGGTAATTAAAAGACTAACAGATGGGAATGAATAGGACATGGTGGTCATGGCTTGGTGAACAGAAGATCAAGACTCCAACGAATAAATTTAACCCTCAGATAAAAAAATCGCAGCAATAAAATCAAAGGGTTTTTACGCTGACGCCAGTCGGATCGGTTCATGGTACTGGGCTCATCCGATGAATTTTTTTGATAGAAGACCTTAGTGAAATCATCAAAGAAAATACCTCTGGCGTTTTTCTGAATGAATGAGAGGCTCATCAGGTATTCCGTTCTGTCACCCGATACACCCTCTTTATACCTGCCAAACTTTTCAAACAGATTGGTTCTTCTCAGGTGAGGGTGATCACTATAGAAGTAGAACTTCAAATGATTCCCATACCAGGGTGCTCCATGGAAGATCATTTCTGAGAAACCCTTCCCATAATTTTTCCTATACGGATAAGGAAAATAAGCATAGAACCTTGCTATATCCAGCGAGGGATCATGCTCCATATAGGCTAGTGCATCACTAAAAGGCTGTTCAAATAAGGCCGTAGGTTCAAAATCTTCTTGTACATATAAAGTATATGGCCTGGTAGCGGCATCTTGTCCTTTGTTGATATTATTACCCAATCCCCTATTCACCGGCGTTGTGATCAGCTTATATCCGAACTCATGCTGCAAAGTGCGCAATACCTCCTGGTGCTCTTCTTTACTCCCATCATCAGAAACAATCACTTCCCCAAAAGAGCAGTTCAGGTCACGGAATGCCGATAGGAGTCGCTGCAGCGAACGACTTCTGTTATAATGGGTGATCAGCAGACTTACATTATCGAAATGAGGCATTGTATAGGTTCTGGGCTAATGCTGTAAATTTATTCAAGATAACCCAAGAAACTCAGTGCCGGTATAAAATTTATTCCTGTTTTGACAGACAGTAATCAGTCGTTCCTGCCGATAATACGGCTGTAAGAGTAGACATCATACTGTACAGGAATAAAAATTGAACAGTTACGCAGCGTTTCTTTAAATAATAACACTTATTTTACTGCCCTAACATGCGAGGGCTACTATCTTATACCAAGAACAAACATTTTTTATCGCTTGCGGGTAACGGGGTGATGTCGATTTTCGGGCTGGTTATTGCAGCCGTTTTATATCGCGCCTTACCCGTTGCTGAATTAGGCATTTGGGTTTTCTTTCAGTCTACCTTGTTATTAATCGAAACATTCAGATCCGGATTCATTACCACAGCCTTTATTAAATTTTATGCAGGGGCCAGCACCCAGCGTGCCAATGAGATACTGGGGGCTACCTGGTATATTGCCTTATCCATTACCGGCATTTTCATTCTCATCAATATACCTGCCTACTTTTTTTTGGATCGTATAGGAGACCAGGGACTTCAGTTTTTTCTTACATGGTTTGCGATAACGTATATCTGTACGCTCCCCTCCTTTATTGCCACCTGCGTAGTACAGGCAGAACAAAGATTTGACCAGTTATTATATATCCGCTTTATTAGCCAGTCACTCTTTATCCTCGGTGTGGCTGCATTAATCGCCACTGAACATAATAGTTTACAAAATATCATTTATGTAAACCTGTCGGCAGCCGTGATCACCAGTATTTTTACCATGATTGCAGGTTACGCCCGACTGGGCACCCTGGTAAAAAGAAGTAAAACTGCTATCAGCGATATGTTTCATTTTGGCAAGTATAGTGTAGGCACCACTTTTGGCGCTAATTTGTTCAGGAGCTCCGATACATTCATCATTAACTTCCTGCTGGGGCCGGCAGCATTGGCAATTTATAACCTCGGACAAAGATTGATGGAAGTAGTGGAAATACCACTAAGAAGCTTTGCGGCAACTGCTATGCCCTCGCTGTCAGAAGCGTATAATCAGGGAAGAAAGACCGATGTGATTCGCATCATGGAAAAATATACCGGCATGCTCACCGTGGCATTAGTACCCGTAGCAATCATCACTGTGTTACTGGCCGATGTAGCGGTAGCCATTATTGGTGGCCCTCAATATGCCAATACAGAAGCTGCCAATGTACTGCGCCTGTTCATGACTTTTGCCCTTCTCTATCCTGCCGACAGATTCCTGGCACTAACACTGGATGTGATTCATCAGCCAAAGATCAACTTCATCAAGGTACTGGTGATGTTGGTGGTGAATGTAGCTGGCGACCTTATTGGCATCCACCTAACAGGTAATATCTATGGTGTGGTTGTGGCTACGCTATTCCCCATACTTATTGGTGTACTGGTAGGATATTTTGCCCTCAGGCGCTATCAGCCATTTCAGTTTATGCATATGTACCAGAATGGCTATGCAGAATGCCGGCAAATGTTGGGGCAGCTGATGAAGCGGTTTAAACAATAAATATATTTCGATTAGCTATTACTACGTTTCCCAAACGTGCTCACCAATGCATAAATACCTGCAAAGATGATGATCAGAGAGATGAGATCCATCAGGGTAAAACCATCCTGTTCATTAAAATAAATAAGGGTATACATTTCAAATCCTTGTGAACTGGGCAGGATGATCATGGCAAAGCCGAGTATGATGACCAATAAGCAAACCAGCACCCTGATTAGCTTCAGTACTGTTGATACCTTACCATCACCGTCGCGCTGATAATTTTTGCGGTACACGAATAATACTTCTTCATTATCATTCAATACCGGCGATTCCTTCTCCTCTTTATAGGATGTATAACCAGGCACTTCCTGCAAAGCATCCTGAAAACTTTGATCCATCTGATGGAGGGTATCGAGATCAGGAGGTGTTTCCCGAATGTGCAACATGAAATCATTCAGTTTGTCCTGAGCAGTTTTTTTACTACCCGTTATTTTACTGAATATGTTGAGGTTTATGCCCAAGTTTAGATACTTTTACAATATACCGATCATTGCAAACGGCTATGGGCGAAACTATAAAAAAAGTATCCATTATCACAGTAAATTTCAACCAGCCTGCTGTTACGGAATCTCTATTACACTCTATTGCTCAAACGAACCGATACCTTAATATTGAGATCATAGTTGTTGATAATGGCAGCAAGGAAGATCATACGGTTCGATGGACTACACAATACCCTACTATTCAATTCATTCGCAGCGACAGGAACCTTGGCTTTGCCGGCGGCAATAACCTGGGTATAGCTGCGGCAACGGGCGATT
>VFQP010004767.1_pt1 | contig 12335 bp, 17 predicted proteins | sample 3512351 | NCBI WGS metagenome assembly VFQP01 (sample SAMN10412372, study PRJNA504923) | tailings metagenome | isolation source: Relicate 1 Philex TSF1 revegetated site | place: Philippines: Tuba, Benguet | collected 2017-08-29 | reverse complement strand
GCGCAAGCACTCACGGATGATGGTGCTGAAGGAGAGGAAGCCCAGGCCCAGGTACTCTGGGCTGCCAAAGGGCAGCTTGACGTTGCCGTTGCCCGAGCACAGCACGCCCGTCTTGTAGTTGTCGGCGCAGTAGGCGCCGCCGCCCCAGTTCTTCATGCCGGCGCCCGTCAGGTGGATGCCAATGAGCATGATGGTGACGCCCGACACAATGGGAGGGAAGGCCTTGCGCAGCGCCTTGATGGGCAGGAAGCTCAGCAGCACGGGCGTCAGGGTGGTGACGCACAGCGTGCCCAGGATGTAGCCGTAGGCCTGGCTGAAGCTCTTGCCCTCGGCCGTGAGCGTGGCGATGGAGCTCTGGGCGATGGGCAGGGTGGTGAAGCTCACGCCCATGACGGACAGCACGCCGGCGCCCCACCTGCGCAGGGCAAGGGTTGGCGGTGGCGGTGCAGGCGTGCGTGAAGATGGGGTGCAGGCGCAAGGCTGGTAGTGGCACAACACCCGTCCCGCCCAGCCCGTGCACACTCACTGGAACTTGACGCGCTTGCCGAATGGGCGGATGCCCGTGACTTGCACCAGCGTCATGATGCCCGTCACAATCAGGGCGGCTTGCACAAGGTACTGAAGGCACGCATTAATCGACCAAGGCAAGCAGGCGCATGAATTCACTTGTGGGCTTGTGAACCGTGGTGCGCTGTGAGGCCCTGTCGGTGCGTCTGCCTGTCCACTCACGCGCTGGAAGGACGACGCGTTGGGCGTGCCGAAGGGGACGACGAGCAGGGGCGGCACAATGAGACCTCCCACCATGGCCTGCGCGTGGGTTTTTCGTGCACGAGCACAGCAGGGTTTCGTGCGATCCGTCTGTGGCCATAGCGGCTCTGCGCAGATCCACAGCAAGCGCCCGCTCAGCACACACCAGGGCGTGCTGGGCACCGACCACGAAGGCCGTCACGAGGCCCAGCCAGTCGTTCACGCCTGCGCGGAGGAAGCTCCAACCAGCACGGGATAGAGCGGGAGTTGGAGTGCGAACCTGGGGGCGAAGAGAAGGACGCGTGACGCACTGTCGCGCACGCATCTGCGCATCCGCTCCTATCAGACGCGCTGCGTGCGCGTCGTCGCTGTGGCGCGCGGAGCTGTGGCGAGCGTCCCGAGTCCCGTGGTCGCAGGTGGGTCCCCTGTGCTCGGCGCTGCGCTCACCGAAGAAGTGGGGGGCCATGCGGGCGCCCTTGTTGCCGCGGCAGTAGGGCCATTGGGGCTGCGACCAGTGGACAATGCGACGCAGGTGCCCGTGAGCATCGGCAGCGTGCACAACCTGTCTACCGTGTCGAAAGGGGCAAAAGTGGCGTCTGCGCACCGTGCACAGCACCCCGTAGTCGAGGTCGCCGACGAAGAAGTGCCTCCAGTTGCGCTTGGCCTTGGGCGCGTCGACCTCGAGCCCATTGGGCTCCATCCCGGCCTTCTCCATGTCCATCGGGGAGGGCGGGGCCGCCATTTGCTGCTGCTGCTGTGGTGGGCTGCGCACGCGCGACCAGCGGTGGCCGAGGATGTGCCGATGTGCAGCGCCTCAGAGGCAGTGTGAGTGCCCGCGCGCAATCTGGCCTTGTCGGGCCCGTTCGTGTGGTTTTTGAGGGTGGTGCCGGCCAGCCAGTCGCGTGCACGTGGCCCACACCGGGACGGCCCATATCGGTCGGAACGAGAAAACACGCACGCCAGGCCGCCGTCCGCTGCTGCAGACGCTGCGCAGCCTCGGGCCTGCGTCTCGCCGGGCGCGCGCGAGGTGCCGCGAGGGAAAATGTTTGGCTCGGGTCGGCAACCGTGCCAGCGCACCCTGATCACCACGGCCCCACGCTGCTTCCTCCGCGCGATGAGTCGGGGCCTCGCACGGCTGACGCCTGCGGCTGCGTGCCACTGGCGCGCGCTGGCTGCCCGAGGAGCCCTCCCCCAACTGCCGTTGGCCTTGCCAGCCAACTACCACTGGGCGGAACCTTTGAGTGGTGGGCGCGGAAGTTCCAAGGCTCGGCACACACGCACACAGCGTCCTCCACAGCGTGAAGTGCCTCCTCCCAGCCTGCAGTGTGCCGCACCAACGCTCAAGCGCCCGCCGCCGCCAGCGTCAGGCCGCCACCTCCGCCCTCTGCGCCGCACCACGATCAGGGCAGCGCACACACGCTGCCACCTTGATGCGCAGGCCTGCCCTCCCCACCCCTGCTAAGGTCCCCCTGCGCTGCGCACGCACCTGAGGACTTCCTGTTGCTGTCTGAGGGCGCCTGCAGCTGGGGCGCTTGAGGCGCCGCCTTGGCCAGCGTGTAGCCGTACCCCAGGGACGTGCCCGACCCCGCCGTCAGGGCCTGCAGCTCCGCCAAGTGCTTGCGCCGGAAGTCGTTCAGGATGGACGTCACCTGCGCAGAGGAGAGGGGCACACAGCAAGCGGCTCGCAACAGGGCGGGAAGACCCAGGGCCAGGGCCAGGGCTGGTGCCCAGCCGCAGCCCCCAGGCAAGCGGCGGAGCAGGCTGCACCAGGCCCAGCAGCGCGCACCTCCTCCTGCTGCCACTCGAGCTGGTTGAGCACGGCGGCCGCCAGCTGCAGCGACGGCTCGAGGATCTCTGGCACCACGGCCGTGGCGCCCGCCTTCTCCAGGTTGATGCCGTGGTTGAGGTCGTGCGCGCGCACGTACGTCTGCAGCAGCACGCGGGCAGCAGCAGCAGCAGCAGCAGCAGCAGCAGCAGCAGCAGCAGGGCGTGCGGCATGACGGCCACCGCATGACCTCTCAGGCGGCCCGTGACGCCTCACCCTGCGCAAGCGCTCCCCTCTCACCTTGACGTGGGGGAAGTGCTTGTTCATGGCCCACACGGCGCGGTAGTTGGCGCCGGGCGTGTCGAGCGCAATGACGGCGCACGCAGCGCGCTCGGCGCCCACCAGGTGCAGCACGGCGGGGCTGCCGGCGTCGCCAAAGTAGACGGGCAGGTCCTGCGCCTGCGGGCGTGCAGAGGTTGGGCCGCAGGAAAGGGAGGGGTGGGCTCAGCTCGCGCTGAGCACCCAAGGCCCTCTGCCAGGAGCTGCCACGGGACCGCAGCGTGGCGCGCGGCGCCGCGGCGCACCTTGCCCGCCGCCACGCGCTCGTTGGAGACGTCGAGCGCCACAAAGGGGATGAGGTTCTCGCTCAGCAGCTGGCCAATCAGCGCGCCGGCGCGCCCATAGCCAGCGATGATGACGTGGTCGCGCAGCTCCTGCCGGCAGTGCACGCGTTCCGAGCAAACGCCGTGGTCACTTGGTCACGCGCAAACCACTTCGTGACTGGGCACCGCTGCGTGGATGTGGCGCCACACTTGCCACGCCCCAACCTTTTGCCCCTCGCTCCACCGCACCTTCATCTCCTCCTCCTTGGGCTGCAGCGCCTGCACGTCGCCCTTTTCGAGCATGCCGCCCAGCCGCGCGCCAAACTCGGCCAGGTACGGCGTCAGAGCCATGGACAGGGCCACCACCTGGGCGGCGCGCACGGCGCGGCGCAGCGCGCGGCGGCAGCGTGAGCACATGCCACACGCCACACGCCACACGCCACACGCCACACGCCACACGCCACAGCGCGGCTGGACCACAGCCCCACCGTTGTCTAGCAGCGAGCTGCACCACCACCCACTCTGCGCGCCCCGTCACTGTGCTGCGTGAAGAGCACATCCTCACGTCGTCGCCTCGCTCCCCCACCCGACCCCCCCCCCACCCCAAGCACTCCAAAGGCCAGCGGGGCTCACCAGGTAGAGCTCGTTGGCCAGGGCGGCCGGCAGCACGGCGCGCGACACCGACTCGCCAAACGCCACAAAGGCAAACTCGCCGCCTGCACGCACCACCCGCACAGGGGGGCGCCACCCATGGCCACGCCATCCCAGCGGCCACGCAGCCGCCGCCAGAGCTCCTTCCAACCAACCACCGCAGAGCACCCCATTGCGGAGCCGAGGAGGGCGCACCAGGCGCCAGCAGGAGGCCGGCGCGGATCGAGGCGAGCCGCGGCAGCCCAAACGCCGTGCCGCACGCCGCCATGACGGCCACCTTGCCCACAATGAGCACGACGATGGCGCTCAGCACCTCCTTCCACCTGGGCGCACGCATAGGCACGCACGCATACGTCGCCTTCCACCCCTGCCGCAGCGCACGCGCTCTCTCGTGCGCTGCCCAGAGGTCCCAGCCGCCCGCCCAAGCTAGCCAGGGGCTCAAGGTGGGGGAGGCGCGCCGCCGCTGCTGCTGCTGTGGCGGCTCACTTTTGGATGAAGAGCTGCGCGCTGATCTCCATGCCCACGCTCATGAAGAAGAGCCCCAGCAGCAGGCCCTTGTACGGCGCAATGTCGCTCTCCACCTGCACACGCGCAGACCACGCACGCACGCACCGTGTGCACGTGACGCAGGACGAGCGCGGACGCTGCGCTGGGGGAGAAGGAGCGCCACCGCCGCAGGATAGCACGTCGCGTTCGGCGCGCGGGCGGCGCTCACGCGCACCACGCGCTGCACTCTGCCCTCCTTACCCCCTCCCCCCCACCCAGGCGTGCGCGCCTGCAGCCGCGCCCCTCCGTCCCTCCCTCCCCCACCACGCAGGCGCTCTACCCGCCCGCACCTGCAGCGCGTACTCGGTCTCTGCGATGAGCAGGCCCGCCAAAAAGGCGCCCAGCGCCAGCGAGAGGCCGGCCAGCGAGGTGAGCACCGAGGTGCCCAGCACCACCAGCAGCGTGGTGGCCGCAAAGATCTCGGCGTTGGCAAACGCGCTCATCTGCGCACGCGCGCGCAGGCGCAACGCGCACGGTCACCACGGCTCTTGCCGGTGCATCCTCCCAGTCTTCAGCTTGCCTAGTGAGGAGGCACGGCGCGGGGGGGAGAGAAGCCTGCACTCGGGGTGCTGCAGAGGCGTGCACGGGCGCCTTTGCTCAGTGGCCGCACACCTTTTTGTAGAGGGGCTGGATGAGCAGCCTGCCTCCGGCGATGATGCCGACGATGCAGACGCAGGCCTTGACGGCGGCCAGGCCCAGCGCCTGCGCAATCTTGGCGATGCCGCCGGTGCTGCCGTCGGGCGAGGGCGCCAGCAGCGGGATGAGCATCAGCAGCACCACCACGGCAAGGTCCTGCACTCAGGAGGGGGGAGGGCCAGCGGCGCCGCACGCCAACCAGGGACAGGTGAGCAGCGCGCTGCTATGGTGCGCGCGGACGGCGTGCGGCACGACCAGGACCCTCCACTGCTGCCCCCCCGCGGCGCGGCGGGTGGGAGGAGGAGGGGGCGGCCGCACCTGGAGCAGCAGCACGGAAAAGGTGGCGCGGCCGTGGCGGCTGCCCATCTCGCCGCGGTCCTCCAGCACCTGGATGGCCACGGCCGTGCTGCTCATGGCCAGCGCGCCGCCCAGGATGATTGCCGAGGGGCCGCTGAGGCCCACCACGCTGGTGGCCACCGCCGCCACGCCCAGCAGCGTCAGCACCACCTGACCACGCGGGCACGCGAGGGCAGCGCACAGACCCACCTCGCGCTCAGCCCTGGGCGCCTGGCATTCTGGCGTTCAGGGCACGGCAGGAGCGGCGAGTGCGGCGGCTGGGGTGCTAGGGCAAGCACTCGGGACTCTGGGCCGGGCGGCCTGCCCATTTCATCGCATGGGCCCGTCAGGAGGCTGACTCACCTGCGCCGTTCCCATGCCGAACACGTACTTGGCCATGGACTGCAGGCGGTCCAGCGAAAGCTCCAGGCCAATGTTGAAGAGCAAAAACACCACGCCCAGCTCGGCCAGGTGCTTGATGCTCTGTGCAGGCAGGCACGCGGCGAGGCGACGGCACAAGCGTGCACACACACACGCTTTCGCGGTGACAGCGCCGTGGCATGCCGTAGCCAGGGACGGCGAGCCTCGGCGGCACGGCAACCCAGCGCTGTGCGCCTGCACCCCCCAAGCGAGCTGCGCGCCCCCCCGGCTGAGGCCCTTGCATACCCGCCGCCACCCCTACACCCCAAGGCGCGCCTCACCTCGACGTCCTGGATGAGGCCCAGCGCGTGCGGGCCCACGATGGCGCCGCCCAGCAGGTAGCCCAGCACGGGGCTGCCGCCCGGCAGCAGCTTGACCACCAGGGGCACGCAGATGATGGACGAGAAGAGCAGCCAGATGGCCTCCACCACGCCCTTCTCGCCCTCGTGCACGTGGATGTGGCTCACCTGCAAGACAACAGCAGCACGCACCCACACACACACTCACACTCGCGTTAATCGCCGGGGCTGCGCGTTGTTCACAATGTGCGCGCGCGCGCGTGTGCCAGCCTGCCCAGCCTGCCGCAGCCAGCTCCTCCGCTCCCCCTCAGGAGCACGGTGGGCCCCCCCCCCCCACACACACACAAACAACACACGCACCTTTTCCTTGAGCACGTCAACGAGCTGCAGGCCCGCCGCCACCACCTGCTGCCCCTGCGCCGTGTAAACGAGCGCCCAGCCCGCCGCCGCCGCCAGGCCCACCAGCGCCAGCACCAGACCCCAGTTGACGCCGCCGGACGTCGGCGTAGCGGCCGGCGCGGCGCCCGCCTTCTTGGCGGCGGCGGCCGCGGCCGCGGCGCCGTCGATGCTGGCCGTAGAGAGCGCGGCCGGCGCCGCGTCCACCGACGCCTGCGTGCGGGTGATGGGCTCGCTGCCTTTTCAGTCTTCGTGGCCACGCATATAAGCATGGTCAGCCTGGGAGCTTCGCAAATGCTGCGCGCTCACCACGGTGGCCGCCACGGAGGCCTGCGTGTCTCCCGCCGCGCCGGCGACCGAGGCCGTGGGGTCGGGCGGGGGCGCGTCCTCCCCCGTGTCAAGGTTGTGCAGCTGCGTGAGCGCCTTGCCCAGCGCCTGGCCCGTCTCCTTGACCACGGCCGCCGCCTGCATCTCCTCCTTGACCGCCACCTCGGCCGCCTTCATGGCGGCAGAGGCCACCTGCTCGGCCCGCGCGGCCGCCTGCTCCGCCGCCACCGCCTGCACGCTCGCGGCAGAAGAGGGACGCAGCAGAGGAGGGACGCTGTGGTGAGCGCGCGCGCGCGCAGTCGAGTCCCCCGCAGGGCGGCCAGGCAGGCCAGCAGCACCAACATGGCATGGCAACGCTCGCTCACCGCGGCGTAGAGCTCCTCCAGGCGCGCCCGCAGGGCCGTCACCTGCCTGCTCACGTCGTCGGCGCGTTGCTCCGCCGCCCTCAGCTCGGCGGTGAGGCTCGTGCGCTGCAGCAGTTGCAGCGTGAAGTGCACACGCTGGCGATGAGCCACCCCCGCTACGGCTGTGGCAAAGCGTGTTCAACGCGTCCACGCCAAGCAAGGAAGCGCGCACGCACCTGCACGTCGGTGCTGGCGACGTTGAGCTGCTCCTGCAGCGAGGCGGCGAAGGCCGCGTACTGCTGCTGCATGCGCGTGTTCTCCTCAATCATGCTGACCACCTCGAAGACCTGCGCGTTGGCCTTCTCCTTGGCCTCCTCCGCCTCCACGGCCAGCTGCAGCCACCAAGGGGCGTCGCGGCAGCCCAGGGCCAGCGACACACGCGAGCGGCGCGTCAGTGAGCAGCCGGTGGCGCAGGGATCCACAGGGGCGGCGGCCCCAAAGCGCACGCCCCGCGCGTGCGCCCGTCCCCAACAGCCGCACAGCAGCCGCTGATGTCAATCACCTGCGCCACCTCCTGAGCTTCAGCCTCCAGCGCCTCCCTCACGCGCTCCTTCTCCGCGAGCAGCGCCTGCGCGCGCTCCATGGCCACCTCGAGGGGATTGACGGTGGCCTCCTCGAGCAGGTCCGACATGGTCGAGAGCGGCGCGATCCGTGGGTTGTTGTCCACCGCGCACACGGTCCTGCCGCCGCGCTGCTGCTGCTTAGTGGCTGGGGTTGCCGCGCCGCGAACGAGCACAGGTGCCAAAGAGCGACACCGCGCGGCCATCGGCGCCGATGCTCGGCTGGCGACGCATCGCAGGCCTGCGCCCTGATGCTGCTGTTGCGCCGCGCGCATTCCTCCACACGCCACGCGGCTGGGCAGCATTGGGTCGCCTGCGCCGGTGGCGGCGATGCTATTCACCGCGCGATCGCTGTCGAGCCGCAGGAAGACCGCTGCTGCGACTCAAGTGTCGAGTGCGCACCGTGCGCCCCAGCTGTGCGCGAAGCGTTCGAGCTTGAAGCGCTTTGGCAGCCAGGCCCTGAAACCGCTTCACCTCCACACGAACACGGGCGCGCGCACGGACACGCTCGCCACAGCAACGTGGTGGGAGGCGTGCGCCTGCTGCGCGGATGCAGCGGGCGGATCCGCCATCGTCAACTGCTCGCCAGCCCCTCCGGCGGACGCGGGGCCGACGGGCGCGGAGGCCGCGACGCTCCCGGGATGCCCCTCCGCGGCAGGCTGCCCTGTCAGCTGCATCGACTGCACGGCGTCGTCCAGCGCCTGCAGCGCCGCGGCAGGCCCGCCGGCCGCGACGCCCGCCTGCCCGCCGCCGCCACGCCGCCGTCGGCTGGGCGGAGCAGCGGCGGTTGCCGGAGCCGCGGTGCTGGCCGCGCGAGCGGCGCCGGACGAGGACGTGCCTCCAGGCGCTCCGTTCGCGGCGGGTGCAGCGGCGACCGCTGGCTGCCACGCGGGCGTGCCTGCCATGGCCACTGCGTCGCCTGCGGCCGACACGGCCAGCGCAAGCATGGAGAAGCGCTGCTGCTGCTGCTGCTGCTCCTCATCTTGCCCTGGAGGTGGCGTGGCTCCGGTGCCGACTTGCGCGCGGAACAGGTCTTGCGGGTTGAGCTCCACAAAGCCTGCGGGACACACGTGTTCCATGGGTGCTCGCACAGCGCATGGGGCGCTTGCCTTTGGTGCGGTGCTGCACCACAAACCAACGCGCACCTGGCTGGTGGGACGGCCAAGCGCCGGGCTGCGCGTCCGGCTCCCACTGGCACAAGCGCAGGCACCCGTCGGCGCAGGCCAGCAGCAGCAGCTCGTGCGCCGAGCCCAGCTCACCGCCCTGCTGCTGGTGCCGCTGCAGCAGGGGGCTGGAGGCGGGCAGCGTGGTGGCAGTGAGCGCCGGCGCCGGGAGCCGCAGCGTGCGCGTGGCGTGCAGCTGCCTGCGAGTGTCCTGCACGGCGGCAAATGGCCAGTGGCGCAGCAAGGCATGGCACGGCTGGAGGCCCCGCTTCACAGTGCCGTGGAGCATGAGTGCGGGGGAGTGCGTTGCTGCTGTGGCGCTGAAGGGCTCGAGAGCTGGCGCCCTCATCGAGCTGCGCCGCTCACCAGGAAGAGCACTGAGCCGTCCTTGACCGTCACGGCCAGCAGCGTGCCCGTGCTGCTCCAGCACAGCGACGTCAGGATCCCAGCGCCCCTGCCGGCCGTCAGCTCGCGGCACCCCACGTACTGCAGGCCATTCTGTGCGCAACCGGCGAGCCGCGTAGTACACACACCGCCGGGTTCAGGTCACCGGGGGCACAGCTCTCTTCAAGGTCACCGGGGGCACAGCTCGCTCGCAACGGGAATCACTGACCGCCTTGCGTCGCACCTTGCGCAGCGCCCACAGGCGCACCGCCCCGTCGTTGCAGGCGCAGGCCAGCAGCTGCCCGCCCGTGCCCTGCGGGCCCTTTGCCGGGTTGGCTGGCTGCAGCCCGCTCTCAAACACGTACGCGTGCTTGTAACCCTGCACCACCGCCTCTGCGCCACAGGCACACGACCATACACCACACAGGCGAGGCGTGGCCTCTCCAGCCAGGCAGCCATGGGTGAAGCTTGGAGGCGTGCGCGTGGCGGCCAGGGCGCGCGCTCACCTGCCGGGACGGTGCTGCCCGAGGTGCCCGGCGCGTCGGCGCGCTGAGTCAGCACGCCCTCCTCCAGGTCCCACAGGAACAGCGACTCGCTGCTGGCCGCCAGCAGGTGAGAGCCAGGGCCCTGGGCGGTGCCGTCCCCAGGGGGCCGCGCCTCCCCGCCAGCCGCCGCCGCGAGCGCGTGGAAGGGGTGCAGGCAGCTGGTGCCGGGCTCGACGAACTCGCAGTGGTACACCTCCTCTGGGTGCCCAGAGAGCAGGGCCACTTGCTGGCCTGCACCGTACGCACACCGGCGAGCGCGCGCCCTTGTGCCCCCCCTTCCCAGTGTGCTGCTGCCTCAGCCTAAGCAACTCGACGATGCACGCGGAGATCTGCGCCGTTCGGCAAGGTGCTCACCGTTGTAGGACGGCGCTGAGCCTTGAGCCTTGTCGCCATCGCCTGGGCGCGGCGGCACCTCCCACACGCGCACGGTGTTGTCCGCAGAGCCTGCTCGCACGCACGATCACACGCGGCGCGCTGCTGTGGTGCAAGCGGACAGCCTGCAGGCATGGGCCAGCTAGGACGCGTGCCTGACGCGAGGAGCCGCCCGTCGAGCGACCAGCCCAGCCTGAGCGCCTCAGCCTCATGGCCGTAGCAGCAGAGCACCTGCGCGATGTGACCATCATGCAGCGTCCTCGTTGGCGCACTGCAGTGATCAGGTGATCGCGGATCCCGCTCTCGCGCCACCTGCCGCCTCGCCTGCTTGTGCCGAGCACGATGCTGTCCTGCCACGTCGCCTTCTCGCGACCAGACGCGCACGGTGCAGTCCTCGGAGGCGGAGGCGATCACGCGGCTGTCGTTCGGGTGGAACTGCACGTCAAAGATGCGCTCCGCGTGGCCGTAGCAGTGCTCCAGGCTCACGCCTTGCAGCGCTGCTGGCGCCATGCTGCAGCTTTGGTGCTTGCATCAGGGGGAGGGGGGCCATGCGTCGATGTGTAGTTGAACCACGAGGGCGTGCTCAGCACGACGTGCGCAGGCGGGGTCACGCAGGTATCGCTTTCTGATTCACTGCTTCCCCGCTCCCGCACGCCTCGCCCCACTTCTGCAGCAGGCCCTTGATGAGCAGCGGCCGGTTGCTGATGACAAACTCGGCCGCCACCTGCGCGAGCACGCCAGGACGAGCATCTCTCCAGGTGATCCAGGACCTCGTGCACAGGCGCCAAGCTGCTCCTCACGTGACGTGCGCACTTCGGGCACTCCTTTCTGTTCTCTCACCGTGACTGCCTTCTCCAGGTCCTGCTCCGAGTCCACCGTCCACAGCGCCAGGGGCTTGCCTGCCGCGTGCGCCGCCGCGTACGGCGAGCCCTCGGTGCCGTTGCCCACCTCGAACCGCACAGAGGGCCCGACCATGTCATAGGGCGTCAGGTCCGCCGCCGTCAGGGCCGGCGGCGCGGCGGCGGCTGGCGTGCCGCCGCTGGTTGCGTTGGCCGGCCGCGCCGGCTGGTTGCGTACGGCCTTGATGAGCCTGAGGGGCTGTCCCTTTGCCTCCTGCACCTGGGCCAGCACCTTGGTCACCACCTTGAGCACTGTGGGGTGCACCACCCAGATGGCCACGCTGTGGCTGATGCCCAGGTTGCCCGCCGCGTCGGCCACCTCGCGCACCAACGTGGCGTTGGTCGACGCGCCAGACTTGAGCTCTAGCAGCAGCAGGGGCACGCCGCCGCCGCCGCCGCCGCCGCCAGGGGATGCGCCGCCTGCCTTGCCTGTGGTGGTGGGCGCCGGCAGTGCCTCGCCGTCCTCCTCCCCTGCGCCTCATGTGGGAGTGCACGCGCGCGCCACGTCACGACCGGCAGGACGACGCCAGCACGGCAGCTCAACGGTCCAAGGACAGCGGCCGCACACGCACCTCTGGGCTGCGCGCTGTGCGTGGCGTTGCCTGACGGGCGCGCGTGCTTGCTGCGAGGACGCGGGGCGGGTGGAGGAACCAGCCACGCAGCGAGCAAGTGTGGGGCGCCACAGCGCGATGTAGCCCCCCCTCCCCACACACACACACACACCTCACCCCCCGCCCCGCTGCGCCGCACTCACTGTGCTTCTGTCATGGCGCCAAAGGCCTGCAGCGTCTCCTTGAGCTGCGGGAACATGCCCGACATGGCCTGGCTGACTGACGCAGGGACGCCGGCGCCGCTGGCGCCGCTCCCGCCGCTGCCTCCTGCCGCTGACTGTGTCTGGAGCTTGAGCTTCAACAGCTGTGCCTGCACGCTCACCAGGAACGCAGGCGGCACTGTTCCTACGGTGCACCCAGCCTTCCCGCGACACTGGAGCCTGGAGCGCTCTCGCGTCCCGCCTCGCCACGCTCTCCCCGCACCTTGATGTCGTTGGGGTGTCCCACCACCAGGCGCCCCTTCTTGGTGACGGAGAGGTCCAGGTCAAAGCACACGATGCCCGCCTGCTCCTCCAGCGCGTGCATGCGCTGCACCAGCGAGGCGTGCGGGCCCAGCGCCGCCACCTCGGGCAGCTCCGAGGCGTTGGCGCGGTGGCTGCACACCTGCACCAGTGGAGCCGGCACCATCATCGGACACTGACTCCCCCACGCGCCCACCCAGTGCCCGATCCT
>VFQP010004766.1_pt1 | contig 12336 bp, 22 predicted proteins | sample 3512351 | NCBI WGS metagenome assembly VFQP01 (sample SAMN10412372, study PRJNA504923) | tailings metagenome | isolation source: Relicate 1 Philex TSF1 revegetated site | place: Philippines: Tuba, Benguet | collected 2017-08-29 | reverse complement strand
CACACACACACACACACACACACACACACACACACACACACACACACATACACACCTCTACTTTGAGGCGTGCTGCACCCATGAACGACTTGTCAAAGTGTCGTAGGGCAACCTGTGCATGCTCTGGTGTGCGGTAGCCCACAAAGGCAAACTGACGTGATTGCCCATCCCTGTGTATAGTGGTTGGGGTTGTGTTGGGTGTCGCACAGTGTGTTGCTGCTGTTGGTCAACATCATCATCAAGTTGTTGACGGCTGGCAACGTCGTTTTCGTGCGCAAATCACATCACCACATGCACATTAAACGTATACACATAAGCAAAATGCAACGCACTTTGTTTTAGCTACTTTGCAGTCAGTGATGTCGCCGCATTCCGAGAATAGTGCGTGCACATCTTTGTCTTTTGCATGCTTGGGCAGGTTTTTTATGATCAGTCGTGTACCCATTTTGGAGGGTTGGGAGGAAATGCATGGGGGGTTGTTTTGGGGTGCAAAACAACAACTCTATGAAGGCGGGCGTTGGGCTAACCTGTTACAGGCAGACCAAACCACTGTTGGTAGGCTAACGTAACACAGTGACAAGGCCAGCCTCACCAGCATCCATGCCGTCAATGAAGGCTACCAGAGTTAGGGAAGCACCACCCTCACAACAGCAAGCAACGCATGAGGTGTGCATCTAGAACTAGGATACATTTTGATATCTACCACCTTTTCGTGCTGTGTGCGTGTGATCCAACAAAACCTAAAACCACCATAAACCACCACCATGGTGCACCTACACAGCCCTCTACACAGCCTCTAAACACACGATGGCATCACATCGTAAGGATTTATATGGGTTGTTGGGCGTGGATCGGCGGGCAACTGAGGAGGCCATTCGCAAAGCGTTCAGAGAGCGTGCCAAACAGCTACACCCCGACCGAAATCCAGGAACCGATGCTGCAGAGCAATTTAAGTGCATAGTCGAAGCATACAACATCCTGGTTGACAGCCAGCGCCGAGGTAGGTACATGCGCACATTACTCTTGCTGTATTGCACCTGGTTTGTACTGCGCATAGGGTCCTGTGGCTCGCGATGGTTCTCGTTGACTTGGGTAAACTATGGGGTACCGTTGGTGCCTTTGTTGTTTCTGGTGCGCAGTACTGTGTCTGCATGCTATACGCACGTATCCACACAGCCCTGTATGATTGCTATGGTACTGTGCCACGATGCACGAGGGCTGCAACCGATGCCATGCGCCTGTACCAAGAGCTCTTTGGTGACCTGGGCAGCAGCATGTCGTCTGGCATGACCTCCACCAGTGGTCAGACATCCACGCACCAAGGTGTGGATGGGTGTGGAGGGGTGGAGTGCGACGATGAGGGGGAGGGTGTTACTAATACACACCCAAACACCCAAACACACGGCAGGGCACCCATTGACCGTGAGCATGGATGAGGATGACGATTCATCTGACGTGCAGCCAATAGGATGCTTTGATGCAATGACACGCAGCTGTGGTCACACAACCACATCATCATTGGATGGGATGATGGACCAGTCGTTGCTGCACATGATGGATGCCATGGGCGCAACCATGCAATCCCATTCATTACTGTTGCAAAATCGGATGCTTTCAATGAACAATGTATCATCGGTAGGTGTGGAGGGGTTGGGTGGTCAGTGGTGGATGGTGGATGGAGGATGCACCACACTTGCATCCACCCCATCATATCCACACAGAATGAACTACGCCTGGTGCCAGCAAAGAGCTTCCCACTCAGTGTGACACTCGAGGAGCTCTACACAGGATGTATAAAACGCCTTCACTACACACGCAACATGATCAACCCTGTCACTGCACAAGTAGCATGCTCTTCTCAGCAATTTTTAGATGTTGCTGTGCAGCCTGGGTGGCGTCATGGCACACGGGTATGTGTGTAGGTGGGGATGAGTTGCAGGCATGAGTTGCATCATGTGGTGTTTTCACCCATGGCACACATGTGGCACACCCACCCACACAACACACCCACACAACACACCTCACCAACACACAGCTGACGTATCGGGGCATTGGTGATCAATTGGGTGATGGGCGAACCACCCCAAGCACAGCCAGTGGTGATCTGGTCGTGGTCATCCAGGAACAGCCACACCAACATTACGCACGCTGTGGAAACGATCTCATCACCATCCAACGTGTCCCACTCCTCACCGCCCTCACTGGTGGGTTGGTGCAGGTCAACAAATTGGACGACCAATCTGTAGAGGTGCCATTGACCTCCGTAATCGCCCCGGGCAGTGAGGTGGTGTTGGGGGGACAGGGGATGCCCGACCCTGAAAACCCATCAGGGTGCCATGGCAACTTGATCGTGCGTTTTGAAGTGGACTTCCCATGTACGCTGGATGCTGCTGCACAAACCAAACTGCGAGAGATACCTGAGCTGCAGCAGCAGCAGGCACAGTTGGTGCCCGTGCAGGTTCGGCCGCCATGTGTGCGACGGGATGATCATCCCGAACGATGATGGGATGTACAACATGAATACTCATTTTTCCCCTGTGTGTTATATTTTGTGTACAATGCTGCTTGTAGTATGATGGTGTTGTGGATAAATACATGTGTGCATGGGGAGGGAGTGATTGTGAGGAGGTATCATCGATCCTGCCTGCTGTGTGTTGGAAAGACCACCCTGCTGTGTGCTTTTCAAATATGCCATTATGTTGCTCTGCTGTTGCTGGTATCGTTGCTGCTGTTCTGTTTTTATGTTCCATGTACATACCAAGTCTGCCATGACATAGTGGGTCAACGTGCCCGTAGTCAACAATGGGCGCATGCATGTCGTGTGTGTTCATACTTACCCCAAGTGTGCATGGTTTTTATGTACCCAAGCCACCTGGGGGTGCTGTATGATCATCACCATGCTGTTGCAGTGTCCTACCATTGATCATCATCATCATCATCATCATCATCATCGTTAAGCATCACCATTACTTGCCGCAGTTTTGTGTGCGCTTACTGGGAAATACACATGTAACTAGAGGACAATATGCCATTGTACCAACATACAACATGTTACTGTTTGCTACTGCATGCAAATCATGCAAATCATTCCACTATCATCATCATCATTCACTATCATCACCATGGGAAGCCAATTCCCTTCACTTTTCTATAGCATTTCTACATCTCTCTATATACATAGATACATTGAGATGTATATTCACAGTCTCAGCACCTGTTCAGGGCACTCTACACCATGCCCTGCTTGAGCAAGGCATGCACGTGTCGCTCCACTGTGCTGCGCTGCTGCTTTGCTGATGCCGCCACAGCTGCAGCATCACTACGCAGCTGCAGGGCAGCCTTGCTTGGGATTTGTCGCAAATCTGCCAGCAATGCTGTCGGGGGGGTGATGAGATGTGATGTGTTCATGTGTCGAGCAAGTAGTACCACGATAAAACACAAATCCACACATCAATATACACACAATACACACACCAATGCACACATCAATACACACAATTCTACCCACAAAAAAAAAACCATAGCACCCCCTCTTCCCCTCGAAGGGTACTCTCCACTCTCTCCACTACATACCCTGTGTTGTACGTTCAGTGTTGCGGAGCCCCTTGGACAATGCAACCAGCTGCTGTCCAGTGCCCTTGAGTTTTGATAAACCACGTGTGTATTCCTGTTGTGCAGCAGCAAGTCGCTCCTCTAACTTCCGGGTTTCCATGGATGACTGTTGCATGGCATCCTGCAGGGATTTTAATCGCAATTCAGCAGCTCGGTACACGCCCTCCTCACTTCGAAAACGTGCCAGTGTCAGACGATAGAGCATACGACGTGTGGGGCCAAAAGCGACGAGGGCAAGTGCTGTGGCACCAGCGGTGCTGGCTGGGTGGTAGGTTGCAAACGTGCGTACTGCATCTGGTGGTGGATGGTTGGTGAAGATGTGGGTACACTCGTAGAGACGTGCATTTAACTGAATCTACATCCGATCCGGTGTGTGTCTCATCACATACCTCTCAAATGTGTAATGGCTGTGGATTCGAGGGCTTTGGCTTCATCGCTGACTGCTGATGACAACTCCTGGGGGGTGCAAGGTGTGTGATAACAAGAGCATCCGATAAAAGCACCTCAACTACTACATCACCACCACAACTACTACACCTTGGATTTGTCCAGCAGCTTGTTGGCTTCATCTTGTGCAGTGAGCGCAGATGCACCAAGGGTGGTTGACACTGTTTTTATGCCATCGTTTAGTGTATTGCTCACTTGTCGAGTAATCTGTTGCAGCTTGTCCTGTATGTTTTTTGTGGCGTCCTCCATTGGTAGGGCAAGTTGTGGATCTGGAGGTGAGATGCTGTGTGATGGTGTGAAGGTGTTTGGTGATGTGTTGATGATGATGGTGGTGGTGAAAATGGTGGTGGTGAAAATGATGGTGGATTCAGCTGTTGTGTGCAAGTGCTGTGTGTAAAGGTCATGTTATTCACAACAAGGTGGTCATCACACAAAGTGGTCAGCGCCAACACCCCTGCACAACCCGGTGCACACAGTCCTATGCACACCTGGTAGGAGTTTTATTTGGCTTACTGAACATGTTCACCAAGCCACACACACACGGGAGGGTGCTTGTCCAATGCACCCCCCGGAACAACTTGAAAACTTGACCACCACACAATTCTGTCACAATAACATTCTCATAATAACACAGCATGCCAGGCATGATGCCACGACGACGCAACAGTTCCTCTCGTGGTGGTGGGGATGATTGTTCCAGCAGTGCATGCTCACCAACAAGCACGCAGATGACAGCCGTGGGTCCCTCGCCCCTGACGTCCCTATCACAGTCTTTGCAGCATGCACGCAAAAGTGCAGACAACTTGCTGGCCACAGCACAACAAAACACAGCCCTGGTATCTCTGCGGCATCAAGCAGAAGCAAAGCTCAAAGCCTCGCTCAGCAAAGTGGATGGGCGACTCGAAGACTTGGACATCTTGCGCAGACTGGCGCCAGCAGCGAGCACCTCGAGTGGCGCCAGCAACACTGCATCTCACCAACGCACGCTTGCAAGCCCGTTGCGACGAAGTTGGTCTGTCAACCTCGTACCACCAGCAAATAGGGATTGTGATGGGGTCGTTGGGTCTGCATCAGATGGAGATTTGTCACGCTTGTTGCGCATGTCCACCGCAGCTGTCGCTGAACAGGTAGTAGTAGTGGTGTGTGCACACGTGTGTGTGTGTGTGGCAACTGTATCAACACCACCAACACCATCAACAGGCGGAGCAGCTTGCATCGCAGGGTGCAGCACGCTCAATAGACGCAGTGGGCAAGACACTCCAACAGGCACCCAAAACAGCACTGTTGACAGCACAGGAAACCATGAACAACTGTCACGCCAACTTGCAAACACTTGGCAATTTGATTACACGCAACATCACTGCAACAACAAACAACTTGTTGCAACAGCGTGGGGTGGAGGACGTCACGCCATCGGCGCAGCGATCGCTCACGTGGTCGTTGCCATTTTTCGTGGACACTGCAGATGGAATGCATGGGCCATTTCAGGTGTGTGAGGGTGGGTTTCTTTGATGTGAGATGGGTATTTGTGTCACTACTTGCAGCAGCATCCATCACCATTCCCGTACACACAACCATCCACAGCGTCAGGCAGAAAAGCGCAAGCGAAAGAAGCAACATAAACAGCATAGCAGCTTGCGCGAACCAGGGCGGCATGTGTCTATTGTCACAACTGCATCCCTGCCATGGATGACTGGCACAGCTGTCAATCCCTTGCTACGGGCTGCCTACCTTGCTCGTGATGGCACACGTGAGGTATGGTGGTGTGAACTGGAAGAATACTGTGGTGTTGGTGAACAGTTGCATGTGGTGAAACTCGTCGAGTGACTTGCCGCTGTTCCCACTTATAATCATCACCCCAAAAAAATCATCATCATCATCAGGTAACGCTAATGATCCCCTGGCTTGCCAAAGCTGACCAGTGTGCCATCTTCCCCAACAACATCACATTTGATCAACCAGAGCAGCAAGAAGCATTTGTTCGTGATTGGGTACATCGCCGCACTGGATTTGAAAGCAGCTTCCGCATCAAGTTTTACCCAGCACGATATGCAGCAGAAAAGTGTTCCATTTTGCCAGTTGGGGATCCCACACAATATGTATCAGACGATGAGGTGAGACGGTCACCCAATGGATGATTGATTGTATCATCATGTTGATGATGTTGTTTCTGGGTTTTGCGGCAAACCAGACATACACAACATGACAACCCCAACCACAGGCGGATGTTGCAGTGTTGGAAGAACCAGAGCATCTCACATGGTATCATCATGGTCGCCGCTGGACAGACAAGTTCAACCATGTGGTGGGGGTGATTCACACCAACTACTTGTCGTATGCGGAAAAGGAAGAAGATGGTGGCGTCAAAGCTGCCCTTTTGAAGCATGTGAATGAACTCATGTGCCGCATCCACTGCCACAAGGTAGGGGCTTGGTAGTTATTGTTTGTCATGGTCATTTATCATGTGATTGTGTGATCATGCCTGTTGCACATTCTCCAATACCCCTGCACACACTTTATCACCACCACCACCAGGTTGTTAAACTGTCAGATGCAGTGCAGCAGCTCCCCCGCCAGGTGACCGAGTTTGTGCATGGCGTCCCTGCATCCTTCCTGGAGGTGGGATCTGCCAAAGCTGCTGCTGCTGCTGCTGGACAACCTGCATTCACCAAGGGTGCCTACTTCATCGGCAAAGTGCTCATGGCAAAAGGGTATCATGAACTGCTGGATTTGGTGACACAGCATCAGCAGCATGGTGCAGCGCCATTGCACATTGATTGTTATGGCACTGGCGAGGATCTGCCGCTCGTCAAAGCAGAAGCTGGAGCTCGTCACTTGGATTTGTCGTTTCAAGGTGCACGTGATCATTTGGACAAGTCCCTGCACGAGTACAAGGTGTTCATCAACCCATCCACAAGTGATGTGGTGGCGACCACCACCGCAGAGGCATTGGCCATGGGCAAGTGGGTGGTGTGTGCAGATTTGCCATGCAATGCATTTTTTTCTACGTTTCCCAACTGCTTGACATACAAGACTCCTGAAGAGTTTTCCGACAAGGTGCGTGCTTGGTGGATTGTGGCATGCATGTTTTGGTTGTGTGTGTGTGTGTGTGTGTGTGTGCGCGCGTGTGTAGATCATCTCAAGTGTGTGCATCCTCCTGCTCATCATCATCACCATTCTGTCAAACAACAACAGGTGCAATATGCACTTTCGCATGAGCCACAACCCATGGCAGAGGGTGACCGTCGGCGTCTCACATGGGAAGATGCCACAGAGCGCTTTTTGGATGTTGCTGCCCTCACCCCGGGTCAGCGTCCCCAAGGCCTTGAAGCTGCCATTGACAGTGCATGCTGGGCCACCCACAACACATTGACGGGCGTGGAGGTGCTGCGGGTGGGGGCTGGTGCGGGTGCCAATACACGAGATACACCAGAGGACATGCTTGCGTATGAGCCATCAAGCGCCAACACAATGGGGGCGTTTTTTGACAACAAAACACGTGCACAGATGCATTATGCCAAGCTGGAGCAGCAAGATGTTGTGCAGTAAGTTGTTGATACTACTATGTGTGTGTTTCTCAGTTGTTGATGATGATGATCGAGGTTCTTGACGCAATTGCGCGACTGTACTATATAGATGATTATCACGGGTACAAGATTGAGGGTGCCCGGTTGTTGATGGTTTGGTGTATTATGATGACGACAACGAGGATGTTGATGACAACGATGACGATGATTTTATGGAGTGCTGCTGGTAACAAAATGTGAGCGTTGACTTTTGTTTTTACAAAACTGTGCCCAAAATGTCATGGGCCATAACAGTGTCTCTCAGCATAGTGTTTAGTACACAATGATGATGCTGTTGGCACAATGCAAGCAGCAGCAGCAGCTTGGTTGAACGTTGTTCACAAACAGCAGCATCGATGAACAGTGCTGCGTTTCGGGCAAAGTGGGAGCAGAAATGCCCAGATTGTGGTGCGCGCGATCTAGTGGAGGATCGTGCAGCTGGGGATTTGATATGCAGGGTATGTGGGATGAATGTGGATAATCAAGCACCTGTGTACAGTACACATCACACACCCATTACCAAACACCAGGATTGCGGCATGGTGCTGGAAGCACATGCCATTGATGAAACCTCTGAATGGCGAACCTTTGCTGATTCGGTACGCATCATCATATCACATTCATGAACATTGTACATCAAGTTTGTACATCCACCCCGTCAACCTTCCCCCCCTGCTAGGACAAACCCGGTGCAGACCCCAATCGTGTGGGTGGCCCCTCCAATCCCCTCCTCGAGGATGCAGCCCTATCTACCCAAATCGTGGCTGGCAAAGGGGACGGGGGTGCCGCATTCGCACTCAATCGCCTCGCCCAGCAAAGCGATGGTCGTGATCGTGTCCTCCTTGCAGGTTTTCGAGAGATTGCCAAACTATGTCAGATCCTCAACGTGAATCAGCACATTAAAATGCGGGCACAGGAAATATTTAAACAGGCAACGGAGGAGCCATCCACAAAAGTCCGGGGCAGTGGGAACAATGCAGTGTATGCAGCAGTGGTGTACATTGCATGCCGACAGGAAAATTCACCACGCAGCTTCAAGGAGCTGTTGGCAGCAATTCCAGGGACAGGTGTAAAGGAGGTTGGCAAATATTATAAAAAGATTTTGAAGGGGCTTAATTTGGGTGCAGATGTGGGGGTGGCCAATGTGGTGGATTACTTGGTATGGGGGGATTGTTGTATTCTTGTTGTGGTGGCGATGGTGGTGGGATTTGCAGGAATTTTGTGTGATTGGAATGTGATTGGAATACCACCTTGTTGTTTGATTGTGTATGATCATGGATATCACACCATGTATTGCTGCAATCATCCACACAGCGGCGGTATGGGTCTACGCTGGGGTTGTCAGCACGGGAGCTCAACGTAGCGGAGCACATTGGTGGTGTAGCATGCCCCAAGGTGGGATGTGGAACGTGTGCACTCGTGTTTATGATGCTGCATGGTGGGAGCAGGAGTGCATTGAGAGATGTGGGAGTAGATTGCAACCAGGCATTTGCCTGGTGATGTTTACGTGGCCAATGTCTTTATTCCCAACACCACCAATAGCATCTCTATACCCAACACCACACAGGATGGTGTGCGGCCTGATAAGACGACCAAGCCATGGGATGGCAAGGCACCCACAAGTGTTGCTGCTGCAGTGTTGTACATGCTGTGCAACCATCCAAAGGTACACTGGGATGCCAACAGCATGTCGCGGCAATGCACACTGTTGGATACAGGGGTGTATGTATGGACACGCACTGTGCACCACCCTTGTGCACCACACACATGCATACAGTGTTCCAAGTGCCCAACAGCAATTGGGGATTTATCGCTGATTAGCGGCATGGCGATTGCAACGATTGCAAATGCATACAAAGACTTGGTGAAAGAGGCGGTACGTGGTGGGGGAGAATAAGCATCCATCACACCAAAAACTTGTCGCTACACATCAGCATGATCACCAACCTACTCCCCAACCTACTGCAGGCGTCCCTGATGCCACCAGCCTACGCAGACCCCAGTGACCTGCAAAAACTGCCATCAGCATAAACCACGTTTTGCTCTTGCATATGTGCATGTGTGGCGCTCGCTGTACATGTTTTTGACCACCAATTTTTACAACATCCACGCATCACAAACGCAATCCATAGACTGCAGCCATAACTACAATAAACACCACCAGTGTGTGCAATCAACGTAGGAACACACACACCATGGAAGAACAAGGCACAATGTCCATATTTTCAGGGCCGAGTCTTTCGGAGCTCATGACACGCCACATCACATCATCTGCTCCATCACGAAGACGCGCCAACGATGCCCGTGGTTCAGCAACCACTGGTATTCCACCCTCGACATCCTCCATCTTGCCTCCATCGCGTGATATAATCGATGAAGAATGCAGAAGCATATTGATGATGCACACGTTACTGCATAGTTTGTTACCAGAGGTGTTGGTGCCACGTGAACAACGAGTACGACCTGCTTCATGGCATCGGGTGCCCCTCGTCCCCAGCACTCGCCCTGCCGCTCGAGCAACACGCATAGCCAAGCAGCCACCACCCCAGCTGCCCATGCAGTTTTGCTACGGCGAGCCAATATAGCCACCCAACCCTGGCGGATGGTACCACCGTCTCCCCAGGTCTCCCCTAGGCGGGACGCATGCGATACAGAAAACTGTGTGTGTCCACGTGTGCTTGACTTGCCATCAGCTGCAAAAACTGTGCTTGGTGGCGGCTGTAGGCTGTATTGATGTTGCGTGCAACGCTGTGAATTTCTGACAACTCTTCACCTGGGGGATGCAAGGTGATGTGACTATACACTGTGTTTTTAGTGACCGGTTTGTTTTTTTTGCTGCTGACAACATTGTTCCGTGGTGCTGCACATTTCAGCACACACAACACTCACATATGTAATAGAATTAGAATGAATGAAATGAATGTGGCAACTGGTGCATGGCACACACCACACAAGCTACACACCCCTGCACACACCTGAAACACCCTTGAGTGTACGTGCAGCCTTGCTGTTCCACTGCCCACGTGCAAAGCTGTCTTCAAATTCACGAGCATGTTCCCGGACCTCCATAAACGCAGCATCCACCTGCACAGTGGTGGTTTGTGTGTGTGTGTGTGTGTGTGTGCGCGCGCAGTGAAACACAACGCATGAGGTGTGTGCAGCATGCGCAACATCCACAAACAGCGCTCCTTCACAACAAGACAATGTATGCAATGGAAAACTACATCTACACCACCACACATACACCACCCCACAACCCCTCCCCTACCATTTCATTGAGGCGTTTCACGGGCCCTGCCAGATCCAAAATGCTTCGCAGGCCCCCCTGCAATTCACGCTGCACATTCGAACGCCCATCTGCCCCCCCATCCCCCAGCGTGCCATCCCCCAGCAATGCCTTGCGCAGGATGCTCCCCACGTAGGCATCGTGTGCTGCAACCAGGCTATCCAGGTCTTGTACGGTTTTCAGGTCCCTGCAAAACTCCTCCCAAGATGCCTCCATGACCTCAAAGTGTAGGTAGGTTTGCATGTTGGTGGCAAAGTGTGCCATGTCACTGAGCACACGATGGCAATGGCGCAACTCACCCCACACACCCTCCAGCCCTGTGTTGGGTGGGTGGGGGGTGTTTTGAGTGTGGTGTATGTAAGGTATATGAAGAGGTATATTCAAGATATATTCAAGGTATATTCAAGGTATATTTAAACTACAGGAGGTTTGGGTGTGTGTTTTGAGGAGCGGGTGGTGCCAGTCTACCATACAATACCATACTCCCACATACAACACCATACAACAACACCATACAACAGCACCATACAACACCACCCACCACAACCACCACCACCACCATACACCACCACTCCCATACCTGGCACGGTAAGTCCATTGCGACGTGCCAGTGTACGCAGCTGCCCCAATTTCCTCTCAATAAGCGTCATCTGCTTCCACGCACCATTGAGTGAGTGCTCCACGCGCCGCATACCCCACAGAAGGCGAAAGACACGCAGGTAGCTGTTGGCAGCATCACGGTGGATGATGCTTGAGAGGGGTTGGTCGATTTCATAGTGAAGGACAAAGACATCCCAACCTGGGGGATGGGGGGGATGGGGGGGAACGGAGGGTTTGTGTGGGGGGTATGGAGGGTTTGGTGGGGGGGGATATGGGATATGGACGGTAGGTGTATGTGCGCTGCATGTTTGATATCACGTATGGTGTTGTACACCCATGTGTAACCACCCACCATTCTACACCAATATACACCACTCCACACCAACATACACCACTCCACACCAGTACACACCATTCTACACCAATATACACCAGCATATACACCACTCCCCTCCCCTCCACTCCACTCCATACCCACACCCACACCCACACCTGTTTCCACCCCAGCAGCCTTGTCCAGCCGTATACGCAGCCTATCCATCACATCAGGGTCATCATACTGGGCATTGGATGCTCTTGTAGCTGCATCAAGGGAGGCATTGAGGGAATATTCACTTATGTCTGCTGCACGCTTGCCTAGATCATTACCTACTGCATCCATCAATGCCTTTGTTTGTGTTTTGTGTGGGGGTGGTGGTGACAAGGTGCAGGGATGGTATGGTATGGTATGGTATGGTATGGTATGGTATGGTATGGTATGGCATGGTATGGTATGTATGTATGTATGTATGTATGTATGTATGTATGTATGTATGTATGTATGTA
>VFQP010004765.1_pt1 | contig 12337 bp, 12 predicted proteins | sample 3512351 | NCBI WGS metagenome assembly VFQP01 (sample SAMN10412372, study PRJNA504923) | tailings metagenome | isolation source: Relicate 1 Philex TSF1 revegetated site | place: Philippines: Tuba, Benguet | collected 2017-08-29 | reverse complement strand
GATCTCGTAATCTTCGGCCGTCAGTTTGGGGATCAGGGCGTTGACGCTGCGGTACAGGTCGGCACTGTCCTGCGCCTGACCGGAGATGATCAATGGCGTGCGCGCCTCGTCGATCAGAATGCTGTCGACTTCGTCCACGATGGCGAAGTTGAAGGGACGCTGCACCATTTCTTCCATGCGGAATTTCATGTTGTCGCGCAGGTAATCGAAACCGAATTCGTTGTTGGTGCCATAGGTAATGTCAGAGCCATAGGCCGTCTGGCGTTCTTCGTCGGTCAGGTTGGCGACGATAATGCCGACCGACAGGCCGAGCGATTTGTAAATCGGCGACATCCATTCGGCGTCACGCTGCGCCAGATAGTCGTTGACGGTCACGACATGCACGCCTTTGCCTTCCAGCGCGTTCAGGTAAACGGGCAGGGTGGCCACAAGGGTTTTACCTTCGCCCGTGCGCATTTCGGGAATATAGCCTTCGTGCAGCGCCATGCCGCCCATCAGCTGGACGTCAAAGGGGCGCAGGCCAAGGCGGCGGCGCGCGGCTTCGCGCACGGTCGCGAAGGCTTCGGGCAAAATCTGGTCCAGCGTTTCGCCGGCTTCCAGGCGGGTGCGGAACTTGGCGGTCTGTGCCGACAGCTCTGCGTCGCTCAGGGCTTGCAGGGCGGGCTCCAGCGCGTTGATCTGGTCAACGCGGCGACGGTAATTTTTCAAAACGCGTTCGGAGTGGGTGCCGAACATGGTACGTGCAAGTGCCGCGAACATATGTATTGAGTCCTTTGTTAATGGTCACATGACATATAAAGGATATTGGCCCTAAGTCAACGTTTGCTGGCTGCATAAATTCCCCCGAAAACACCTTGCCAATCCGGAGAAATCGGACTTATATGAGGTCACGATATCCCCCCTTTTCAGGAGAAATATGTAATGTCTATGCGCTTTTGCGTACCTGCTACCGCCGCGCTGGCTTTGTCGGCGCTGGTGATGATGTCCACCGTTTCCATGCCCGCATGGGCGCAGGCGGACGGCGTTGCCGCGACCGTCAACGGCGACAAGATTCTGGTAAAGGATGTGGATAAGGCGATCGAGGTTCTGGGCGTCAAGGGCGCCGCAGCCGATCAGGTGAAGCCCGAAGTGCTGAACCAGATCATCAACGAAAAGCTGATCGAAGAAGCCATCGTCAAAGCCAAAATCGGCGAAAGCGAAGAGTACAAAAAGCGCCTTGAGGTGCTGAAGCTGCAATTGCAACGTCAGGTGTTTCTGGAAGAGCAGATCAAGGACAAGATCGGCGACAAGCAAGTGAAAGCGGAATACGAAAAATTCGTCAAGCAGAACAAAGGCAAGACCGAAATCCGCGCCCGCCACATTCTGGTGCCGAGCGAGGAAGAGGCCAAGCAGGTCATTAAAGACCTAGATGCCGGTGCCGATTTTACCGAGCTGGCCAAAAAACGTTCCTCCGACCCCTCGTCGCAGCGTGGCGGCGACCTTGGCTATTTCCTGAAAGAGGAAATGGTTGAGGAATTCAGCAAGGAAGCGTTCAGCCTCAAAACCGGCAGCTATAGCAAAGCGCCCGTGAAAACCCAGTTTGGTTTCCATGTGATCAAGGTCGAAGAAAAGCGCGAACGCGAAGTGCCCAAATACGAACAGGTGGCCGAAGCCATCCGCCAGCAGCTGGGCAACCAGGCGCTGCAGCAGATGATCGAAGGTCTGCGCGCCAAGGCAGACATCAAAACCTTCATCGGTGGCGAAGCCCCGGCGGCGGCAAAAGACGCCAAGCCGGCAACCAAGAAGTAATATCCTGCGGCCGCTGCCCCTGCTGTGGGGGCGGCGGCCTTTTATTTGTTTTTATAACCGATCATATTTTAGCTAAACAAACATACACAAGGCGCTGATTTATTATGAACATTACAAACCGCTTCAACAAAACCGGCCACGCCAAGCGCGAGATTGTGCTGGATATCGAAACCACCGGCCTGTTCACGCACGAAGGTCACCGCATGGTGGAAGTCGCCGCGGTTGAAATGGTGAATGGCCGCCCGACGGGGCGCGAGTTTTATACCCTCGTCAACCCCGGCCGCGACATTCCTGCGGAGGTCAGCAAGATCCACGGCATCACCAATGAAAAAGTCGCGGACAAGCCGCTGTTTGCCGAAGTAGCGGCCGAGCTGCGCCAATTCATCGCCGATGCGCCCGTGGTCATCACCTGCCGCACCAAGGATGAATACACCCTCGACAAGGCCTTTTTGAACAAAGAACTGGTCGAGGCGGGACAGCGCGCTGTCCCGGAATCACAGTGGCTCAACGTCCGCCGCTGGTCTGAAGTAATGTTCGGCGAGAAGGCGGCGACGCTGGATAAAGTCCTCGACCGCTATGAAGTCAGCCGCAAGGAGCGGGATGAAAACGGCCATAGTGCGATCCTGGACGCGCGTTTGTTGTCCGAAGTTTATCCGCGCTTGCTCAAAGATTACATCAGCTTTTCTGCCAACCCCGCAAATGCGCAGGCATTGGTTTCGCAAACGGGCGCAAACCCTTCAAATCCCAAGTGAGTTAGTGCATGAGCTGTTATGACGCCATAGACGCCCCGTCGCCGCCCGCGCCTGGTAAAATTGTTTATGTCGTTGCTGTGGCTTTGGTCGATCGTGATGGCCGCGTGCTGCTGGCGCAGCGGCCGGAGGGGAAAAAACTGGCCGGCCTGTGGGAATTTCCGGGCGGCAAGATAGAGGCGGGTGAAACGCCCGAAGCCGCCCTGGTGCGTGAGCTGCGCGAAGAACTGGGCATTCAAACGGCAGAGGGCTGTTTGGCGCCGCTGACGTTTGCCTCGCACCGCTATGATGATTTTTATCTGTTCATGCCGCTTTATGTCTGCCGCGTCTGGCGCGGCGTGGTCGAGGCGCTGGAACATCAAAATCTTGCATGGGTTTATCCCAAAGACTTCGGCCAATATCCCATGCCGCCCGCGGATATTCCGCTGCTGCCCTATCTTCGTGACTTGCTTTAAATATGTATACAAAGGCGATTGATCTTAAAGAATTTTATGACGGCTTGCATGGCCGCGTGGTCCAGCGCCTGCTGCGCCAGCATCTGCGCCGCTTTTGGCCGGATGTGAAGGGGCAGCGCGTGGTGGGTTATGGCTATGCAACGCCTTATCTGAAGCCATGGGTGTCGGAGGCCGAACGCATCGTCGCCCTGATGCCCCAGCAGCAAGGGGCGATTTACTGGCCGCCCGAAGAGCGCGGCCTGGTCAGTTTGTGCGACGAGGGTGAATTGCCCATCGAAACCAATTCGGTCGACCGTATGCTGATCGTGCACGGCGTGCAGGGCTTTGAAAATCTGGATTCCATATTGCGCGAGGCGTGGCGTGTGCTGACGGGGCAGGGCAGCCTGCTGTTGGTCGTGCCCAACCGCACGGGTATCTGGGCGCGGTTCGATCATACCCCCTTCGGCCATGGCGCGCCGTATTCCATGGGGCAGATCCGCGGCATCCTCAAAGATTATATGTTTATTCCGGAGCGGGCAGAGCGGGCGCTGTTCGTGCCCCCTTCGGCCTCCCGCCTCATGCTGGCGACGGCGCCGGTTTGGGAAAAACTGGGCACCCGATTTTTCAACGCCATCGGCGGCGTGAATATTATCGAGGCGGGCAAGCAGATGTACGCGGGCACCCCAATCCCCGTCTCGGACACCGCCCGCATTCGCCGCCGTATTGTTATGGGCAGTGCGCCGACGCAGCGCACCGGCGGTCATACGGCCGGCCGCAGCGGCAGTTAAGCCGCCCTTGCCATTCCGGCAAAACCGCGCACAATATGCATCCGACCCCTAACCACGGAGAGAACCGCCATGACCGCCGCCCCGCTGCCCAAATCCGGCATTCTTGATATCAAGCCCTATATCGGCGGCGAAGGCCGTCTGGATGTGGTGCAGAACCCGGTGCGTCTGGCGTCGAACGAAAACGTGCTGGGTTGCAGCCCGCTCGCCCGTGCGGCCTATCTGGCGGGAGCAGACGACCTGCACCGCTACCCCGACGGCGCGGCGACCGATTTGCGTGCGGCGCTGGGCAGAACCTATGGCCTTAATCCTGACAATATCGTCTGCGGCGCGGGATCCGACGAATTGATCGGCCTGTTTGTCCGGGCCTATGCCGGCGCGGGGGACGAGGTGCTGTCTAGCCAATACGGTTTCCTGATGTACCCGATCTGCGCGAAATCAGTGGGCGCCACGCCCGTGGCCGCGCCCGAAAAAGACATGCGCACCGATATCGATGCGCTGCTGGCGGCCGTGACGCCCAAAACCAAAATCGTGCTGCTGGCCAACCCGAACAACCCGACGGGCAGTTATCTGAACAAGGCCGACATGAAACGCCTGCGCGATGGCTTGCCCCCGCATGTGCTGCTGGTGGTCGATGCCGCCTATGCCGAGTTCGCGCAGCTGCCCGATTACGAAGACGGCCGCGCGCTGGTGGAGGCGACGAACAATACCGTGATGCTGCGCACATTTTCTAAAATCCACGGTCTGGCGGCGCTGCGCCTCGGCTGGGCCTATTGCCCGCCTGAAGTCGCGGGGGTCATCAACCGCGTGCGCGGCGCGTTCAACGTCAGCGCGCCCGCGCAGGCGGCGGGTATTGCGGCGCTGTCCGACAAAGATTTTATTCAGCGCGCCATCGACATGACGAATGCGGGCCGCACGCAATTGACGGACGGCTTGGCAGCCATGGGCTTCAAGGTATGGCCGAGCGTGACGAACTTCATCCTCGTGCGTTTTGGCGAGGACGCCGAACAAATCCGCCTGAGCCTGAAGCAGCAGGGCATTTTTATCCGCCAGATGGGCGCCTATAACCTGCCCGACCATTTGCGCATCACCATCGGCACGCGCGATGACAACGCCCGCATTCTGGCGGCACTGAAGCAGATCATCTGACAAGGACTTCCGATCCGCCGTCAGAGGCGCTCAAAAGAAAAGGCCACATTTGCGGCCTTTTCTTTTTTCCGTCATTCCGGCGCAGGCCGGTGTGACGGTGTATTGAGTGTTTACTTATTTTTCTGCTTGCGCGGTGCAACCGTCCCCAGTTTGGGGCCGCCGGCTTCCTGTACCAGTTTGTCGCTGGCGGCTTCCAGTTGCTCCTCCAGCGTTTTCATGGCTTTCAGCGGCGGCTCGCCCGCAGGAATGGGCGGCAGGAATTCAAAAATGATTTTGCCGGATTTTTTGAAAAACGCATTGCGGCCCCAGTACATGCCGGTATTCAGCGCCATGGGCACGATGGGCACGTTCAGGTCCTTGTAGATTTTGGCCAGTCCCGGCTTGTAATCACCAATCGCCCCCGGCGCGACGCGCGTGCCCTGCGGGAAGATAATCACGTTGCGCTTGGTTTCCATCGCGGCGCGGCAGCCCGCAATCATGGCGCGCATCGATTCCATGCCCGCGCTGCGGTCAATCGCAATCAAGCCCATGCGTTTCGGATACATGCCCCAGATGGGCAGGCGGGTGAGTTCTTTTTTGAGGACGATGACCGGATAATCCAGTTTCTCCATGAACGGCAATTTCAGCGTTTCGTATGCCGATTGGTGTTTGGATGCGATGATATAAGGCGTATCGGCAGGCAGGTTTTCAAGCCCGCGCAGCTCCAGATGCAGCCCCATCACGTATTTTTCGATGAGCGAGATATAACCCGCGTAGTAGCGCGAGATCAGCGCCGTGCAGCGGCGCGGCGGAAAGGCGAATGTCCACAGCAGCACAACGCTCCAGAACAGCGAGCCGAAGACATAGAGAAAATTGAAAAGGATGGAGCGGATATAGTTCATGTCAGAAAATCCTGCGGAAGAAAGTGATCACGGCGGCGGCAAGGTATTTGGTGTATTCGCGGATGATCAGGCTGCGCGCCTTGGGTTCGCGCCACCAGTTGTTGATATCCATGCCATCGGGCACGACCGGCCACGGGCGCACTTTCAAATCCGGCGCCGCACGGCGGATTTCCAGCAGCGCGCGTTTCATGTGGTAATGCGATGTCACCAGATAGAATGTGCGGTACCCTTCGGCCTTCATCCACGCTGCCGTTTCATCGGCGTTGCCCATGGTATCGTCGGCGTCAAAGCCCAAAACGACACAGCAATCGAGGCCTTTGTTCTGCGTGCTTTTTTTGGATTGCGCCAGGAGTTCGCGCACCTCGACCCCCTGATATACGCCGGAGACGAAAAGTTTTTTGCCGCGTCCCTGCGTCAGCAGGTCAAAGCCGGTTTCAAGCCGGTTGCTGCCGCCCGTCAAAACCACGATGGCATCCAGCATGTCTTTTTTCGGCAGCGGGCCTGCGCCGGTGCGGGTGTTTTGCAACTGCGCCTGCGCCGCATCGGTAAAGATGCTGCGCGTAAATCCGTAAAGGCCGGCCAGCCAAAGCCCCGCCACCAAAATGGCGGCGAGGATGACCTGCGCGGGCCGCGTCATTTTGTATGAATACGGCATGCGGATCAGCCCAGGCGCCTCAGGGCGCCCAGCACGGTTTTCTGCGCGGTGAAATGCGCAATCATCGTGCCGATCAAAACGGGGGCGATGACCAGCATGGCCCACTCCGGCGTCGTCAGGGCCACATCGGGCAGCATGGCGCTGTCAATGCTTTTGGTTGTCTGGCCGATGGCATAAAGCGTGCCCAGCATGGCGGCCACGCCGCACAGCGCGCCTTTCAAGGTGCCTTTCAGCGTATGGTGGCGGAACTGGCGCGCGATGTATTCGTCTTGCGCGCCGATCAAATGCAGGGTTTCAACCTCTGGCTGGTGGATCGCCAGCTTGGCGCGCACGATGCCGGAAATGGCCACAACGGCCAGCAGCATAATCACGCCCGACAAAAGCAGCACAAAAACCCGCGCGGTATTGACCAGCGTGCTGACGTCTTCCAGCGTGTCGTCATGCGTATCGACGGTCGCGCCCGGTGCGGCTTTCAGAATGTCTTTTTTCAGCGCGGCGACATCGGCGCCCGGCGCGATTTTCATGTCGACCAGAACAGGCAGCGGCAGGTCGGCCGGCATGGCGCTACCCAGCCACGGCTCGATCAGCTTGCGCACTTCGGCGTCTTCCAGTGCGCGGGCCGAGATCACGGCGGCATGTTGGCCCCCCATTGCGGTGAGGGCGCCGATTTTTTTGTCCAGTTGCTTTTGCGCGTCGCTGGCTTCGCCGCCTTTGTCGGGGGCGGGTGCGCGCAGCTCGACCGTAATGCTGCCCGACAGGCCGGACACCCAGCCGGCCGTGACATTGGCAAGGCCAATATTGACCGCGAAGGCCAGCGTCATGAAAAACACCATCAGCCCAGTAACCCACGCCACCAAATGCGCGCCTGCGCCGGTTTCCAGTGCGATGTCATAGCGGTATTTCTGAAAGATCTTCGCGGCCATGGCTTACGCGACCTTCTGGCTTTGCGGCGGTACCACCAGCGTGCCGTTTTCCAGCCGCATTTGCGGGTGGCCGAAACGGCGGATGATCTCGTCGTCATGCGTGGCGATGATGATGGTGGTGCCGTGTTTGTTCAGCTCTTCGAACAGGTATAAAATCTTGATGCCGATTTCGGGGTCGATGTTGCCCGTGGGTTCGTCCGCCACCAGCAGTTTGGGGCGGGCGATGACGGCGCGGGCGATGGCGACGCGCTGCTGTTCGCCGCCGGACAGCGTGGGGGGCTTGGCATCCATCTTGTCGCCAAGGCCGACCCATTTCAGAAGTTCGGTCACATTGCGGCGGGTGTGTTCTTCGCCCACGCCTGCGATGCGCATGGGCAGCGCGACGTTGTCGAAGGCGGACAGATGCGCGAGCAGGCGGAAATCCTGAAACACCGTGCCGATCTGGCGGCGCATGGCGGGCAGCTGTTCGCGCGGCATGGCTGTCACGTCCTTGCCGAACATCGTGATCAGCCCGCGCGTGGGGCGCTTGCCCAGATACAGCAGTTTGAGCAGCGAGGTCTTGCCCGCGCCGCTGGGGCCGGTCAGAAAATGAAACGAACCTTTTTGCAGGCTGAAGCTGAGGTCGTGCAGAATTTCAGGACCCGTGCTGTAGCGGAGGCCGACGTTGGAGAATGTCACCAGCGACATGGATGCCGTTTCCCTTGGGCTTGTCTAACCGCCGCGCGCGCACAATTACGGGCGCGATTCCGGTAAAACAAAAAATGCAAAATTAATGATTTGCATGCTATCCTTATTCACCCTGTTGTGCCACTTTTATTTGTGGTCTTTATGGGCGTATTATAGAAAAAGCGGGCGCGGCGGCGGACGTTCATCATCATGCTTCTTACATGCGAAAAATGCCAGTCTGTCTGGCGGCTGGAAGAAAAGCATCTCGCCTTTGGCGGGCGCGTCGTCCGTTGCACGACCTGCGGCAATACATGGTTTGAAAAGCAGGTGATCGTCCCTGGCGTGACGCCGGAGCCGGAACCCGATACCGCCGCCCCGAATTTCAGCGACATGCTGGCCGATGAAATGGCCGATGTGGCGCCTGCCGATAACGGCAAGTCGCGCGCCGTGGCGCCGATCCCCGCCGCCCATGAATTGCCGACCCTGGACTACCGCCCGGGCGGCCTTGGCCCGACGGCTTTCGGCGGCATGGTTTTCCTTTTGCTGTTTTTTGTGACCCTGGGGGCTGTATTCGCCTTTAAGACGCAAATTGTGCGCGCGGCGCCGGCCACGGCCATGCTGTATGAAGCGGCCGGTGTGCATCTGACCGCACCGGGGGAGGGGTTGACGCTTTCCGCCCTGTCGGCGCACCTGGTCGGCAGCAATATCCGTATGACGGGCAAGGTGCAAAACGGCACCGATGCGCCCATGCGCTATCCCGGGTTCCATGTCATCCTGCGCGGCAAGGACGGCGATTTCCTGAAAGACTGGAAAATCGTTGCAGCCGACAGCCAGCTTGCGCCCGGTGACACAATCCCGCTAGAATTGAATTTCAAGGATATTCCGGGCGGTGCCAGCAGCCTTGAGGTTAAAGTGACGGCCCGCTGACGCCGACTTGATTTGATCGATTTTTTCAGGCAAGCCGTTTTTTACTTTCGAGGTTTTAGATGACCAGCACAAGCGCAGACGATCACGATCATCCGAAATGGATACTGGTGGCCGACGACGAGCCATCGGTGCGGCAGTTTGTCGAACGCGCGCTGAATTACGCGGGTTATGCCGTCACGGCAGTGCCCGACGGTAACGCCGCGCTTGCCGCGCTGGAGGCGCGCGCCTATGACCTGCTGCTGACCGATATTGTGATGCCCGATCTGGACGGCATCGCCCTGGCGCTCAAGGTCAGCAAGGATTACCCCAAGACGCGCATTCTGATGATGTCGGGCTACGCCAATCAGCGCCAGCGGGCGCACAATCTTGATTGCCTCGCGCACGAGGTGATCAGCAAGCCTTTCACCCTCGAAGAAATCACGCGCCGTATTTCAACCGCGCTTGCCGCGTAAAGAGACGTCAGGCCAAAGAAAAAGGCGCGGTGTGTATACCGCGCCTTTTTCTTTGTATGTTTGATTAATTGGCGTAGGGGTCGAGCAGGCGGTCGATGTACTGGCGCTCTTCGCGCGGGCGTTCCCAGTCGTTGGAGCGGCCGCGCAATTCCTGAATGATTTCCTGCACGCGGCGGCGTTCCTTTTCGTCAGGAATTTTGACATCGCTACGGTTTATATTTTTGTTGCCATCGCGGCCCAGCGGGTCATAGCCCTCGCCGTAATTGCCGCTGTTTTTGCCTTCGCCGTTGCCGCTGCTCATCATCATCATCTGTTTCATCTGGTCGGCCATTTGCTGCATGGCCTGATCCTGGCCTTCCTGTAGTTTTTCCAGCGCCTGTTTCTGGTGGGGCAGGGAATCGCCCGGCTTGCCCCCGCCCAGCTGCTGCTGCGATTGTTTCATTTCCTGATCGGCGCCGCCGAATTGCTCGGGCACTTCGGGCATGTTCTCGCCCATCTCGCGCATGACATCGCCGAGCTCCTTGCGGATCTTGCCCTGTTCGCCGGCTTCTTCGCCCGCGTCCTGTTTGGGTTCCATCTTGCCCGTCTTGTCCATCAGCTGCTGCTGGTCGCGGATCAGGTCTTCCATCTTTTGCAGGTTTTCCAGCTGTTTCTGGTCCTGTTCGCCCATGGCGTTATTGGGGTCGAGGGCTTCGATCATTTTCTGCATGTATTCGGTCATGGCCTGCATCTGCTCGCGGCTGTCGCCGTGCTGCATTTGCTCCATCAGCTCTTTCATCTCGGACATGTCCATTTTTTCCATCAGCTTCTGCGCCAGCTCGGGCGAGATCTCGGGCTGCTTCTGGTCGCCTTCGCCCTGCTGCATACGCTGCTGCATGTCCTTGGCCAGTTCCTGCAGGTATTGCTGGGTCTTGCGGTTGACGTCCTCGCTCAGCTCCTGCAGTTTTTCTTCTGACGTGTTTTTATCGTTGAGCGCTTGCTTCATGCGTTGCAAGGCGTCGCGGAGTTCTTGCTTGGCCAGTTGCAGGCCGCCGTCTTCGAGGCGCAGCGCCAGATGCCACAAAATGGCGCGGATGGCGGGGATCTGGTCGTCATGCGGGCTATAGCCCAGACGTTTGATGGACACCACCAGGCCCAGAAACACGCGCAGGTCTTCCTTGATCAGCGCGGGGCGGTTCGCGAGCGCGGCCAGCGAAGCGGCCGCGATGCGGTAGGTGATCGGGTCGTTATAGCGGATCAGACGTTTGCGTTCGCGGTTGATGGCGGCGGCAGAGGGGTTTTTGAATTGCCGCTCCGGCAATACCGTATATTCGATATTGCTTTCGGCCTTGTTGCCGACTTCGTCTGTCGCAGTCAGGCGGATGGTGACGGGCACGCCGGCCATGGCATTCTCGGCCAGATCGACGACGTATTGTTCCGCCTCCCGTGTTTCGCGCCCGCTGAAAGGCAGATCGAGGATGATGGTTTCATGCCAGGGTTCGGCGGGTACATCGGGCGAAGGTTCGATCACGGCCTTCAGTCCCTGCACGCCGTAATCGTCACGCGCGGTATAGGTGATTTTCAGCCCTGCGCGTTCGGCGGCTTCGACGCTGAGGATTTTCAGATCGGCCGGCTCGTCTGCCGTGACGTCAATCTGCCAGCTTCCCAGATCGCTCTGCCACCAGCTGCGGCGAATTTCCATCAGGCCGCTTTTGGTCAGCTTGGTTTCGAGCGTAAAGCTTTGCGGCCCGGCTTCGGCGAAGGTTGCGATGTCCTTGCCGTCATAACGCAGATGCGGTGCGCGTTTGGGGCCGCCTACGCGCAGCTTCAGCACGCTGCCGGCGGGTACGCGCGCCTCTTCGGCCGTTGTGCGGCCGGTCTGCGCGGTCGCCAGAAACACGGGCGCAGCGTTGGTATATTCGGGCGGTTCGATCCAGACATCCATCGCAATTTGGGTTTGCGGCAGTTGGAACACGGCAGGCGCGCGCAGGGCGGCTTTGAAACGCTCCAGCGATTGCCCCTGCGCGATTGCCAGCGACACGGCCAGCAGGGCGATGGCGGCAAAACGCAGGCCGTATTTATCCTGCTTGTGCACGCGCGGGCGCGGGCGCCAGACGCGCAGGCGGGTGAACAGCTTTTGCACTTCGGCCTGCTGGCGGTACCACAGTTTCGCGGCGGCGGGCGGCGTGCCCGGCTCCGGCTTGTCGTGGATCATCGTCAGCGGGCGGTGTTTGAGGCCGCTTTCGCGTTCGATCCGGCGTTCCACCTGCGCGCGGCGGGGCAGGCGGAAACGGCGGCCGACAAAAAACAGCGTCAGCAGCAAAAGCGCCCCGAAGACGATCAGCAGCGCAAAATGTCCCGTCTTGCCCACCTTGAAGATCAGCCCGCTGACGGCCAGCGCGCCGAAGAACATCAGCACAGTAAAGAATGCCCACAAACGCGCCCACAGACGTTCGGCCAGAAGCGAGATAAAGCTCCAGCCCAGTGTCCAGTAATATGCGGCGCGTCTTAATCCATCCATCAGGCCAGCCACCCCGGTATAACGTCGTGTTTGATCAGGTCTTCTACCGTTTGCGGTTTGCGAATGATATCCGCGCGCTTGCCGCTGACCAGTACTTCGGGCGCCAGCGGGCGCGTGTTGTAGTTGGACGACATGACGGCGCCATATGCGCCGCTGGTCATCAGCGCGACCACATCGCCCGCTTTCAGCACGGGCAGTTTTTCGTTTACATGAAACGTATCGCCCGTTTCGCACACGGGACCAACCACATCATACAGCTGCTTGGGCGCGGCCTGACGTGCGGGCCAGATGGCGTGATACGCATCGTACAGCGCGGGGCGCATCAGGTCGTTCATGGCGGCATCTAAAATCAGGAATTGTTTCGATGCGCCTTTTTTCACGCCGCGCACGCGCGTCAGCAGTACGCCCGCGTTGCCGACGATGGATCG
>VFQP010004763.1_pt1 | contig 12349 bp, 13 predicted proteins | sample 3512351 | NCBI WGS metagenome assembly VFQP01 (sample SAMN10412372, study PRJNA504923) | tailings metagenome | isolation source: Relicate 1 Philex TSF1 revegetated site | place: Philippines: Tuba, Benguet | collected 2017-08-29 | reverse complement strand
CAATGCAATTCACACCGCTTTCAAACTGAAATTCGGCCTCGCTGTGATTGCGGAAATTGACTAAAGAAAGGGATTCGACGAACATAATGCAAAATTAACGAATTACAAATTACGAATGCCGAATTAAGAACCCGGAATATTCGTAATTTTCCGTTGTAAACCCGAACCAATGAAATACATCTTTCTTTTTTACCTCATCCTGACATCTTTCTTTGTCTCGGCACAAGTCGACACAAATTCAGATTTGCATAAAACCATCCTTTCCAAAGACAGTTTGCTTTTCCAGGTTGGATTCAATACGTGTGATATCAGTCAATTTGAGACGTTGCTGAGTGAAAAATTCGAGTTCTTTCACGATACCGGAGGCAGATCAGATAAAACGAAGTTTCTGACGGATTTGAAGAATGGTTTATGTAAATCCCCTGAAACATACCAATCCCGGAGGGAATTAATTCCGGGAAGCACCCAGGTTTTTCCGCTGTATGAAAACGGGAAGTTGTATGGTGCAATCCAATACGGAGAACACCGTTTCTATGAATTCATGAACGGGAAAGAACGATTTGCAAGCACTGCGAAGTTTACGCATGTCTGGATTCTCGAAGACGGAGTGTGGAAACTGAATAAGAGTTTGAGTTATGATCACCAGGTAAAATAATTACGAATTACGAATGCCGAATTACGAATTTACAGGGTATCCGCAGCGGATCGAAAAAAGCATCTCAATTCATGCACCGCTTTCAACAGTTTGGAAGTATTTAACCGTTCCTGAGTTGATGCAGCAATGGATGGGTGATCCGGAAATGAACATTGAGATTTTGACGGATTGGAAAATCAGTGCTTCATTTATCGTCAAAGGATTTCACCATGTTCAATTTGAAAATAAAGGAACCATTCTGCAATTGGAACCAGAATGTATTTTTCAATACAGCCATTTGAGTTCCTTCTCCAATTTACCGGATAAAGCTGAAAATTATACCGTCATTACTTTTCGATTGAACGATACGGGTGGACAAACAAAATTAAGCGTTGAAACAGAAAACTTTCCCACCGAAGCGATTTTCAGGCATTGGGAGTTTTATTGGAATGGGACGACACAATTATTGAAATCTCGGATAGAAACGAATCCTTAAAACAGGTAACTTTGTTCCGTTAATCATTCATCCTGAATGTATTCAGACAAAACCTTTTATTGCCAACAATGAATCATCAAACTATTATTTCATTCATCTTACTTTCTTTTTCGCTTTTTTCCAATGCACAGGAAACCCTAAAAGATATTTCAAATCAAAAAACGGAGAATCACATCAATATTCCCGGAACCAGATTATTCATTATTCCTCCGAAAGGATTTACGATTGCGAAAAGTTTTATCGGACTGCAAAAAGGAGAGGATGTGGGAATCCAGGTATATGATCTTGACGGAGGTAATTTCTATTCCAATGCGAGATCAATCAACAGGAAAAAGTTTGAAGACTATGGATTGAAAGTTTATGACTATTCCGAATTTCATTTGAATACCTACCCGGCAAAATATTTATATGTTCAGGGCTCGGCACTTATTCATTCTCACCAATTGACTTTTGGCGATTCCACTTTTTCAGTCATGTTAATGACGGTTTTTCCTCCCGGAGACAAAGAAATGGCTGAACAGCTGAAAACTGCCTTACTTTCAGTTTATTACGATCCTTCTTTCAAAGTTGATCCGTTTGCAACTGCTCATTTTACGATTGATGAATCCGTAACCAGGTATAAATTTTCCATGTATAGTTCAAACCTGTATGCTTACACTCCGGATGGAAAAAAGAATGACGATAAATTCTCTCCCTTGGTTACGATCACTCAATTGCCTTTAGAACAAGGTAGTACATTTGAAACAATCGCCGAATCAGTAATTAAAGGGATCAATCAGAATTCCTTCATCCTAATTGAAAATATTTCTGCAACCCAGAAGACAATCAACGGATTTGAAGCATATGAGAAAATAATCAAAGGATATTTCAACCGAAAAAAGGCAAGATTCTATTACCTCATCTTTAAACAGGAAGAGAGATGCATTGTTTTTTGCGGAATGTCCTACGCAGAAGATGATAATGACCTGAATGATTTTAAAACTTTCGCAAAAACCATCAAATTAAAGTAAACAATCTCCTCAATACATCTAAAAACAATAAGGACACACATGAATAAACAAAAATCAATCGATAAACAACAGGAAGCATGGCAACTGGCAACCAATTTGCACAGCGGACAAACCTATGGCGGACAGCAGGAAGGCGAACGGATCGCATACATCAATCACATCGGCAGTGTTGTTTTTGAAATCATGAATGCTTTCCGGCATGAAAACGGTTTTAATGAAGAATTGGGAATACTCTGCGCTACGCTTCACGATACATTGGAAGATACGGAAGCAACTTTTGAAAACCTGGAACAACTTTTCGGGTTGGAAGTTGCAGAAGGAGTTCTGGCTTTAACGAAGAATGAGGCGCTCGGAACCAAGGAAGAACAAATGCTCGACAGCTTAAACCGGATCAAAACACAACCAAAGGAAATCTGGGCTATTAAAATGGCCGACCGGATTTGTAACCTGTACGCTCCTCCTTTTTACTGGACGGATAAAAAGAAAGCAAAATACATCCGGGAAGCGCAGCTGATTCACGATCATCTCAAGGGCGGTAGCGAATACCTTGCGGAAAGACTTCTCGACCGAATTGAACGCTACAAACAATATTTAGCTGTAAACGAAAATAATGCGCTTTAACCCTGGCAAAATTCTTGCTACTTTCACGAAAAATCTGAATGATATGAAATTAATGATCTTCCTCGCTGTTCTGCTAACTGTTTTCACAGCATGTGAAACACCCAAAAAAGTGATTTCCGATGATACGATTATCAGTATCACGCACGGAACCAATTTCGGACATTGCAGAGGATACTGCAGAAAAGAAGTGATTTTTACAGAAGACAAGGTCATTTATTCTCAATCGGGGGTTGATTCAACAGCTAATCCGGTAAAAATCGGTGGAAATAGCAACTCCTTGAAAGATTGGTCCAAACTGGTTGGTTCACTTGATTTAAAGAAATTCAATGCGATGAAAGAGAGCTACGGTTGTCCGGATTGTGCTGACGGCGGCTCCGAATACATTGAAATCAAAACAATGGGCAGTACAAAACGCGTGACGATCGAATATGGAACTGCTTTTCCTGACCTGGAGCCTTTGCTTACGGAATTGCGGACACAACGCAAAAAAGTGGAGAAATAAGTCCATTTAAGCTTATTTCCGTTTTCTTCATTCCCGTCAATTTATTGACCTATATCAAAGTTTAAGATTTGGAAGCTTCGCAATTTTGCAGCACATTTATTTTAAACAGATCAGTATGAAGAAAAAACATTTTAAGTACATCAACACATTACTTGTTGTAGTACCCATGACTTTAATCATGGCTTTTGTAGGACTCATGCGGAATTACGGTTTCGGCGAGGATTGGTTCCTGAAATTCCTCAAAGCCTGGAGTATTATGCTTCCCGTTGCCTATGCCGCAGCGTTTATCATTATTCCCAATGCCCGGAAACTCGCTGAAAAGATTGCGGTAAAATCTTAAATTAGCGCGAACAGATACAACATGCGGGAAGAACTGATTCGTTACATCCGGGACAAAATCGAAGTGAACGAGGAAGAATTGACACTCATTCTTTCTTATTTCCACCCTCTGAAGCTGAAGAAAAATGAACAAATTCTTTTCCAGGGGCAAACCAGTCAGCAAACTTTTTTTGTCGGTAAAGGATGCCTGAGAATCTATTTTATCAATGAGGACGGGCAGGAAGCAACCCGTTATTTTGCTTTCGAAAACCAGTTTGCAACAGCCTTGGTCAGTTTCATTTCGGGAAATACTTCCGATGAATTGATTCAAGCTGTTGAAAACAGTGAATTACTCTTCATCACGCATAAGGACTTTCATCATTTGCTTACCGCAGTTCCGCAATGGGAGAAATTTTACCGTATTTACCTGGAAAAAGCCTATGTAAACAATACCAACCGTTTGATGTCTTTTCTCACACTTGATGCAGCAAAAAAGTACCGGCAATTGTTGGAAGAAAATCCGGTTATTGTACAACGTTTGCCCAATAAACTAGTGGCTTCCTATCTGAATATTTCCCAGGAAACGCTTAGCAGGCTTAAATCAAAAATCTGAATCATTTTTCTGAACGTTTCTTCATCCCGGTTGTAACAAGCAAAAACAGCAACCATGAAAACAACGTTCTTCCTGTTAGCTACTTGTGTTAGCTTCTTTTCTTTTTCACAGGTTCATCCCAGCGACGAACTCCGCAAAATACAGATTGCTATTTTGTTTGACACTTCCGGAAGTATGGACGGTTTGATCGACCAGGCGAAATCTACGATCTGGAAAATCGTAAACACCGCTTCCAAGATGACCGAAAAAGGAAAAGCTCCTCAATTGGAAATTGCTTTATACGATTACGGAAATGATGAAATCAAAACTCCCAACTGGATCCGGAAAAGAACGGATCTGATAGCCGACCTGGATTCCATTTCGGGACAATTATTTTCACTGAGAACCAATGGAGGCGAAGAATATTGCGCTGCGGTGATCGAATCGTCTGTGAATGATCTGAACTGGTCTACTAAACCTTCTGATCTGCGCATGATCTACATTGCAGGAAATGAACCTTTCAACCAGGGACCGATCGATTACAAGAAAATCCTGAAAATGGCCGCTGCGAAAAACATTGTGGTCAATACGATTTATTGCGGACCTTACGACCAGGGAGTTCGCGAGCTTTGGTATGACGGTTCACTCTTTTCCCAGGGAACCTATTTCAACATTGATTCCGACCAAAAAGTTCCGCAAATCAATACGCCCTATGATCAACAGATTATTACAGAAAATGATTCCCTGAACAAAACCTATGTAGGTTATGGTTCTGCCGGAGCACTACGTTTTGGCAAACAGGCGGAAGAAGACAACAATGCGAAACTCCAGGGATTTGCTGTCATGTCGGAACGGGCTGCTGCGAAATCGAATTCCAATTACAAAAATGCCGGTTGGGACCTGGTAGACGGCCTCGAACAGGGATATGTGAAACTCGACAGCATTCGCGAGCAGGATTTGCCTAAGGAACTGAAAGGAAAATCGAAAGAAGAACAACTAACATACATTGAAGGTAAAAAGGCTGACCGGATCAGGTATCAGAATAATATCAGCGAACTCTCCAAAAAGCGTGAAGCCTATATCGAAGCTGAACTCAAAAAACTCAGTGAATCCGGAACACAAAAAGATTTTGGCTCTGCAATTATTGAATCCTTAGTTACTACCGCACAAAAGAATGGATTCACAATTCAGTAGAAAAGGGTCCCGGTGTTTATCGGGACTTTTGCTTTTTGATTATGATTTCCCCGAAATATCTGTAATTAATTGTGGTACATTGTGCAGGAATTCTTTGTTTTCCACAGATGCACAGATTTTGGTGGCGCTTACCAGTGGGAATTATGTATTTAACGCAGGTAATCTCTAAATCTTTGCGCTCTTTGTTTCTCTGCGGTTTATAAATGGAGTCTTAATTTAACCGCAAAGAGTGGAAGAACGCAAAGGTTTGACCCAAAAGTCATCACTTGAAATTTTTCAAAACATAACCTTGAAGGCATTTTTTTGGTACTACCTGTTTTAAGTACATAAATCCCCTTACCAGTCGCCACAATTTAAGTAGTGAATCCAAAATCTGAATTCGTTGGTGAAATCTCCCGGAAATCAAAGAATATATCGATTCCCACTACCTAAAGATCTCTTTTTCTATCTTTATCCTTGAAAGATTGAAGTATGATCGAATTTGAAACAAGGATCCAATCACTCGACTGGCTGAATTACTGGTTTGTGGAACTTACACCGGATATCCTGGCTCAACTGCCCGGCAGAAAGGAAAAAGGAGATTTCAATCAACGATTACTGATTACACTGGATTCCAAAATTCAGTGGCAAGCCGGTGTTTTAGCGCTTGGCGAAGGAAGCGGATTGATTACCGTGCAGCAAAACCGTTTGAAAAAACTGGGAAAAACCCTTGGCGATTCCGTGTTTGTTCAGCTGGAAAAAGACGAATCCGAATTCGGTGTTCCGGTTCCGGAAGAAATCATCGAATACTGGAACCAGGTTCCGGAATCCAAAATGCGTTTCGATGCACTCACTCCGGGAATGAAACGCTATATCTTAAACCATGTCGATACGGCAAAATCAAATGAAAAAAGAGCCGAACGAACGCATTTGCTCATGTCAAACTTGTTGTTAGCACCTCAAGGGAAGGAAACATTTCGGTTTTTACTGGGGAAAGATTAATGTATTTCTTCAGTCGAATCTATTAAATTTGTAATAAAAAAAGTCAATGCGAGTATATTTAGACAATGCGGCAACTACTCCACTTGCGAAAGAAGTTGCAGAAGCCATGATTCCTGTTTTGCAAAATGAATTCGGAAACCCGTCTTCAACACATTTTTATGGCCGACAGACAAAAGCATTGATCGAAACTTCCCGTCGTGCAATTGCCAAACAATTGAACTGTTCTCCGAATGAACTGATTTTCACTTCCGGGGGAACAGAAGCTGACAATATCGCATTGAATACCGCCGTTTACCAATTGGGAGTCAAACGCATCATCTCTACCACCATTGAGCATCATGCCGTTTGCCATACCATTGAACACTTAGCTGAAAGAGAAGGAATCGAAGCCGTTTGGTTAACAGTTGATTCCAAAGGAAATATTGATCTGAATGAGCTTGAAGGGTATTTGAAAGATGAAAAACCGACCCTGGTTTCCCTGATGCACGCAAACAATGAAATCGGGACATTGACTCCGATAGAAAAAGTAAGTGCACTTTGCAAAAAATACAACGCTTATTTCCACACGGATACGGTTCAAACCATGGGACATTATGCCTTCGACCTGGAAAAACTGGGAATCGATTTCATTACCTGTGCGGCGCATAAATTCCACGGACCGAAAGGAATCGGATTTTTGTATGCCAACAAACGCATCAAAACGGATGTGTTGATTCATGGCGGTGCGCAGGAACGCGGATTACGCGGTGGAACTGAAAACGTATACGGAATCGTTGGTTTGGCAAAAGCAATTGAATTAGCGTATAGCCACCTGGAAGAACACCAAAAACACGTTCAAGGTTTGAAATCGTACATGATTGAGCGTTTGAAAGCTCTTCTTTCGGATGTCACTTTCCACGGGGAAACCGATCCGGACAAAAGTTTGTATACAGTCCTGAATGTTTGCCTTCCGGCTACTGAAAAATCTGGCATGTTATTGTTTACACTGGATTTGAAAGGTGTTGCCTGTTCCGGCGGTTCTGCCTGTTCTTCCGGAGCCACAAAAGGTTCTCACGTATTGGAAGGAATCCGTGCGGATCATACCAGACCGAATGCGCGTTTTTCTTTCTCACGCTATACAACCAAAGAAGAAATTGATTTCGCGATTGAACAATTGGAAGCGATTTACGAGAAAGTCTTAGTTTAATGCAAAATTCAAAATGCAAAATGCAAAAATGTAAAAATTTGAATACCAGTACATTTTTGAATTGTGCATTTTTAATTTTATATTTTGTTTTTTGAATCGCTATGAAACAGATCCTGCTCCTGCTGACTTTTATCTTCGGGTCCTCACATTTGAAAGCTCAAACGTATTTCCCGCCGCTTACAGGGACGACCTGGAGTACAACAGCTCCGGCGACGCTCGGCTGGTGCCAGGATTCCATTGATAAGCTTTATGACTGGCTTGAAACAAGCAATTCGAAAGCTTTTATTGTTCTGAAAGACGGGAAAATTGTCCTTGAAAAGTATTTCGGAACTTTCACAGCGGATAGTTTTTACGTGTGGAATTCAGCCGGAAAAACACTTACGGCTTATGCAGTTGGGATCGCACAATACGAAAACCTGTTGGACATTAATGACCCGACGAGCAATTACCTGGGCAGCGGCTGGACGAGTTTAACGACTCCGCAGGAAAGCGCCATTACGATTAAAAATCAGTTGACTATGACAACCGGTTTGGACGATGCTGTTCAGGATCCGAATTGTACCGATCCTGTTTGCCTGAGTTACAAAGCTGCTCCCGGAACACGCTGGGCTTATCACAATGCCCCTTACACGCTTCTGGATTCAGTGATTGAAGTGGCAACTGGAATGAGTTTGAGTTCCTGGGTTACCCAAAAGATCGGAACCAAAATCGGGATGACCGGTTTGTATGTTTCTGCCGGATACAATAAAATCTTCGTTTCCAAGCCTCGAAGCATGGCACGTTTCGGTTTATTGCTTTCGCAGGATGGTTATTGGAACGGAAATGCCGTTCTCCCCGATCTGACTTATCTGAATGAAATGCGGAACAGTAGTCAGAGCCTGAATAAATCGTATGGCTACCTGACCTGGCTCAACGGAAAACCATCTTTCATGCTGCCGCAATCTCAATTTGTTTTTCCAGGAGAGTTGTGTCCGAATGCTCCTGCAGATATGTATGCTGCTGAAGGAAAGAACGGACAAATCATCAATGTGGTTCCATCCGAAGGCATTGTTTTGGTAAGAATGGGAAGCACGATGGGAAATAGTTTGGTGGGCACACAATACAACGACACTATCTGGCAGTATATGAACCGTTTAACATGTACAGCAGGATTGGAAAGCAACTCACTGGATCTGATCCGGATAGCTCCCAACCCGACAAATGGCTTGTTGCAACTTTCCAATCTGACCGGAAACGAAATCTTCGAACTAAAAAACCAAGTCGGCCAAACAGTTCCGTTTCAGCAAATTGGAAACGAAATTATTTTTTCCGAATCTCAAAAAGGAGTTTATTTCCTCACAATTCGCAAAGAAAACAGGACAAAAACTTTGAAAGTCATACGCAATTAGTGGAAAAATCCACTAAATTTAGCCTATGCCCAACACAAAAAGACATATTCTCATCATGAGTTCATGGTTTCCTACGCGGATTGATCCTTACGCAGGAAATTTTGTAGAGCGCTTTGCACACCTGCTATCGGACACTTACGAAGTCACGGTATTGCATACGATGGGCGACAAAAATTGTTCTTCCATAGAAGTGGATGATCAACAGGTGGAAAATGTACGGATCATCCGGGTTTACCACCGCATTGCCAATAACCGTTTTATTCATTGGTGGCTACAGCGCAAAGCCCTGCGGAAAGGACTTCTGATGCTGGATCATATTGATCTGATTTTTGCACATGTATTTTTACCCCGTGCCATGCAATTCGCGCGTGTGCAACGTTATTTTCACGCTCCTTTGATCGTGATGGAGCATGGTTCCTATTACCGGAAAAAATTGCGCAAGAATTTCCTTTCGCTTCACCAGCAGGTGATTAAACGCGGAAGCCGGCATACCAGTGAGATTGTGGCTGTTTCCAATGTGCTCCGAAGCGATATGAAACCGCTTTTCCCAACAACGAAGATCCAGGTGATTCCCAATTTTGTAGATGAGCAAATTTTTACGCTGCGGGAAACCAATCCGTTGGAGCGTAAAAAATTTATTCATATTTCCACGCTCGATAAGAGTACCAAAAACCCGGTTTTTCTCTTTGACGGCTTCCTGAATGCTTACCTGGAATCCGGGAAAACAATCAGTTTGACCGTGGTTTCCGATCAGAATACCGACGAATGGGAACGATGGGCAAAACTGAACAGCTGTTCCGATGCCATCACCTTTACCGGTCCTTGTGAATGGGATGAAGTGAGCCGGTTATTAAAAGATCATGATGCGTTGATCCTGACTTCCGAATACGAGACATTCAGTATTGTCATCGCGGAAGCCTGGCTGACGGGTACTCCGGTTATTTCAACGGCTGTGGGAATTGCTGCAAATATGACGGAAACATTGGGAATCAAAATCGAACAAAACAATATTTCTGATCTGAAACGCGCCATTCTGAACATGGTCAACGGTAAAGTCGAATACGACCGGGAATTTCTCCGTGCGTTCGGGATGCAATTCTCCAAAGAAAGCGTCAAGAATCAATTGATCGAGTTATTTAACAAGCATTTTATTGTATATGAATAGTTCAAAATGTTCACTTGTTCAAAAAGTTAAAAGGAAGCTTATTTGAACTTTTGAACCCTTTGAATTCTTTGAGCTTTACCAATGAATAAACAAAATCTCTTCCAGCACATTTCCGAAACAATCACTGAAAAAATTGGCCGGCTTCAGCAGGATATTAAGGATTTGCAAAAGGACATTGCAGAAGACAATAAAAGTTCCGCGGGAGATAAATTTGAAACTTCACGTGAAATGGCGCAACAGGAATTGGGGAAACTCAGTACGCAATTAGTTGAACAGCAGCGCCTGAAAAAATTACTTGAAAGCCAGGATACTGAAACTTCATCTTTCATTAAAGTTGGCTCGCTGGTTCAAACGGATTCCGGTATGTTTTTGGTCGGTATTCCGATCGGTAAAATCACTTTCGGAGGCATTTCCGTCATCGGTATCGGAGTTGGTGCTCCATTAGGTCAGTTACTTTTGAATAAGTCTGAAAATGACCGGGTAACTTTCAATCATCAAAGCTTCGTGATTGAAAAAATCAGCTGATTCAAGGGAAATACTACATCCTTTTAGTTTGTGTTAAGAGAATATTAATTGAGTTCATGATTTATTTACACAAGACTTACAATCCCATAATTTTACTCTTAATTTAGAATAACGTTATAGCCGTTCCTTTGTGGCAAAATTAAAGCTATGAAGATATTTCTATCCGTTGTTTCATTATTATTAGTCAGTATTGCATTTTCGCAAGACAAGAACACCGGAGTAATTCAGGGAAAAGTAATCGATTCCGAAACAGGAGAAGGACTTCCTTCCGCCCAGGTCGAATTGATTGAACAAAGTAAACGAATCTTATCCGATATCGAAGGTATTTACAACTTCAGCAAACTGGAAAAAGGAACATATTCCATTCGGATTGTTTATCCAGGAATCCCGACTCAAGTTGTGAATGACATCCAGGTAAAAACGGGAGAAGTGACGACTATTGATGTAGTCATGTACCCTCCGAGTGAAGATTCGATTGCAGAAGTCGTGGTTACGGCTAAAAGAATTACGGACACGGACCAGGGAGTTGTTTTAGCTCAGAAAAACGCGATCAGTGTTGGTGACGTAATGTCGAGCCAGTCGATTGCAAAATCTACTGCAAGCAACACCAGTGATGTGTTGAAGATGGTCAGCGGAGCAAGTATCCAGGACAACAAGTTTGCGGTGATCCGTGGATTGAATGACCGATACAACGCTGCTTTTTTAAATGGTGCTCCTCTTCCAAGTTCGGAAAGTGACCGTAAGGCGTTTTCGTTCGACATGTTCCCTTCCAATATGCTTGACAATTTAACGATCACCAAATCGGCTACACCGGATCAACCGGCGGAATTTGCCGGAGGTTTGATCCAGATTAATACCAAAAGTATTCCTGAGAAAAACTTTTTCTCTTTCCAGTTGGGAACAGGAATCAATACCATTACAACATTCAAGGACCGTACTTCTTATAAAGGAGGTAAAATGGATTGGTTGGGAATTGATGACGGAACACGAAAAATGCCGGCTGCGATTCCTTCTCAGGGAGATTACCCGACGAACATTCACGAACAGGCAAAAATTGCTCAGAAATTTTCTACAAACTGGGGAACAACTGAAAGTAAATTTTTACCGAACTTCAGTGTCCAGGCATCCGGAGGTTTCAATAAGAAATTCGGGAAACGCGAATTCGGAATGATTGCTGCTTTAACGTACAGCAGAAGCTTCAGCTACAACGAAACGGTTCGCCGTGCTTATACCAACAGTACTGACCCGAATTCTGCTCAGTCTACTCAAATCGATTACGATTACCTGGATAAAAACAATGTAACAAATTTACTTGCGGGGGCTTTGGCTAATTTTGCTTTGAAACTGAATGAGCGAAATACCATCAACTTCAAGAATATTTACAGCATCAACTCTTCGGATAAATTGATCAACCGTACGGGAGAAATCAACCCGTTGGAAAACAATCCGAACCTGATCCGCTCCAATGCTCGCTGGTTTACTTCAGACAGGGTTTATTCCGGCCAATTGGAAGGACAACACGGTTTGAAACTTGAAGGATTGAAAATTAACTGGTTGGCAGGTTACAGTAATGTGCAGCGTTCGATTCCGAACTTAAGCCGTTCGATTTACACACGCAGTAAAACCATGAATGCTGATAATCCGAATCCGTACGATACGATGTATGTTGCAAACATTTCTTTGACAAATGTGGGTTCCAGCTACGGTGGAGGAATGTTCTTCTCTGAAAATCACGAA
>VFQP010004762.1_pt1 | contig 12350 bp, 22 predicted proteins | sample 3512351 | NCBI WGS metagenome assembly VFQP01 (sample SAMN10412372, study PRJNA504923) | tailings metagenome | isolation source: Relicate 1 Philex TSF1 revegetated site | place: Philippines: Tuba, Benguet | collected 2017-08-29 | reverse complement strand
GTGTGTGTGAGGGTGTGTGTGAGGGTGTGTGTGAGGGTGTGTGTGAGGGTGTGTGTGAGGGTGTGTGAAAGGGTGTGTGTGAGGGTGTATGTGAGGGTGCGTGCTGCGTTGAGGGCTGTTGTCAGTGGAATGGTGTGCACCCCCCCTTTGAGGCGGGGAGGAGGAAGCATGCCTGGATGATGCTGTCAAAACCATCACACCCCCAACAGGAGTGGGTGGATGTCAAGGGTACCTATGTGGAAAAGGGGTACGTCAGCACTGAATCCACCGCCGTGCCTGGATTGCCGTTTTTGATTGCTGTGCTTGTCGGTTTGTTTGCTACCCTTGGATATGTGGTTGCTGCCACGTCTTGATTGGTTGTATTGCTTGGAAACTGCTGCATTGTATGTTTCTTGTCACTATGTAGTACATAGTAGGGTCCTATAAAGGCCACGGCCAGCGCGTGAGGTCATAAATCAGCCACAGCAAACACTCAAAAGTAAGCCCATTCTTTTTTCGGCACGTCTGGCACAGTCGTTACATATAATACTTGTTATCAGTTTGACACAACGTGTCATCCATAATGCCCCTGCCGCGCACACCAGATGTCAGCACTTTTTGGATCGTGGAGAGCCCGAGTGACAACGAGTGATACGTCTCAACGTCAATCCTCTCATGACAACACCACGTCGCTCGCTTTTGGTGTTGTGCTGCAGGGCGTTGCTGGTGTGCACGCTTGGCATCGTTCTGGTGTCAGGCACAGCAGGCAACGCAAACACAGCTCAAATGCTGTTGGATTCCATCAACAATGCACAAGGCAGTTTTTCCATTCCGGGTATGGTGCTGTACGGCTGTACATACGCCTATCAAAAAGCCACATTTCCCACCCATCATCATCCACACAGCCAATGAGCCTGTTTTATTTGCAGGCTATCGTTCCACCAGCAACACGTCATTAGCAACCGTGGCGAGCAATACAACATTTGTGGTACAACCAGATCAACCCAATGGCAACGCACTGGTCGACTTTGGCAACGAGGACTACGTCATCAATGTGCAGCCCGGTGCCATGCTGGTGTTTCGGGGTATAGCTCTGCAGGGATTACCACCCAACTTTGTGGAGCCACCCATGGGGCATCCTTCTCTGAAAAACGAGGGGCTTTTGACATGGCCGGCGGTGTTGATAGAGCCCGGCGCCACGGTAGGTTGTTTGGTCGGGGGGGGAGGGTGAATTTTGTGTTGTGGATGATGGATGTTTGGTAGTACGTGGTATGAGGTATTTGCTGTCACATTGTGTGTCACCTACACCTGTTGTGCCACCTGTTGTGCCACCTGTTGTGTCACCTGTTGTGTCACCTGTTGTGTCACATAGCAGCACCATCTGCACCCCATCATCCCAACATCATCCTAGGTTGGTTTTGATGGCGCAAGCATCGTGTTTGCTGCCAATTGGTGTGGTCCGAGTCAGCTGGGTATTGTGGTAGAGGCGCTGAGGGCGAGGTATAATTCATCAGATGTGCTGCTAAAGGATGGTGCGATATATATAGGATTGAATGCCACGGTGGAATTGCCTGTGTATGACCGTGATACTAATGAATCTGGTATGTGTGTTGTTGGTGGTGTGGTGTGGTATGGTGTGGTGTGGTGTGGTGTGGTATGGTGTGTTGTGTTGTGGTGTGGTGTGGTATGGTGTGTTAAATTTGTGCATGCGTTGTGGGAATACATGTTGTGTCATGGTCTTTGCTGTGTTCTGTGCTTGTGATGTTTGTTTGGTCAATGTTTGTCTGGTCAATGTTTGTTTGGTCAATGTTTGTCTGGTCAATGTTTGTCTGGTCAATGTTTGTCTGGTCAATGTTTGTTGATGGAGTCAAGATCAGCATCCCCATGATCACCCCATATGATCACCCCATGTGATTACCTTATGAATTGGATACCCTATGAGTGGTACCACTGCGACCACAACCCCATGCACCCCCCTCTACAACCTCATGCACCCCCCTCCACAACCCTTCTACACCCCCACCCCCCCACAGTTGGCAACTGCACAATGTGGACAGCAGGCACACGGTTGTTGTGTTACCCAACACCTGACTTAGCAGGGAATGGGAATGGTTTGGTGGGTGCAGTGCCACCAGCCAAGGGATCAGGTGTGTTGTATGTATGATTATGGGTAGTGTGTGTGTGTGTGTGTTGTACATGATGGGTAGTGTATGTGTGCTTGGTGTTGTGTGTATACATTGTGTAGAGCGTGATTTATATGCATGACCTGCGTGCATATATTTATCTGAGTGTTGACCATGAGTAATGTTGACCATGAGTAATGTTGACCATGCACAATCCTCCTCTACGCATGCCCTCTTCTCTACCCCTTCTTCTCCCCTGTTCCCCACCGACCCGCTCACCCCCCCATCACAGTTCAATCAGTCAACCCTCTCCGCACCGCCTCCCCACCCGACACCGCCCCCTCCTCCTCCCTCTCCCTGGGGGTCATCCTCGCCCTGGCCTTCACCATACCCCTTGCCGTACTCGCTGTACTTGCTGCTGCATTTGCGCTCCTGCGCTACCACAGGCGTACCAAGTATCTTGGGGGTACAGACGATGGGAGTAGTAGTAAAGGGGGGAGGAGGGGGTGGTCGTCGTCGGGGGGTGGGGGGTGGGATGAGGAGCGTGGGGGTAGGCAGTGGTCTGATGAGAGGGTAGGTGTGGGGGGTGGGGTGGGGTGGGGTGTGTGTGATGGTGGGTGTTGTATGTATGCAAGTCGTTGTGCATTGCTGTAGTGTTGCACGTAGTATGCATGAAGTATTCATGTATACACAGCACTACATACAACACTCGTATTGTTGTTTTGTACACACGTACAGCCCCACACATATATACACACACCATGTACCTTCCCCTGCTCTTCACCATGAAACACCCACCCCCACCCCCACCCAACCACACCCACCCCAAACCCCACACAGCACCCCACAAGCAGGGGCAGCAAAACACCACCTAGCGCCTACCAATCAAACAGCAGCACCACCGCAACAGCAGCAGCAGCAGCTGTTGATCAAGTGGCTGTTCGTAGTTGGCAGTTGAGACATCAACAGCCATCGGGGTTGGTCTTCGGCAAGAAGATTGGACAGGGGAGTTATGGACAAGTGTACAAAGGTGAGGGTGGGTGGGTTTTGTTGTTGTTGTTGTGTTGGGGGTGGGGGTGAGTGTGTGGGGGTGAATGTAGAGTGGGGTATGGGAGGGATATGGGTTGATTATGGGGAGTATGTTTTGGATGTGTTTGGTGCTTTATATGTACACACACAAATCATGAATGCTGCACCACACACACTATACACTATACATCACGCACACACACACACACTACACACACTCTCTATATATATACACACACAATACGCTCCCTACACACACACAGCCATGTGGCAGGGTGTGCCGGTGGCAGTCAAGGTAGTGTGTGATGATCATGCAGGTCAACAAGAGCAACAGCGCATAGAGGCAGGTGATTTACAGCTTGCCACCTCCATCATTCACCCCAATGTGGTGCCAACGTATCGTGTGTGGGTGCAGCGCAACACACCACCATCACGCAACACATCACCTCCACTTGGTGTATCATCTCCACCTGTGTGTGGCTCGCCTCCATTTGGTGCATCACCTCCACCTGTGTGTGGCTCACCTGTCTTGTTACAGCAGCAGCAGGGACAAGGGGATGAGGAGGAGGGGCAGCACACACCACCACTAGGTGCATTGTTGTTGTTGTTATTGTTGTGTGATTGTTGTTGTGTGATTGCTGTTGTTGTTTTTCGTTGTTGTTATATGATTGTTGTTGTGTGATTGCTGTTACTATGTGATTGTTGTTATTGTGTGATGTTGTTATTGTTCTTGTTGGCAAAACACACACCCTCACACACCCTCACACACACACACCCATCCCACGCACAGACACACCGTTTTCAATGAGCCCCCCTGTGTCCCCCTTCACAGCTGCTGCGCATATATTGACATTGTCATGCACGCACAAGTCATGCACGGACAACACACACACTGACAACAACACAAGCTGCACGGACAACAACACATCCCACAACAGCACCCCACCATCCCTGCAGCACAACACATCATCCACCGACCCCCTCGCCCACTCCTCCCCACCACACCAACACCCACAAGAACACCCCCCACCAGTGCTCTACGCTGCTGACAGTGCAGTGCTGTCTCTTGCCTCAGATTCTATTCCTGTGCAAGATGATGATGGGGGGAGTGGTGTCGGTACAAGTGGTGACGATGTGGGGGGAAGTGAGGATGTGGGCGGAAGTGAGGTTACCAGCACAAGTGCCCATGAGTATGGTGGTGTGGGACCTGGTACATGTGGGGTGCGATCAAGTATAACAAAGGCAACAGGGACAGCACATGATGGACAAACACCACATGATGCAGCAACAACAGGTGAAAAAACAACAACACATGAAGCACATGTAGCAAGTGCCATGTGTATACAACATGGGGTCAAGGGTGGTGTACTCAGTGATGATGGTCAACATGATGGTCAACATGATGGTATTGATGAGGGTATGGGTCAATTGAGGAAGAAGAAAAAGTCAACTAGTAAGACCTTTATCATGATGGTATGTGGGTTGGTGAGAGACTGTGTATGGAGAGTGTCTATGGAGTATGTATGTGTATGAAGAGACGTGTGGTTGTGTGGAGGGGGATATGTACCAGTGCATCATGATGCTATCTCATACTACACACCCTAATACACAACACCAACACACAGCACACACCTTAATACACAACAACAACAAACAACACCAGCAAACAACCCCAATGCACAACCCAACACACAACACCAACACACTATCTCAATACACAGGAATGGTGTGAGATGGGGTCACTACAACAAGCTATTGCCAATGACGAACTGATGAAACACAACACAAGGGCAACAAGAATGGTGGGTGGGTGGGTGGGTGTTTGTGTAAGGGAGGGAGGGAGAATGTACAGGAAGGAGAATGCATTCTGTCTATATGTATAGTGTGTATAGTGTGTATTGTGCTACATACATAGGTCCCTACTCATCTATTGTACATACATGCTACATACATGTTGTCCACTGGCATGCACGTTGTTCCCCCCCTCACTCGTTCTCCCCCTCATTTCACTATCAACAGGAGGTAGTGTTGCTGTGCTTGCGTGATGTTGTTGCTGGCATTGCTACCCTACACGAACACAACTTTATTCATGGGGATATCAAGAGTGCCAACAGTATGTGGGGGGGGAGGTGGGGAAGTACCTTGTTCTTCAAAGGGGGTGGGGGAGTGGGGTGGAGTGTGATTGTATGAATGGGTGGTTGTGGTGTGGTTGTGGTGTGGCATGCACACAACGTGCAATACACAATACACACACATACACATAGTCACACACCACTCATGACTCATCATGACACACATACACACACACGCGCAATAATATACACACACAGTATTGCTCAAGGCCAGCAACATTAACAATGACCCACGTGGATATGTGTGCAAGGTATGTACATGAGGATGTGTGTGTATATATGTGTGTATGTGGGTGTATGTGGATGTGGATCTGCCTGTATATACTCTCTCACACACTCTTGTACGTACACACACGTGTACATGCAATCTGACACACTTGTACACACTTGTACATGCACAGGTGGCTGATCTAGGTCTCTCACGTTGGTTTGGTAATGATGGACGCAAGACACACACCATTACGTGTACACTCGGTACACTCGCATATCAGGTACACTGCTGTTGATGCTTGTATTGTGTTTTGACTATGTTGTAATGTTGTTTGACCCTTTATAATGTAGACAAGATTGTCCACGCATCCATGCACACCTCCCCACACCTTTCCCACACACCCCTTCTTTTCCCACACACCCCTTCACCATCTCCCCACCCCACCCCCCCTCCACACAGCCCCCTGAGATGATGCATCAAGGCCGATTATCAAAAGCATGCGATATCTACTCCCTGGGCATGCTTGCATGGGAACTGTTGACCGGTCAACAGCCATTTGCGTCAATGCACCCTGGGCAGGTGTTTTACCATGTCGTTGCATTGCAGCAGCGGGAGGATATCCCGGATGATGTACCTCAGGCGTACAAGGTGTTGTTACAGGAGTGCTGGGCGGAGGATGCAAGTGCTCGGTAGGTGGTTGTGTGGTGGTTTGTGTGTGCGGGGTGGTGGTTGGGTGGTGGTTGGTGGTTGTGTGTGTGTTGGTGGAGGATTGTGTTGGAGAAACATTCACACAAGGGTATTGTAGGTACAGGTATCATGATCATCATCACTCCTTGTAGTTGTCAAACAAACACACACACACACACACACACACACACACACATATATATATATACACACACATCCCACACCCACACAGTCCATCAGCTGGGGAGGTGCTCAAGCAAGTCAACACCATGCTGAACAACTTGCCCTCTCTCAACAGCAGCACCAGCAGCGCAATGGATAGCAGCACCAGCAGCGGCAACATGATGGTCAACAACAACATGATGGTCAACGACAGCAACATGATGGTCAACAACAAAAGCAACATGATGAAGGAGTATGATGTTGGGAGTGCATCTGAATACAGCGTGTAGGCGTTGACCATGATGTTGACTCATGGTGTTGACCATGAGCAATTGGTCAAACCTGACTATAGGCAGTTGATTGGTGATTGGTGAAAACACTGTGATTACTGTGTATATACAAGGTTGCTGTGTATGCAAGGTTGCTGTATATACAAGGTTGCTGTGTATGCAAGGTTGCTGTGTATGCAAGGTTGCTGTATATATAAGATTTCTGTGTATATTGTATGATGTATACACTGTCTGCAGTTTGCTTGCTGGTTGCGCAAAAACAACATTATTGTTTGAGATGCTTTACATATGCATGTGTTCTATGCACCAGTCTTCATCAAATCACATATACCTTGCCATGGTCGCTTATTCTTTATTGTTGCTCATTATCCCCTTCTGCCCTCCTTTTCTTATTCTGTATTGGTGCTGCGACCAACAGAGGTTGTGATAGTCACAGTCGGAAGTGATAGGAGGTTGCAATGATGGGTATGTGAAGCGATACGAGGTTGAAGAAGTGATTGCTGGTTGAAGTCTTTGAGTTGGTGCGGAGTCTTTTTCCCCCCTTGCGTTTCTTGCAGGGTATCTTGCATACTCCACTGTGCAAGTCAATGTCAAATGTCTATCATATCATCGATGTAGACCACGTACGCAGCTTGTGTCTTGACACCAACACAGTGCTTTAAAGGCCTGTGTGCTTTTTTGGTGTGTGTGTGTGTGTGTTGGTCGTACATACTCCAACTAGAATCTATGTATACAGCAACGTATCCCCTTTTCCATCCACCTTGCTTCATTGTTTGTACCACCACCGATACACACAACCGAGTTGTTGTTTTGTTGCGAGTTGTGGCACCATGCAGAGTTGACCACTGCTGTGGCGTTGACCGCCAGGGTGCCCCCATGTTTGTTTTCGGGGTTGTTGTTTTCAAGCGTTGTGTGTATATGTACAGAATGCCGTGCTATATTTCAGGCATTCATGTACCACCCATCAATTTTCCACACGTGAACAAATGTAACCGGTTGTTGTTGTTGTTGCAAATGATCGTCGTTGCAAAAATGGTTGTTGTGTAGCACATACTCGTTGACAATGGTCGTTGTAGCAAAGAATCCCCCCTCCCTTCTACGCCTCGTGCGCTGCACATTTCCCACCCTGTGCTTTCTCTCCCTCCACCCAGCGTGCCACGTATGCTGAGATATGTGTGCCATAGTCCTTCAGCACACGCAGCCCGTCCTCTGCACACACACGGCCCCTGCACTGTACAGCACCACACGCACAGTCGAATGCTTTAAATTCTGTGGCAAAAGTTGCATACTCGAGTGTGATGGGCTCCCCACGGGCAATGTTGCGGCGGGCATACACGTCCATGCTGTGATTTTCTGTGTCAGGGGGGTGCCAATACACGGGGTGTTTTGTGCGAGAGAAAGCATCGTCCTCGACAACAACACTGTGCCTCAACAACACCTCAAAAACACCTCCACAGCAACAAACTGTGCTTCAACAACACCGCCCCCAACCCCCACATACCGCCAAACCAACAGTTTGGGTCGCAGCTGTGGTTGACAGGCCTCCAGTCAGTAGGATCGTCACTCCACATGCACCACACATCCGTGCTGATGGGGTAGGCATAGCGGGCAAAGTCATCCAATGCCTCGGGGCCCCATTCAGCCTGTGCTTTTGCCTTCGTGATGAGGGTGTGTGGCTGTCCCTCATACCTAGGAGGGGGTGGGGTATGTGTGGGTGTGTGGTGGGGTGGGTGTGGATGTATGAGAATGAGTGTGGATGGGTGGTGATGAGTGTGGATGGGTGATTGTGGCGCACACAGGGAGTGGTGCCGTACATCATGCAGAGATATGTGCAGTGGTTTGATACATACTACACACACATGTACACGTACACACACACGCACAAACACCTAGCGGAGCACGAGCTCTCCCTGGGCAATGTCTCGAGCAGCACGCAGGCCATATGCCAGCTGTGGGTCATACACCACCTTGACAGTGCGCTGTGCATGCTGTGCATGATGTCTGGCGAGTGCTGCACGTATAAGCAGCTCTACAAAACCTGAGGGGGGACGTGGCTTGTGTGGTTGTGTGGCTGATGATGGTGTTGGTTGTGCAGGTGGAATGTGCAAGGTGAATATGCAGATGCAGTAAGCAATACACGACAACAATTACGTTACAACATCCATGTCCCTCCCTCAACTCAACCACACTCCCACACTCCTCTCCACACACCCTCGCACCTGTGTGCCCCAGTGGGTCATGCTGCAGTATGAAATCAGCAGAAGCATACTGCCCAGGAGGATACAGCACCCCTGCATTGGGATTGAGTTCCAGAAACTGTGGCACCCCATCCTTGTTTATACGAAAATCAGCACGTGCATAGCCACAGCCCTTGAGGGCCTTGAATATTTTGATAGAAGCTTGTTCGAGCTGTGGTGGGATGGGGTGGTGTGAGGTTGAGGTTGGTGTAAGGTTGAGGTGGGTGTGAGGTTGAGGTTGGTGTGAGGTTGAGGTGGTGATGTTCTTGTTGAGGTGGTGATGTTCTTGTTGAGGTGGTGATGTAATTGTTGAGGTGGTGATGTAATTGTTGAGATGATGGATGATGTACTTGTTTGGGCACCCACAATCCGCCACCACACAGACACCTGTGTGTGCCCCTCACACCCCACACCCCATTCACACCACCCTTGTCAAGGGGTGCACCCTGCTACCTGTACAGCAAGCTCTTTTTCACCTGCACTCGACATGTCAAGTGGCTGCCACGTCATGCCCTGCCACTCTTTCCACTTGAGGTCGAAATGTTTGAATGTCTGACCCTGTGGGAAAATGCACTCGACTGGGACACACGCACGCACTCCTTGTGGGGCATCAGGGTCCTCTATGACCAGGACTGTTACTTCACGACCTGCATGTACAAGGAGGAGGGGGGGTCGAATGTGTGTGAATAATAGTGAGTGTGCGAAGGTGTATATGTATGTGTGTATGTGCGTGTATGTTTATGTATGTGTCATCAATATGCTTGATAATGATGGGCAACCACGGTCAACATGCAGTCAAACATACACACACACATGCTGCAACAAACCCAGAAAATACCCGCACCCCCATCCCCCAGCACCTATGCACCCTCAACACATACACACACCCAGCACCTGCGTACCCTCCACAAACTCCTCCACCAGCACACTGCCCACTGTTTCCAGCACATGCAATGCCTCCTTGTGTAGTGCACTGGCATCGCTGCACCGGGACCCATCATGGATGCCCACACTGCTGTACCCACAGGGATGCTTGACTATGACTGGAAACTTAAGCTGTGTGGCAGCTGCCTGATGGTGGGGTGTGACACGTATAATGTACAGATTGGTGTACAGGTTTGACCAACGGTATGTTGTTTACAGGTTTGACCAAAGGTGTGTACATGGGAGAACAACCCCCCCCCACACACACACCTCTATATCCTGTGTATCCTGCACCAGGACGTAATTTGGTGTGCCTACCCCCTGGTAGTAGGCCAACATCTTCATATACACCTTGCTGGGCTCATAAAACGCCCCGTCTGGTCCCCGTGTACGGCACTGAAAAAGCCTCCAGTGCCTCGACCACCTCTTTGCCTGCACGATCCTCATCCCATGCACCATCACAGAGGTTGAAAAACACGTCGTACTGGTTGGATCGGACGAGCGTGCGGATGGTGGGGACGGCTGTTGCCTTGAGTATCTCGTGGTAGGCAAACGTGTATCGTGGGTCGTTGGGGCTGAAAAGACGGGCTGGATTGCGTTGGATGGAATCGTATGGTGCTATTTGGCTCGTGCTGTTGCTGGAAGAGGAAACGAGAACACACACACGTAATGGTCGTGATGGTGATGGTGAAGATTGGACGCTGCTGCTGGGTGGTGTCGCCATAATAACGTTTGGGAGGGTGCACCACTGCGCACGATACCAGCTACGCGTGCACGTGGAGAACAGGGCAGTGGGAGAGCTGCAAAACCCTTGTGTATGGTTCAAGATGAAGTTGACTTTGTATTTTGCTGGTGTTTTGTTGGGCTTGGTTGTTTTTATTTGTTGACCCGTGCGTGACGCCCTGTGACACATTCAACCCGGCACACCTCGAAACACCTCGCAACACCACTCCAAACACCACTCCATCCCGATGGCCACCACCAAAGTGCAAACACCCTATTCTTTGTCTCCTGACCACACGTCGTCCTGCAGCAGCATCCCCAAACGATGCCCAGCCACATACCGTCGATTAAATGATGCTGAATACGCCAAGCAGCAGGTTGTTCACTATAGACGATGTGGCCAGGATGCAACACACATTATCACCCACAACCATCCTCCCACAGGAATCCACATGGGCAGAGACACGTACATGTGCAGCTACCCAGCACAAGGCACTGCATGCACGCGTTGCATTTTCGCCTGGCGACGACGTGTGTAGCTTTTCCCATCGCAGCTTGCATGAACGCCCCAACTACCTCACAGTGCAAACCTCTCCCACCCAACACATCCTCCTTTCTCCAAGCTGGCTTCAAAACATCAACCATGGCTGTCAGCCCAATGTATGGGGTGGGTGTGGGGGTTGTGGGGGTTGTGGGACAGGGTAGTGCCATCCTTTGAACAATGGCATCATGTTACAACGTTGTCTGCGCATGGTTGCACCTATGTATGCCTCTTGTCATCACACACGACCAGGTGTTTTTCAATACGACCACCATGAAGCTGCAATGCCTGCGCCCTATTGCACCGGGTGATGAGTTGTGTTTTTTCTACCCCTCCACCGAGTGGGAAATGGATGCCCCTTTTCCTTGCCTGTGTGGGACCCCCTGCTGCTTGGGTACCATCCAGGTTTGATGGTGGTGACGCTACCCTTCACCCCACACACACCCTGTTACCCTTCACCACACACACACCCTGTTACCCCTCACACAGGGTGCCAAGCACCTCAAGCATGATGTCGTTCCCCGGTATCGTCTCAATGACCACATCCACGCATTGCTTAATGCCAAAGAGCAATAGGGAATGCGTTGCTTGTTGCCAAGGAGCGGTAGGGCATTGGCCATTGTGTACCCGCAGGCTGGTGTTCGTGTAGCCATGGGGAATGCATTGCTTGGTGCCAGGGAGCAACAGGGAATGAGTATGAGCAATGTTAGGGAATGAGTGGGCATGCGCAGCATGTGTGTGTTGCAAGGGGGCTCATGGTGGTTGGGTTTGTTGCTGTTGAACACAAAATAACGCTGCGCACCGCTTGCACCACCATGCACTTCTTTCACACCATGGAATAGCAGATTGTTGTTGCTGTGACAGCAGTGCAGCATGTGTAATGGGCAACAATCAACCGGACATGGTGCAACAATCAACCAACAATCAACAGCAGTTTACAAGCCTATGTATATCATGATGCTATAAAAACACAAAAAACTATTTGCACGTGCATGTGTGTGTATCCCTTAATGCACAAAGCACTATGCAGCACGCAAATCATCAGTTCCGACGAAGAATGAGGTGTGCAACAGCAAAGAGCAGGTGGGATGCCATCTCAAGCCCTCCAAAAGCAGATGCTTCATCTTGCTACCCTGTTGAGTTCTAATGGTGTCCACCAGGGCCATTGATGTACTCTGTGGAGCATATGGGTTGGAACGTGTGCGGTGGGAGAGTCATTGGATGATGAGAGGGATGTTGTGACAGGCCATGCAAGCAGCAGTGTGTGTGTGTGTGTGTGTGTGTGTGTGTGTGTGTGTGTGTGTGTGTGTGT
>VFQP010004761.1_pt1 | contig 12360 bp, 15 predicted proteins | sample 3512351 | NCBI WGS metagenome assembly VFQP01 (sample SAMN10412372, study PRJNA504923) | tailings metagenome | isolation source: Relicate 1 Philex TSF1 revegetated site | place: Philippines: Tuba, Benguet | collected 2017-08-29 | reverse complement strand
ATTAACCAATAAAGGTGTCTTCCAGGAAGTCCACTTTACCGGTAGAGATATCGTAGACCGCGCCGACAATACCGATCTGCTTGCTTTGCAACATATCATCAATAATGTCACTGCAACGAATGATAGTATCGATCTGGTATTTCACGTTTAACGCGCAAATCTTCTCTACAAAATCACTGTTTTTTGAATTGCGCTGGGCCGGATCGGTAATGGTCTTTTCGTGACGGATAGAAGGTTTGATCAGGTTGATAATCTCGCCAATATGACCATCTTTAAAATCGTCACAAGCCGCTTTCACCGCGCCGCAGGACGAATGGCCCATGACCACAATCAGCTTGCTACCCAGGTACTTGCTGCCAAACTCCAGGCTGCCGATGGCTTTGTCTGAAGCAATATTACCGGCCAGGCGCACGCTGAAGACATCGCCCAATGCCTGATCAAACAACAGCTCTACAGGCGCACGGGAGTCGCTACAACTTAAGAATGATGAGAACGGATGCTGTTTGTCTTTGGTAATTTGAATCAAGCTCTTGAAGTCTTTGTCCTGCTCGCGATCGGTAATAAACCGGTGATTGCCTTCAATCAAGATATCCAGTGCTTCACGCGCGGTCATTTTGTCGCGATCGAGTAATGGGTGCTTGTACATATTGTGTATCCTCTACTAATAAATTATGTTGCATGGCTGTGAGCCATGCTTTTTTGGTTAATGTCCCAGCATATGCTTGGGTGGTTTGAAATCGATGGTTTCTACATCAATATTTTTCAACTTGGCGTGCTGTTGGTAGCCGTGGATAAACTCCACCACATCATAAGCAATTGATTTGCTATTGGTGCAATCAATCACCACTTTGCTATTCGGTGGAATGGCTTCCAATACTTCCAGGATGCTGGCCTTGTTAAAGAAGGAAACCTCTTCCGCCAGCACTAACTCATACACCTCTTTGCCCTCTTTGGTAGAACGCGTTTGCTTGATGTAGTGCGAATTGCGATAGCTGTGATGCAAGGTGAAGAATATGGCAATCACCAGGCCTAGGCCGATGCCGGTCAACAGATCGGTAAACACGATCGCGACTATCGTCACAATAAACGGCACAAACTGCTCCCAGCCCAACTGGTACATTTGTTTGAACAGTTTAGGTTTAGCCAGTTTGTAACCCACCATAATCAGGATAGTGGCCAGGCTGGCCAGAGGGATCAGGTTGAGGAAGCTGGCAATGGTAATTGCACTCAGCAACAGCCAGAAACCATGCAAGACTGCAGACAATTTTGTTTGCGCACCAAAAGTCACGTTGGCACTACTACGCACAATCACCTGCGTAATCGGCAAACCACCAATCAGCCCTGAGACAATATTACCCAAGCCTTGCGCCTTGAGTTCTTTGTTGGTCGGTGTCACGCGTTTGTGTGTATCCAGCTTGTCAGTCGCTTCGACACAAAGCAGTGTTTCCAGGCTGGCGACGATCGCCATCACCAACGCAGTTTTAATCACCAGCGGCTGCGTGATCTTGCTGAAATCAGGATGGGTAAAGAAGCTGGCAAACTCGCCCAAGCTGCTCGCTACAGGCAAGCGCACAATCTGGTCGTCACTCAAGGTGAAATTCAACCAGCCACGCATAAAGGCCACGTTGAGCAGGATACCGACCAGCACCACCACAATCGGCCCTTGCAGCAGTTGGAAAATCCGGTGTTTTTTGGTCAACACCGTATCCCAGAGGATCAGAATCGCGAAAGACACGGCCGCAATCAAGACGGCGCCAGGGGTTAACAGGTCCCATGCCTGCAAAATATCGCTGAAGGTATCATGCCCTGCAAACGCGTCAAAAGATTCATCGCCTTCGTAGTCCGCATCGTAACCAAATGCATGCGGAATCTGCTTGAGGATAATCAGCAAGCCTATGCCTGTGAGCATGCCGGTAATCACTGAAGATGGCACAAAGTAGGCAATAAAACCGGCTTTCAACTGCCCCAGCAAAAACTGGAATACAACAGCGAGCACCACCGCCGCCAGAAAAACTTCATAAGAACCCAGGTTGCCAATGGCCGCCATCACAATCACAGCCAGGCCAGCTGCCGGGCCACTGACACCCAACTGCGAGCCGCTGGCCAGGCCAACAACAATGCCGCCGACAATACCAGCAATCACGCCCGAAAATAGCGGCGCACCAGAAGCCAGGGCGATACCTAAACAAAGTGGCAATGCCACAAAAAACACGACAATGGAGGCTGGTAAGTCTCGATTGATGTGCTTGAACAAGTCTAGCGGGCTAGACCCCTGCACTGAGGTTGACATGGTGTATATCCTTCACAAACAAAACTATTGTTATATTGTTAATTTTTATAATTGACGCGATGACACACAAAACCCCGCAATGATGCGGGGTTATTGTTAGAGCGGTATCAGCGAATTAATCCGCTGTGGTGCTACCGGTATATGGACGTTTGCCAATAAAGTTCAAACGCATTTGTTGATGTTTATCGAAGCCTTTTTCCGGCTTGTCAGTCACGATGCCCGCACCTACCCATTTTTCATCAGAGTTTTGTTTCGCTACAGGTGTTTTGGCATAAGGACGCTGACCTAAAAAGTTTTTATGATGCAAATCTTTTACGCCCATGTCCTGATCCAGTGTTTCCTCTGCATGTACATTAGCCATTAAACCAAATGTCACCAAGAGTGCCAATAATAATTTACTCATTTATCGCTCCTACATAATTTATTTGTGTATACACCTGGGGCAGGTGTAAGGTAATTATGTGCCAACAACCTTACGCAACACTGACTAGAAAGCACGCTTGCCCAGGTTGTGCAGTTTTAATACCTGCTGCTGATTGTTTGGCTCCACACGCAGCGTAGCCCCTACCCAGGCTTGCTCGGCATCAGCCTTGGCAACCACTTGTTGATAAGGACGCTTACCCAGGAAATGTACCTGATGTGCTCTTTGCACAGCCTCTACATTAGTGTCAGCCGCCTGCACTGGCAACACAACACTCAAACCCAATACCACGGCAACGATAGCAGTTACTTTACGCATATTATTTCTCCTTTAATTGTCTTTCAGACCAGTTGTTTCGTTTTGTATGAATGTTGATGCATTCACGATGGTTTGCATTTTGCCCGTGGTCTGGCAACAAAAAATCTACCGATATAGGTAGTTCGGTATATACTAAACGGCATATGCCGAATGACAGCCCCCCACCCACAGAAAGCGCTTTTGCCTTACGCAATGCGCTCAAACAATCGCAGGTACAACTGGCTCACGACAGGTTGTTTGAACGGCTTGGACAGAAATTGTTCATGCATGGCTGGTCTGAAGACTTACTACAATGGCTGCTTGATGAGTTGTGCATGCAATTCGGCGCGGCACATGGCCTGATTAGCCAGCAGCATGCCGGGGCATTGAAGATACTGGCGCAACGTGGAAAAACTTTTCCGGTCGGCGCTCGGGTGCCCATGTTGGGCGCGCTGGGACAATGGCTGAAAGAACCCATACACTTTGAAGTACACGCGCAATTTGTGCCCAGCCTGTGGACTCTACAAGCAAACACTTCACCTGCCATGCATTGCTACCACTTGCCTATCGCCTGCCAGCAACGCGCTGTGGGTTTACTCGGGATCATCACCGGCAACCCCTTAAGTCCCAGCAACCTGCAATTACTACATAGTGTCTGTGGCCTACTTGGATTCGCACTGCAAGGACACAGCCAAACCGCCACAACCATTGATGATAGCTACCTGCAAAAACTCACGCCCCGTGAGCGCGAAGTCTTCGCGCTGCTGCCTTCAGGCGCAAGCAACGCCGCATTGGCGCAAAAACTAGGCATCTCGCCGGGCACCGTCAAAATCCATATTGAACGTATTCTAAGCAAACTGGACCTGAACGACCGCACGCAGGCCGCCGTCAAAGCCGTTGAGGCCGGATTCAAAAGTGATGGGTTATAACAGATGAAAGTCATACTTCATGCCATGACGAATGCCACCCACCGCATGGACCGCTTGTGGCAGGATTTATCGCTGACCACCAAAGGCATTGTGCTTAATGCCCTACCCTTGACCGTATTGCTGGCCTCACTGGCCCTGATTTTTGAAAGCGAACAACAAGCCGCACTGCTGGAAAGACGCGTGCAAAATGCGCTACAAATCCAGCAGGATATCCAGACCCTGCAAACCCTGTTGCTCGAAGCCTCCACCGGCGTGCGTGATTTCCTGCTGACAGGTAACCGCCAGTTTCTGACAGGCTACGAAAGCGCCAGACAAAGCATGCCACACTTACTGAGTTCACTGGAACACAACCTGGATGACCGCTCGCAACAACACCTGTTGCAAGTGATTCATCCATTGGTCGCCAAAAACCTGGACGACCTGGCGACCCTGGCTAGCCACAGTGAAGAAGAGGCTGATGAAGCACTGATTGGTAAATTCAGCTCACAGGGCAATGCCTTAAATCAACTGCGTGCCCATCTTGAGCGCATGAGCTTGCGCGAATCCGCCATCGTTAACCAGGACAAAAAAGAAGTGGTGTACGAACGCAAGCGCAATTTACGCATCACGCTGATGGCCGTGATTGCGGGCGTAGTCGGCTCGCTGATTGGCGTCTGGCTGTTTACCCAAACCATTGTCGCCCGCGTCAAAACCATACGCGATAGCGCCATACACCTGGTCAAGGGCGAACCTCTGGCCTTGCCTAGCATCAGCCGTGACGAGTTGGGTGAACTCACCAGTGAACTGGAGCATGCCTCGCAATTGCTGACACAAAGTGCGCAGGAAGCGCACCTGGCCCGTGTAGAGGCAGAAGAAGCCAGTGCTGCCAAGAGTAATTTTTTATCACGTACCAGTCATGAGCTGCGCACGCCATTAAACGCGATTTTGGGCTTTGCGCAGATCCTCGAAAACGACTTGCCCGAAGGGCGGCAAAAAGACAGCGCCACGCTGATTCATAATGCCGGCCAACACTTGCTGAAGCTAATTAATGAAGTACTGGATATTTCGCGCATTGAAAGTGGCGATATCAGTATGTCTATGGAAGTCATCGCCCTGAATCTACTGCTAGAAGAAGCCTACCACTATCTCAAGCCACTGGAAAAAGTGCGCGACATCACCATAGAAACGCATTTTGAGCCTGATTTGAAAGTGCGCGCCGACCGTCAGCGCTTGCTGCAGGTGATTTTAAACCTGCTGGCCAATGCTTTGAAATATGGTCCAGAAAACACCAGCGTCATCTTCAGTGCTTACCGCCTAAACGGTCATATCCGTGTCGATGTGAAAGACCAGGGGCAAGGCATCCCAGCAGCCTTGCGCTCGCGGCTCTTTACCCCCTTTGATCGGCTGGGGGCTGAGCGCACCGTGACTGAAGGTACAGGCTTGGGCCTGGTGCTCAGCAAGCAACTGATGGATGCCATGGGCGGCCAAATCGGCGTTGCCGAAGACCAAAGCCTGTTCTGGATCAGCCTGCCAGAGGCAGTTCAGGCCACCCCAGTGACAGCCATGAACAAAGAGATTGCCATTGACGCTGCGCCGCACCGCGCAACGTCGGCTACGCCCGCAGCCAAACGCCACATCCTCTATGTAGAAGATAACCATAGCAACCAGGCCCTGATAGAAGCCATATTAAGCAAACACAGGCACCTCAAGCTACACCTGGCGGCCAGTGTGCAAGAAAGCATGGTCTGGTTGCGCGATATGCAGCCAGACTTGCTGCTGCTGGACCTCAACCTGCCGGATGGCTCGGGAGAATCCTTGATCCAGCATATTCAATCCAGCCGCACAGACTTGCAACATATCCCGGTGGTGATTTTAAGTGCAGACGCCTTGCCGGAAACTATGCAACGCCTCAACACCCTGGGCATCGCGCATTACTTTACCAAGCCGTTGAATGTCGCCGCTTTTAACCAGTTATTACTAAAACTCCTACCAGAGACCCCATGAATATAGAACAACTACGTGCCTCCAAAATTTTAATCGTCGATGATGCCGAGGCCAATCTGCGACTGCTGGAAGAGTTACTGACCAAGGAAGGCTTTGAGCAAGTCATCAGCACAACCGACTCGACCAAAACCATGGACCTGGTCAATGCGTTTCAACCCGACCTGATTTTGCTGGACCTCATGATGCCGATACTGGATGGTTTTGCCGTCCTCGACCAGCTTTCACACCATGTCGGACCGCATGAATACCTACCCGTGCTGGTGCTCACCGCAGACGCCACCATCGCCACGCGCCGCAAGGCACTGGCATTGGGTGCAAAAGACTTTTTAACCAAGCCTTTTGACCCGATGGAGGCCATGCTACGTGTCTGGATACTGCTTGAGACACGCTGGTTGTTTACTCAACTCAAACAGCACCAGCCTAACCTGCAACTACCAGGCTATTCATCCTGATAGTTAGTCAGTTGCTACTGGTGCAAGATAAGCGCGTTTACTTACAAATTGTAAATTTGTACGCGCACTTAGCGCCTGTAGGCGAATATCTTTCTTCAGGCTTGCGCCCTCCCAAGCCTGATCTGCATTTGCAGTAGACAGCTCAAACACCGGTCTTTTCGCAATGTTTTGAGTGACAACAGACTGATCCGCCATTGCAGATCCAGCAAATGACATGGTAACCAAACCAATTAAACCAACTAATTTCACTATTTTCATCGCACGCTCCTTTAATTGAGACTTCACTATTGCCGCCTTTGTGAGACGGATTTGATGGTGTTCACTCTAGCGCACTTGCCTTACAGCAGACTTTCACAAATCTTTCACCAAACTGAATGCCTGCCCGCAGCATTTATCTGTGTTTTCAGTTTGAATTAAGGCGCGTGCAGTATCGTGAATACTCAATCAATCACATGGAGATCACGATGCATAAAGCCTCAAACAAATCCGTTAACCTGCTCATGATCGCTCTATTCTTAGGCGCGATGGCCAGCCACCCTGCACTGGCAGACGATGATGATGACGTGCAAAAAATGACTGAAAAGGCCAAAGCGTTTGGCCTGATTTCACATGAAGAAGCACAAAGCAAAGCGCTGGCAGCCAAGCCCGGTGTGGTGAAAGAGGTCGAACTGGAGCGCAGAAAATTCAAATCCGGCTGGGATTACGAAGTTGAAATTGTCGATAGCAATGGTGCCGAATGGGAAGTATATATCGATGCCAAAACCGGCAAGGTCAACAGCATCAACCGCGACTGGTTTTAAGGCTTAAACGCTGGTGCCTACCGACGTGGGTGCCAGCGTCATCTGGATGCGCAAACCACCCAGTCGCTCAGAGTGCGTGAGCGTCACCTGGCCGTGGTAGTGCTGCACAATATCCTGCACAATCGCCAGCCCCAAACCACTGCCGGGTTTGGATTCATCCATACGCATACCGCGCTGCAACAACGTATCCAATGTCGGCGCGCTGCTACCTGGGCCATCATCTTCAACCACAATCTGGATCACGTCTTGCACTGATACATGTAACTGCACCTGACCGTGACACCATTTAAAGGCGTTATCCAGCACATTACCTAGCAACTCCAGCATGTCTTCACGGTCAACCATCACGCGGACCTGCCCATCGTGCTGCCAGGCAAATGCGACTGTCTTATTGCTATAAATCTTCTGCAAAGTGGTCACCAGTTTAGGTAACTCTACATCTAAATCAGTCTGCTGGCTGGTGTAAACATCGCCCATGAGTCGGGCGCGTTTTAATTCACGTTCTACATCATGGTGTATCTCTTCGCTACAGTTTTGTATCATCTGCCCTAACTGCGTATCCCCATCCACGGATCCGTTACCCGCCAGCAATTGCAACTGCGCCAGGCGGGTTTTGAGCCCATGTGCCAGATTGCCAATGGCCAGGCGTGAACGCCGGGTTTTCTGGCTGGTACTTTTGAGGATGCGGTTAAACTCGTTGACCAGCGGCATGACTTCAGACGGGCCGCCGGCATTAATCTGCTGTACCTCACCGCTGGCTACTTTTGCCAGGTTTTCCTTGATGTGCTGCAAAGGCAGCAGCGTATTCACCACAATCCAGCGCTGTAATGCCAGCAACGCCAGCAAACCCAGCAAGGAAAACACGCCATACAACCAATGAAACAGGCGCAGGCTTTGCTGAAGCTCGACCAGGCTTTCTGCAATATAAATCGTGATGGTGCGCTGCTGTTTACGGTAAGCATGCCCCAATAGCAGCAACGGTTGCGATTCCGGGCCGCTAACATGGCTGACCCGCTCCTCACCGACCTTGAGTGCACTCACCGGCATATCCACATCCCACCAGGAGCGAGACTGTATCTTGTGTGCAGCGTCCTTGCCTGTATTGTCTAGCAGCACAATAAAATAGCGGCCAGAAAAGGGGCGCTGATAACTGGTTGTAATCAGTCGCGGCTCCAGCGCCAATTCTCCGCGCGCGTTCACCGACACGCCGGCCAGCAAGCCTTCGGCTTCTTGTTGCATACGCGCCGTCATTTGCGACTGGATTAAATGGTCTATGGTAAAGGTGACCACCGCCCATTGCAGCGTCAGCAGCCCAACCAGGCTCAGCGTCAAGCCCAGCGATAGCTGTCTGCGCAGCGACTTCATGCGCCCACACCTGGCATCTGGCTGACAAACGCATAACCCTGACCACGTTTGGTCTGGATGCGGTCGACACCGACTTTCTGCCGCAAGCGGTTGATATAGACCTCAATCACATTGCTGTCTTTATCTGCATCATAGGCGTAGACATGCTCGGTGAGTTCGGTTTTAGAAAAAATTCGCCCGGGATGCAACATCAGGTAGCGCAGCAACCTGAACTCGGTACCCGTCAATGCATGCGCAGTGTCGCCCTGCCAGATGGTTTGTGTCTGCTCGTCCAGGCTTAAATCTGCCACTACCAGCGCGCCATTCACTACACCCACGCTACGCTTATGCACGGCACTGATACGTGCCAGCAATTCCTCCATATGGAAAGGCTTGGTCACATAGTCATCCGCGCCCAAATTAAATGCCTCCACCTTCTCCTGCCAGCTGCTGCGCGCGGTTAATACGATTACCGGCATACTGCCAGGCTGTGCACGCCATTCAGCCAGCACATCCAAACCAGGCTTGCCCGGCAAACCGAGATCCAGGATCGCCAGGTCATAGGGCTCAAGCGTACCTTGTATGCTGGCCTCACTGCCCTCTTGCAGCCAGTCGCAAGCATAGCCCGCCGCTTTGAGTGCCTGCTGCGTCTGGGCGCCGAGCACAGCGTCATCCTCTACCAACAGCAAACGCATACTTTAGTCGTCCTGCTCCATTTTGAGTAACTGCCCGCTCTTAGCGTCCAGTTTAAGCTCCCACACCTGGCTAGCGGCATCCAGTATCTCAACCTCATAAATATACCGCCCATGCTTTTTCTCAAGTTCGACCTCCAGAATCTCGCCAGGTTTATAGCTTCTGGCTTTTTGTGAGATTTTTTCCAAGCTCAAAATATCACCTTTCGCCGATAAACGCCCGGCGTTGTCGGGGCTTTCACCCGAATCTGCGCGTGGCAGATAAACCAGTGCAAGTAATACAAGCACCAGCGCGAAAAGCGCCATCCATATACGGCGTTGCATCCAGAACATAGGCCCAACACTCCTGAAAACCACTGAAATCGACCAAAGTTTAACAGTATTCATCTTAAACCAAGCTGAATTCAGGCCTGCTCCCTGTATTTGCATGTTCTAAATCGCAGATTAATTCATCACAGGCACTTTAAAAAACGCACAACCGCTACAATATGAGATTGAGCCTTTAACACCGAACACCCACGTACATGCTTTTTTTATCCCATACCTCCACCGCCAGATTACCTACCCAGTTTGGTGAATTTGATATCCATGTATTTACGGATAGCCGCAATGGCGTGGAACATATTGCTCTGGCCTGCGGTGAACTGCAGCGCGCTAACGAGCCACTGGTGCGGGTGCATTCTGAATGTTTAACGGGGGATGTGTTTGGCTCTACGCGCTGCGATTGCGGCGAACAACTACATCACGCGCAACGCCTGATCCAGGAAACCGGTCAAGGCTTAATTTTGTATTTAAAAAACCATGAAGGCCGCGGCATCGGCCTGACCAACAAAATGCGTGCGTATGCCTTGCAAGACCAGGGCATGGATACGGTAGAAGCCAATGTGGCACTTGGTTTGCCAATTGATGCACGTACCTATGAGGCCGCTGCGGACATGCTGGGCTACTTTGAAATCAATAGTATCCGTTTGCTGTCTAATAACCAGGAAAAGCGATCCGCTTTGCAATCCTTGGGGATCAGTATTCATCAGCAAGTACCTCTGCTGACCACACCGACCGCGGAAAACCTCAAATACCTGCAAACCAAGTCCAGCAAGCTGGGCCATATGATCCCAGACCTGGGATAACCAGCTACCAGCCTCATAAATACTGGTTATAAGCCACAAAGTAAATGTTATAAACCTGCCGCCATGGCGGGGCTATACTCCTTGTTCGTCCTAATAAAACCACAAGGAGATACACGCGATGCAGCAAGAGACGATATCCATCCATGGCGGCTATAGCCCCGATCCGACCACCAAGGCGGTGGCGGTACCTGTGTATCAAACGACATCTTACGCCTTTGACAACACCCAGCATGGCGCAGACCTGTTTGACCTCAAGGTACAGGGCAATATCTACACGCGCATCATGAACCCGACCACCGCCGTATTGGAAGAGCGCCTGGCACAACTCGAAGGCGGCATAGGCGCATTAGCACTGGCTTCCGGCATGGCTGCAATCACTTATGCCATTCAAACCATTGCCGAGGCTGGCGACAATATTGTGTCGGTCTCTACGCTTTACGGCGGCACTTATAATTTATTTGCCCACACCTTGCCCAAGCAAGGCATAGAAGTCAGGTTTTTTGATTATCGCGATCCTGCTTCACTGGAAAAACTCATAGACAGCCGTACCAAACTGGTATTCGCCGAAACCATAGGCAACCCCTTGGGCAATGTGGTAGACCTGGCTGCCATTAGCGCTGCTGCGCATAAACATGGTGTGCCCGTCATCGTCGATAACACTGTCGCTACCCCTATCCTGGCCAAACCATTCGAGCATGGTGTGGATATCGTGGTGCATTCTCTGACCAAATATATCGGCGGTCATGGCAATTCGATAGGTGGCATCATTGTCGATAGCGGCAAATTTCCCTGGGGTGAGCATGCGGACAGATTTCCTAGCCTCAATACGCCAGACCCGAGCTACCACGGCGTCAACTATTTAGAAGCACTCGGCCCTGCTGCCTACATCGCCCGTGCACGCGTGGTGCCATTGCGTAACACCGGAGCCGCCATCAGCCCATTCAACAGCTTTTTGATCCTGCAAGGACTGGAAACACTGGCACTGCGTATCGAGCGGCATAGTAGCAATGCCTTGGCGGTGGCTAATTACTTGCAGCAACACCCCAAGGTCAAATGGGTTAAATATGCCGGGCTGACAGACCATCCCGACCATGCGTTGGTGCAAAAATACCTGAAGGGGCAAGCTTCGGGGATATTGTCTTTTGGCGTGCAAGATGGACGACAAGGCGGCACACGCTTTATTGATGCGCTGCAGCTCTTCACCCGCCTGGTGAATATCGGCGATGCCAAAAGCCTGGCCTGCCACCCGGCAACCACCACGCACCGTCAACTGAATGCAGAAGAACTCGCCCGTGCGGGGGTGAGTGAAGACATGGTCAGGCTGTCAGTAGGTATAGAGCATATTGACGACCTGATTGCTGACCTGGAGCAGGCGCTGGCAGAAGTATAGGTATCACCTGGTGATTACAGGCGGCTTGTGTCTGCCTGCAATCATCGCTAAAGTGCTACGCCATGCAGCATACGTTCGTCGCAGACATTCTCACCAATCCGAACAACGCCCAGATCCTTGCACGCTGGCATCACTTATCCCTGCCAGATAGCTGGCTGGTGGCAGGATGCTTGTTCCAAACGGTCTGGAACCGTTTGTCTGCTAAATCACCGGAAGCTGATATCAAGGATTACGACATCTTCTACTTTGACGCCACGGATGTCTCTGCAGAAGCTGAACAGGCGTGCCAGGCAGAAGCCAATGCCCTCTTCCATGACCTCAATATCACGATCGAGGTATGCAACCAGGCCAGGGTGCATCATTGGTATGAAAACCACTTTGGCTATCCTTACTCGCAGTTACACAACAGTCGGCAAGGCATAGATCGTTTTCTGATTCCATCAACCTGTGTTGGCATCAATCCTGATGCGGTGTATGCACCGCATGGCTTTGAGCCGCTCTATCAAGGCATTTTGTCCATCAATCCGCTGACACCGCATCGTGACCTTTACGAAAGCAAAGCCAACTCCTACCAAAAGAGATGGCCCTGGTTACGACGTCTTGAATCATGACTTTAAACGCCCGATTTACTGCCC
>VFQP010004760.1_pt1 | contig 12362 bp, 15 predicted proteins | sample 3512351 | NCBI WGS metagenome assembly VFQP01 (sample SAMN10412372, study PRJNA504923) | tailings metagenome | isolation source: Relicate 1 Philex TSF1 revegetated site | place: Philippines: Tuba, Benguet | collected 2017-08-29 | reverse complement strand
GCCAGCGGCGCCAGATACGTGCCGACGAGATCGTCCTCGCTGTCGATGCGTGTGCCGGCCACCGGCCTTCCTCCGTCCGTACTTTGCTCAATCCTACCATGGATTTAGTCGCCCGCCGCACGATCACCATAGGCAGGCGTGCATCGGGTGTGGCACATCTCGGAGATAACCATGAATAAACTGCAGCCTGGAAACCGCCCCTCATGACCGCCTTCCCACATCTCACGGCGCCGCTCGATCTCGGCTACATCAAACTTCCGAACCGCGCCATCATGGGCTCGATGCATACCGGTTTCGAGTACATGGACCGGCACGTCGAACGCACGGCCCGCTTCTATGCCGAGCGCGCCCGGGGCGAGGCGGCGCTAATCGTCACCGGCGGCTATTCGCCGAATGCCGACGGGCTCTTCGGCCCCAATGGACCGGAGGTGAGCCGGTCCGAGCACATTCCCGAGCATCGCCACATCACGAGCGCCGTGCACGCTGCGGGCGGGCGCATTGCTCTGCAGATCCTGCACGCGGGCCGTTATGCCAAGCACAAGGGCCTCGTCGGACCGTCGACGCTCGCTTCGCCGATCAATCCGCTCGCACCGCGTCGGATGACCGCCGCCGACATCGAGCGCACGATCGAAGATTTCGCCATATCCACGGCACTCGCGCGCGAAGCGGGATACGACGGCGTCGAGATCATGGCGTCCGAAGGTTATCTCATCAACGAGTTCACGGCGAAGCGCACGAACGATCGCGACGACGAGTGGGGCGGCAGCCTCGAGAACCGCCTGCGCTTGCCCGTCGAGATCATGAAGCGTGTCCGCCAGCGCGTCGGCAACGACTACCTGATCATCTACCGCATTTCCTCGATCGACCTCGTCGAGGGCGGGCTCACGGGTGACGAGATCGTCGCGCAGGCCAAGGCCGTCGAGGCAGCGGGCGCGTCCATTCTCAATCAGGGCATTGGCTGGCACGAAGCGCGCGTGCCGACCATCGCGCAGAAAGTGCCGCGTGCAGCGTGGACGTTTGCGGCGAAGCGTTTGAAGGAGGCGGTGAAGATCCCCGTCGTAGCGTCCAACCGCATCAACACGCCCGCGATCGCAGAAGAGGTGCTGGCCTCCGGCGCTGCCGACTTCGTCTCCATGGCGCGGCCCTGGCTCGCCGATGCGCATTTCATGCGTAAGGCGCGGGCTGGCAAACCCGACGAAATCAACGTCTGCATTGCCTGCAATCAGGCATGCCTCGACTACATCTTCTCGAGCCGCGCGGCGAGCTGCCTCGTCAATCCGGTGACAGGACGCGAGCTCGATTTCGACGCCATGCCGAAGCCCGCGAAGAAGAAGCGCGTTGCCGTGGTCGGTGCAGGTCCAGCCGGCCTCGCCTGCGCGACGACGGCTGCCGAGCGCGGCCATGACGTCACACTCTATGAAGCTGCACCCTCCATCGGTGGACAGCTCAACATCGCGCGCAACATCCCCGGCAAGGAGGAGTTCGACGAGACGATCCGCTATTTCGGCCGCATGATCGAGACGCGCGGCGTGACGCTCAAGACCGACAAGGCGCCCGAGGCGCGCGACCTCGCCGGCCAGTACGACGAAGTGGTCGTCGCGACCGGTGTGCGCCCGCGCACGCCCAACATTCCCGGCATCGACGATCCGCGTTGCGTCTCCTACATCGACATCCTCATGGGCCGCGTGCAGGCGGGCCGCCGCGTGGCGATCATCGGCGCGGGCGGTATCGGCTTCGACGTGGCGGAGTATCTTTCGGGCCCCTCGCAGAAGGAAGCCGCGAGCGTCGCGCACTTCTTGCATGAGTGGGGCATCGACACCGGCATCTCTGTGCCCGGTGCCCTCGCGACGCCCGCTGAGCCCGATATCAAACGCCAGATCGTCATGCTACAGCGCAAGCCGGGCCGCATGGGGCGTGGACTCGGCCTCTCGACGGGCTGGGTGCTGCGCATCGCGCTTGCCAAGCGCAAAGTCGCGCAGCTCACGGGCGTGACCTACCAGAAAATCGACTCAGAGGGGCTGCACATCCTCGTCGGCGAGGAGGCGCGCGTGCTTCCGGTGGACACGATCGTGGTTTGTGCGGGTCAGGAGAGCGAGCGCACGCTGGCCGATAAGCTCATTGCCGCCGGGACCACGCCTCGCATCATAGGCGGCGCGGATGTCGCGGCCGAGCTTGATGCCATGCGCGCCATCGATCAGGGCGTGCGGCTCGCGTACTCGTTCTAATCACAAAAATTGGAGGGAACGATGATCCGTTACGATCTATCCGGCAAGACGGCGCTCGTCACGGGTGGCGCCTCCGGCATTGGCCTCGCGACAGTCGAGCAGCTCGCGCGCGCGGGTGCCAAGGTTGCGATCAACCACCTCGCGGATGATCCGCGCGGCGCAGAGGTCGTGGCGCGCCTCGCTGGCGAGGGCATGGATGTCATCGCCGCAGCCGGAAATGTCGGCGATGCGGCGGATGCCGTGCGGATGGTCGAAAGCACCGTGCAGAAGCTCGGCCGCCTCGACCTGCTCGTTGCCAACGCCGGAACGCCCGGTACGCGGCGCAAGATCGACCCGACCGAGCTCGACCTCATCACGGAGGAGCTCTGGCAGACGGTCATTCAGGTAAACCTGCTCGGCGTGTTCCGCTGCGCCAAGGCAGCGGCACCAGCGCTCAAGGCATCGCGTGGCGCGATCGTCAACACGGCGTCGATCGCGGGCCTCGGATTTCCCGGAAGCAGCCTCGCCTATGGCGCGACCAAGGCGGGCGTCGTCAGTCTCACGCAGAACCTCGCGCGGGCGCTCGGGCCGGAGGTGCGGGTCAATGCAGTCGCGCCCGGCTCGGTGGACAGCACCTGGATGGTCGAGTGGACGAATGCGCAGGTCGCAGCAATGAGCGATGGCGCATTGCTCAAGCGGCGCTGCACGCCGGACGACATCGCCGAGGTGATCGTGTTCCTCGGCTTCGGCGCGTCCATGGTGACGGGGCAGACGGTGACCGTGGATGGCGGATTGACGCTGTAGGCGCTCAGCCCATCAGCTCGGCCTCGGTCCAGCCGAGCGCCGTCATCTCGGGGACACGCGCGTTCGTGTCCGCGGGACCGTCGAGGATGAATTCGTCGAGTTGCGGCGGCTTGACGGATGTCCCGGCGAGCATGGCGTGCGCCTGCCCGCGATGATGCACCTGATGCAGGAAAAGATGCGCCAGGAGATCGTCGGTGCGGGTGACCTGGATGCGATTCGTCCGGTGCACACTGCTGAGCCCGACAAGCCGTTCGGGTGTAAGATTGCAACAGAAGGCCAGCAAGCGCTCATCGACGGCGGTCTGCGCGTCTGCCAGCGGTCCAATCGCATCGAACGGCTCGGCTGGATCCCACGCTTTCGGTCCGAGCGTGCCGCCTTCGAGCGCATCCACGTAGAACCAATCGATTGTGAGATTGTGGTTGAGCGTGGCCTTGATCGAGGGAAAGAAGCTCGTGCCCTTTGCCTCGAACTCGCCGGGCTGAAGCTGCTTGCAGGCATTCATCAGGCGCAGGTTTGCGAGCCGATTGGCCTGGGCAAGCTTGCGGAAATGGCGAACGCTCATGGGCTCATCCTCCCGTTTTTCATGAAGCCATCTTACAAGACGGCATCAGCATGTGTTAGGCGAGTGGCGATGAACACGATTGCGCGCATCGCTCGAAGGTCGGCAGCACCGCGAGCACTCGCTTCCCCTTCTCCCCGTCCTTCACGGGGAGAAGGTCGGGATGAGGGGCGGCGGCAAACGCCGACGTTCGCATTCATGGCCGCCCCTCACCCTAGCCCTCTCCCCGTAAAAACGGGGAGAGGGGATTCCGGCGCGGTTCGCTGCGATGACTGAGCCCTACGACCTCCGCAGCCCGCGCCTCTACGTCGAGGCTGATCTCGGCGAGGGCGTCACCGTGCCGCTCGCGCGCGAGCAGGCGAACTACCTGCAGAACGTGCTGCGGCTCGGCAATGGCGACCCTGTCCTCATCTTCAATGGGCGCGACGGCGAGTGGCTGGCGGGGATCGAGGTCGCGGGCAAGCGAAGCGCGAGCCTCGTCCTCGAAAGACAAACGCGCCCGCAGACGGGTGGCCCCGATCTCCACTACCTCTTCGCGCCGCTGAAACGCGCGCGCCTCGACTACATGGTGCAGAAGGCGACCGAGATGGGCGTCGCGCGGCTGCAGCCCGTGCTGACGCGGCACACCGTCGCCGAGCGCGTCAACGGCGAGCGTATGCGCGCAAACGTGATCGAGGCCGCCGAGCAGTGCGGCATCCTGCGCGTGCCGGACGTGGCCGCGCCGGAGCGCATGGAGCGGGTGCTCGCATCGTGGGATGCCGGACGGCGGCTCATCTTCTGCGATGAAGGTGCGCCGATCGCCGATCCGGTCGCGGCCCTGCGCGAAATCGCGCCGGGACCACTCGCCGTGCTCATCGGGCCCGAAGGCGGATTTGCGCCCGAGGAGCGCGAGGCGCTGATCGCGCTCCCCTTTGTCGTGCGCATTGCCATGGGGCCGCGCATCATGCGCGCGGACACCGCCGCCGTCGCCGCACTGACGCTCGTCAATGCCGTGCTGGGTGATTGGCGCTGAGCCGCTACCGCGCCAGCTCTTTCAACCCGCGGCGGATAAGTTTGGCCGTATCGGCTTCGGCACCGAGATCACGCGCGGCAATCGCAATGGCCTGCGATGCCTGGACTGGGTTGTAGCCAAGGTTTGTGAGCGCGGAGATCGCCTCGGCCGCAGCGTGCGCTTCCCCCGATGCAGCAGCCTCGCGCGCGCCCTTCGCACCGTTCACCACGGCCGGCACATGCAGCCCCGCGACGGCCAGCGCCGGCGCCTTGTCCTTCAGCTCGGCGACGATGCGTTGTGCGAGCTTCTTGCCGACGCCCGGCGTCTGCTCGACGGAAGCCCAGTCGCCGAGCGCAATTGCATTGGAGAGATCGTGCGGCGACAGCGTGCCGAGTACCGATAGCGCGACCTTCGATCCGACACCCTGCACATTCTGCAGCGTGCGGAACCATGTCCGCTCCACCTCGCTCACGAATCCGAACAGGCGGATCGCATCCTCGCGCACGTGCGTGTCGATGACGAGCGTGACCGGCTGACCGATCTCCATGTTCCTCAGCGCCCGCGCAGAGGCCTGCACCTCGTAGCCGACGCCGTTGACATCGATGATGCAGTGGCTTTCGCCGATAGCGTCCACGAGCCCCTTCAGCTTGCCGATCATTTCGCGGCCTCCCGCAATGCCCGCGCCGCGCGCGCGGCCGGGCTCGAGCGATGGTTGGCATGACAGATGGCGATTGCCAGCGCATCGGCCTCGTCGGCGCTCTCGAAGCGCGCCTTGGGTAGCAGGAAGCCGATCATGGCCTGGATCTGGCGCTTCTCGGCATGACCGGCGCCCACGACCGACTTCTTCACGAGGTTGGGCGTGTACTCGGCGATCGCGAGGCCCTTCACCGCCGGGGCAAGCAGCGCCATGCCGCGCGCCTGTCCGAGCTTCAGCGTGGCGCGCGCGTTCTCGTTGACGAACGTCTCCTCGATCGCAGCTTCGTGCGGCTGGAAGGATGCGATGACGCTCGAAAGGCCCTCGAAGATTGCGCGCAGGCGGTAGGCAAGATCGTCCTCGGCATCGGACGTCACGTGACCGCTCGCGACATAGACGAGCCGCACGCCGTCGCTGTCGACGACGCCCCAGCCCGTGCGCCTAAGCCCCGGATCAATGCCGATAATGCGAATCAGTCGCCCCGTCATGCCATCGGCGATAGCACAAGCCGGCGCGGTGGTCGTTAGCGCACGGGCAACGGCGGTACGCGGCGTGCGTAGCGGCCACGGCTGCGCGCGAGATCGGCCGCGGAATCAACATCATGGTGGCGCGCCGCCAAGGCCACCCGGAAGGCGGAAAGGTTCGCCAGGGTCCGCTCCAGGGTGTCAGGCCGCGACCAGGGAACACGCCCGCCATAGGGCTCGATCACGCGCGGGCTGCGCCGCAGTCCGACCAGCCAGAAACCGCCGTCCTCCGCCGGGCCGAACACCGCGTCGTGATCGCCCAGCAATCGAAAAGCACGGCGCACATTCGCGACCGAGATGTCAGGAACATCCGTCCCGATCAGACAAACCGGCCCCGGCGGCAGCGTGCGCATCGGGCGCTGCATGCGAACACCGAGATCGCCACGCCCCTGGCCGGCGCGCGCCACTTTGCCGGGGAGCATCCGGCTCGTCACGCCGCTGTCGGGGTCCACAATGATCACGGCTTGCCAGAAGGGCTGGCGTGCGAGCCGCGCTATCACGCCGCGCATGGCGTGGCGGTAGAACATCGTCGCGCAGACGACGCCGACCTCGCGCGCGAGCCGCGTCTTGACCCGACCCGCGACGGGCACCTTGGCCATGATGACGAGGCGACATGCGAAAGGCGCCACCCGTTTGGGCAGCGCCTCGCTTGATGTGTACCGACGACGAGGACGGCGCTCAGCCATCCGCGCCTGCCGATCAGACTTTCACGGGGACGAGCGCGTACCCGTTGCCGTCTTTCTGGATGGTGCCCGCGCCCGGCAGGCCCCAGTGGTAGCCGGTCACGATCGTCTTGTCGGTGACCACCTGATCGAAGAGCTTGCGGCGACCTTCCTCGGCCAGGCTGGGATTGCCGTCGAAGGCTAGATGCCAGCCAGGATTGGCGAGATTGAGCGCCGGGATGTTGGTCACATCGCCAGCGACGATCAGTGAATCGCTTCCCGAGGAGACGATATAGGATGTGTGCCCCGGCGTGTGACCCGGCGTCGCCATCGAGCGCACGCCAGCAGTGACCTCGGTGCCCGCCGCTGCCGTCTTCAGGTTCTTCCACGTCGGCAGCGTTGCCTGGATGCGGCGGATGTTGCCGCGCGCGCCTTCCGGCACCTTCTCGATCAGTTCCGGCGCCGTCCAGTGTTTGTGTTCAGCCTCCGGCACGATGATCTCGGCATTCGGATAGAGTTGGGCGTTCGTATCCTTGGCCATGAGGCCCCAGATGTGATCCGCGTGATAGTGCGTGACCACGATGGCCGAGATGTCGTTCGGCTGAACACCGGCCGCTGCCAGATTCTTGGCGACCAGACGACCCGCAGTCGGCGCGAGCTGACCACCCGTGCTCGAGTCGAACATGATGGTCCGGCCACCAATACGCACTACGGTAATGGTGAAGGAGATCGGCACGAACGCATCTGTAAGCCCGGCCTTCTTCAGCGCCGCCTTGGTCTCGTCGAGGGTGGCGTTGCGGATGAATTTTTCGTCGTGCGCCTTCTCCCAGTGGCCATCGTAGACCTGGATGACCTCGATCGAACCCACCTTGAACTTGGCGAAACCCTGATCGACCAGCGCCTGTGGCGCGCCGACCGGATTGCTTCCTTGCGCGTGCGCCGCCGAGCTGAAGATTTCGAGCGGGCCATCGAGGCCGAACGCTGCGCCGGCGGCCGCAGCCGAAATGACAAAGCTGCGACGTGTTAGGTCATGCATTAGTCCAGTCCTCCCAATGAGATTGATGCCCGCCCGCCCGTATCATCACGCTATACGCGGTCGCACACAATTACATGACTGATGGGGCTCACGCAGTGTTGAATTCGAAAGGCGCTAGCCATAGAGGCGCGCGATAATGTGCGTCGGTACGCGGAGGAAATAAAGCGCGAGACACGAGAGATTGCGTACGCTGCGCCGCACATAACCATCCCGCTGATACCGCACTGCACTCGTCACGGCGCGCGAGCGAAGCAACGTCATCCGACGCCGGCCAATGCGCCGCACGATGTCGACGTCCTCCATGAGTGGCAGGCGACTGTAGCCACCCACCTGCTGATAAAGCTGCCGCGGGATGAGTAGGCCCTGATCCCCATACGGAAGTCGGAAGAGCGCGCAGCGCAAAGCAACGCCCGCCTCGATCATGCGCGGCCCGAAACCGTCGTCGTCGAGCGCGAAGCGGAACGCGGCCGCCGTCGGCTGGCGCCGCCCATTGTCGATGCGCTCGACCAGCGCGGAAACTTCGCGCTCCCATCCGGCCTCCAGGACGGTGTCGGCATGGAGAAAGAGGAGCCAGGGGCCCCGCGCCCGCGCCGCACCCGTGGCGAGTTGCTCGCCCCGTCCGGGGGCCGAGCGCACGAGTTCCGCGCCCGACTGCTCTATGATCTTCAGCGTCCGGTCACTCGATCCGCCATCGACGACGATGACCTCGCGCACCATGCCCTCGACGGCCGCCGGCACGATTGCCGTCAGGCAGGCCGCGAGGCTGCCTTCAGCATTGAGCGTCGGAATGACGACCGAAATCATTATCTTCCGTCCTGGGCGCCATGCCCGCCTTGCGAGGTACAAGTGCCATTGGTACAGCTCGCGGCATGTCCGTTGAACCAGATTTTTCGCTCCATCCGGACCCGGTGGCCGCTCGCTCGGCTGCGGACGAACTCTTCGAGCGAACGGCCGCAAGGCTTCGTCCCCTGATGCCGGCCTCAGCCGACATCCGCCATATCGGCGCCACCGCCGTTCCCGGGTGCCTTACGAAGGGCGATCTCGACATCGTCGTACGCGTTGAGGCGGCTGGTTTTTCGGCCGCCGACGCGGCGCTTGCAGCGCACTTCGCCCGCAACGCGGACTCAGCTCGTTCGGACACCTTTTCCAGCTTCGAGAGCGCAAGCACGACCCCGCATCTCGGCATCCAATTGACTATCATGGGAGCACAAAACGACTTCTTTCATACGTTCGTCGAGGCCCTGAGGCGCGATCCAGATCTCGTGTCCCGGTACAACGCGCTGAAACGCCAGTTCGATGGGCATCCGATGGACGAGTACCGCGCCGCGAAGAGCGTGTTCATCGAGCGAGTGCTGCGTCGAATGTTCTTGATATGTTCTAAGTGGATTGCTATCCTTCGGACATAGGTTGCGTGTCCAAGAGGACGTGTCGTGCGGGACGATCGCGAACGCTCCATCGAGACAGAGCTGGCTCCGGAAACGGCAGCGGAGCCGCGGCCGGTCGCCGAGCTGCGTCGAGGCCGCGGCGCCCGCTCGAACCGCTCGAGCCGTTATGACGAGGGAAAGCGCGAGGCGTTCGACGATGGCTGGGAAACACTGTCGACGCTCGATGCCTTCCGCACGGACGTCATGGACGAGCACGCCAAGAGCGTCATCTCGACGAACGACAGCCCGGATCTGAGCTTCGACCAGTCGATCAACCCCTATCGCGGCTGCGAGCACGGCTGCATCTACTGCTATGCGCGCCCGACCCACGCCTATCTCGGCCACTCGCCCGGCCTCGACTTCGAGACGAAGATCTACGCCAAGGTCAATGCGCCGGAGTTGCTGGAGCAGGAGCTGAGCCGGCGCAACTACGTGCCGAAAACGATCGCGCTCGGCGCCGTGACCGACCCCTATCAGCCCGCCGAGCGCGAGCGAGGCATCTCCCGGCGCATTCTCGAAGTGCTCGACCGCGCCTCGCATCCCGTCGGCATTGTCACCAAGTCAGCCGGCATCGTGCGCGATATCGACATCCTCGCACGCATGGCCGAGCGCGGGCTGGCGAAGGTCGCGATCTCGATCACGACGCTCGATCGCCACCTCGCGCGAAGCATGGAGCCGCGCGCAGCGACGCCGCCGAAGCGCCTTGAAGCCGTCAGGCAGTTGTCCGAGGCGGGCATTCCCGTGGCGGTGCTGACGGCGCCGATCATCCCAGCCCTCAATGACAGCGAGATCGAGAGCATTCTCGAAGCAGCCTATGAAGCCGGCGCGCGCGAAGCTGGTTTCGTCGTGCTCCGCCTGCCGCTGGAGCTGAAGGAGCTTTTCCGCGAGTGGCTGGAGACGGACCACCCCAATCGCGCGGCGCGGGTGATCTCGATCCTGCGTTCCATGCACGGCGGTCGCGACTACGTCTCGGAGTTCGGTATCCGCCAGCGGGGGACAGGGCCTTATGCCCAGCAGATCGGACTGCGCTTTCGCCTCGCGTGCCAGCGCCTCGGGCTCAACAAGCGCTCGCTCAAGCTGCGAACGGACCTTTTCACGCCACCCGTCCCCAAGGGAGGGCAGATGCGCCTTTTCTGAGGTCAGCTCGCGAGCGCGTGCGCGACCTCTGCGTTGCTCTTGAGAAGTTTATAATTGATCGAGTCGACCAGCGCCTCGAAGCTCGCATCGACGATGCTGGGCGAGACGCCGACGGTGAACCAGCTCTCGCCCGTGCTGCGATCGTAGCACTCGACAAGCACGCGCGTGACCGGCTCGCCGCCACGCATCAGGACGCGCACCTTGTAGTCGGCGAGCTCGATGTTCTCGATGTGCGGCTGGTAGGGGCCGAGATCCTTTCGCAGGGCGTGATCCAGTGCATTGACCGGCGCCATACCCTCTGAAACCGACCACAGGTGCTCGCTGTCGCCATTCATCAGCAGGCACACCGAGGCCTCCCACAGAATCGTCGGGCGTCCGTGGACGACGTAGCACTTATCGGTCACATGATAGCTGTCGACCGAGAAATATTGCGGGACCTGCCCCATGAGGCGACGCGCGAGCAATTCAAAGGACGCATCCGCCCCCTCGAAGGCGTAGCCACGAGTTTCGCGCGTGTTGAGCTCGTCGAGAATGCGCGCGACTCGCGGGTCGTCCCTTTCGAGACTGATGTCCAGACGTTCGAGCTCGGAATGGATGTCGAGGCGCTTGCGGTGACGACTGAGCTTGGCGGAGACACGCCGCCCCCATATCTGCAGCTCGTCAATCGCGCCGGCAGTGCGTTTCCCCGTCGACATGATGCTCAAATGACTCCGAAGATGCGCAGAGCAAAATAGACGCCACAGGCAAGCACGACGACCTTAATGATAGGGTAATAGAGCGGATGATTTCGGAAGGGCGGACGGCCAGGATCATTGTTGCTCATCGCTTTGGTTCCCATTCGCCCGTGTCGTGATCCGGGTGCTGATAAGAGACGACCCGCGCGTAGCGCGCCGCGATCGCCGCGTCGCTCTCGGGCCGCTGAGGCAGCGCATGGAGGTGATCGCCCCACGGGATGCGCGCCTCGCCTGCAAGCTGGATGGTCGGCGGGACGTCACCCGGGCGGTCGAAGGCAACGATCGAGAGATCGATCGTGCCCCCGCTCTCGAAACTCAGGGGCGTGCCGCAATCACCGCAGAAGCCGCGCCGGGCAACATTCGAGCTGACGAAGTATTTGGGCGCGCCGCGCGTCCATTCGAATTCTTCGGCGGTGATGAGCAAGCCGCCGAGGCCCGCGGTCGCTTTCTGGCACATTCGGCAGAAGCACATCGAGCCGCGGCCGAGCTTGGTCACGCGAAAGCGCACCGCGCCGCACTGGCACCCGCCGGTGTGAGCCCGATCGCTCATGAGGAAGCCGTCTTCCGATCGCGGCCGACGCGGTTGCCGAGTCCCGGCCCCACCGGATCGGGGTTCAACACCTGCCCGAAGGCAATGACGTGCCCATCGGGATCATCGACGACGAACTCGCGGCAGTTGTACACCCGCGTCTCGGGCGGATGCGGAAGCTCGACGCCCAGCGCCTTGTACTCCTCGTAGAGCACATCGACGTCCTTCACGTAGAGGTACGCAGCCCAGTTGTGGCTGACCGCGACTTTTTCCTTCGGCATCAGCGCAAATGCGATCGAGGCGGTGCCGCGCTGCATGATCGCGAAGGTCGGCGGCTCGCCCCATGTCGCGCCGTCAAAGCCGAGCTTGTCGCGCCAGAACGCGACAGTCACCGCGATATCCGAGCAGTCCAGCACCGGCATCGCGCGTACAAAGGGGAAATCGGATGTGGCGCTCATCGCTTTACCTCCCACGTTGTGACTGGCTCGCCCGTCTGCGCGTCCTTGCCATCCTTGAGGTGGATACCCATGGCGGCAAGCTCGTCGCGGATGCGGTCGCCCTCGGCCCAGTTCTTCGCCTTGCGCGCAGCGAGGCGGGCGGCGATCAACTTCTCGACTGCAGCCCCGTCAATCGAAACGCCTGACGAGCGCACCTTCTTCCATTCGGTCTCACTGGACAGCAGAAGTCCAAGCCTGTTTGCGGCCAACTTGAAGCGGCCAGGGCCATTGGCTTCATGGCCATCGATCACGGCGTCATACGCCGCGTGAAGGTGTGTGATCGCGGCGGGCGTGTTGAGATCGTCTCGAAGCGTGTCCTCGAGACGCACGGCGAAGTCGCTGGTATCAGCAGCCTCTGCATCTCCGGCCGCACGATACCAGTTGTCGAGAACCTTCTCGGCGACCTCCAGATTCCTTACGGAAAAATCGATGGGCTGCCGGTAGTGCGTCATCAACATGGCCAAGCGGAGAACCTCGCCCGGCCAGCGCCTGCCGCCGAACGCGTCGCTCTCCAACAGCTCATTGATCGTCACGAAGTTCCCGAGGCTCTTGGACATCTTCTCGCCC
>VFQP010004758.1_pt1 | contig 12363 bp, 7 predicted proteins | sample 3512351 | NCBI WGS metagenome assembly VFQP01 (sample SAMN10412372, study PRJNA504923) | tailings metagenome | isolation source: Relicate 1 Philex TSF1 revegetated site | place: Philippines: Tuba, Benguet | collected 2017-08-29 | reverse complement strand
GCGAAGCCCAGATGACGGCAGTTGCGCAGCAGCAACTCCTCCCTAGCAGCCAGCTGGTGTTCGGGGCAGGCGCCATGGTAGCGCTGGACAGCGTGGCTGTCAAGCAGGAGCAGGTGGACGGGCTGGAGCGGCTGGCGCCGGGGCCCGTCCCCGCCGGCGTGCCCGACCACAGAAACCGCTTTGTTTCTGCTGATGGCTGGCCGCCTGTGAGCCAGCACAACGCCCAAGAGCATCAGGGAGGGCACCAGCGCCCGGGGCTCAGCCCTGGCGCGCCGGCGGCAGGGCAGCAGGGCCACTCGCCGATAGAGCAGCCAGAAGGGCGCGACTCGGACACGCAGATGCAGGAGCCGCAGCGCCCCAGCGACGACAACGACGCGCCGCTCCTAGCCAACGGCCACCATCTTCCAGTGGGAGGGTCCTCGCAAGAGGATCACGACGGCGCCGGCTGGCCTGCTCGCGGCGGCGCGGCGGGCGGGGCAGGCGGCGACCTCCCTCCGTCAGCCGAGGTGGGGGGCGGGAGAGCAGACGGCGACGTCGTGCCCCTGCCGCCCGACCCCCCTGACGGAGCAGGCGCCGACGGCGAGGAGGGCACGGGGGGTGGCGGCACGACCGAGGACGCCTCCATGGACGACGGCAGCGAGGCAGACGTGGCGGCATGCATGGAGCTAGAGGTGGGCGACGGCAACGACAAGGGATGCCAGGTGAGCGCGCGCGAGCGCAGCGGCTGGCGCCATCCCTGTGGCGCTCGACGGTCGATGACGCATCGTCGTCGTCATGCTGCGCTCGCCTATGCGCCTTGGCGCGCAATCACCACCACCATGCAGGTGTGCCTGCCGGTGCCGGACTGGGTCCCACGGCTGCCGCCACGGGCCGCCCCCGCCCAGCAGCCGCCACCGCCGCCGCCGCAGCAGCAGCAGCAGCCGCAGCAGGCAGCGCGCCCGTCCCTGCCGCCCGTGGTGGCCTCCCGCGTCACGGCGCCTGGCGCCGGCGCGGTGGGCGGCTCAGTGCTGGGCCACAAGCGCTCGGCCGACTGGGACCCCATGACCATCCTGGCCATGGCGGCGGCGGAGCAGCCCAACAGCCCCATGTGCAGCGGCCGGGGGCCCGCCGGCGCGGCGCCGCACGCGCTGAGCAACGGGCACCACCAGGGGGGCAACGGCGCGGCGCAGCACCACGAGGGCGGTGTGCTGACCAGCGCTGGCAGCGTGGTGCTGGCGGGGAGCGTGCTGGCGCAGCTGGCGGCGGCCAACGGCGGCGCCGCCGCGGCAGCGGCGGCGGCGGGCGCGGGCGGCGGCGCGCCGGAGGAGTGGCCGCGGGGGGGCCGGGGCGGCAGCCTGCCGGGCGGTCCCGCGCCGTGGGACGCGGCGGGCGGCGGCGGGCTGGGCAACCGCGTGAGCAGCACGTCGCAGCTGCAGGGCATGGACGGGCCGCTGAGCGTGGGCGCCGGGGGCGGCGGCGACGACGACTTGGCGGCGCTGGGGCCCGGCAGCAAGCGGCCGCGCCTGGCGTGGACGGCCGAGCTGCACGCGCGCTTCGTCAAGGTGCGGCGCTCGGGGCGCGTGAGCTTCACGGCTGCTGCACCCGTCGTCTGCGGTGCAAGGCACGGCGCGGGGGGCCCGCCGCTGCTGCGCGCTCCAGCCTTGGTTGTGGCACGCTGCGTGCGCGCGGTGCAATGCAGGTGGTGGACATCCTTGGCCTGCACTCTGCCGTGCCCAAGACCATCCTCAAGATGATGGACGTCAAGGGCCTGACGCGCGAGCAGGTGGCCAGCCACCTGCAAAAGTACCGCCTCTACATGAAAAAGGGCGGCAACCAGGGCGGCGGGCCAGGCGGGCAGCAGGGCGACGGCATGATGCTGGGCCCTGGCAGCGCCGGCGCGGGCCTGGGCGGGTACGCGCACGCGCACGCGCGCAGCACGGTGGACGCCAGGCTGGCCGGCGGCGGCATGCTGCCCTTGGCGGCGCACGGCGACGCTGGCAAGCTGCCGCTGGCGCCGCCGCACGCCAGCCGCGGCGCCTCGCCCGACCACCCACAGGTGAGTCGCGCTCGCAGGCGCGGCGCACGTCGCCGAGTCCATCGTCCTGCTCTGGCGGGCGCACGTCAACGAGTGCACACGCACGCATGGTGCTGGTGTGCTGCGCAGGGGCTGGGCGCGCCCCCGACCAGCTACCCTCCCGCCGTGCTGCTGCCGCCGCCAGGCGGCGCCGCGGCGGGCGTGGCGCCCCCGCTGCCCGGGGCGCTCCTGGCCTCACCGCTCGGCCGCATCTCCACGGCGTCGGCGCCGCCGCACCGCATCAGCGTCCCCGGGCGGTGGTCCGCGCCGGGCCAGGGCGGCGTCGGCGGCGCGCCCGCGCCCCCCGCCGGCCTGTTGGGCGACTTTGCTGCGGCGGCGGCCGGCATGGGCGCGCCCCTGGTGCTGCAGGCGCTGGGCGGCGGCGCGCAGCCGGCCACGGTGGCGGGGCCGCCGGCACGCCCCGCCTCGCTGTCGGGGGCCATGGCGAAGCTCCTAGGGGGGCTGCCGCAGCCGCACCCTGGCGCCGTGCTCATGGTGCAGCCGGGGGGGCAGGTCAGCGCGCACGAGCCGGCGCCAGAGGCGGCCGGCGGGGCTGCGCCGCAGCAGGTGGTGGTGGGCGCCGCCGGGCTGCTGGCCACTAGCGGCGCGGCGGCCGGCGGCGTCAAGGAGGGGGTGGACGGGGAGGGCGGTGGCGCCGACGGGGGCGCCGCGCGGCCGGCGGCCGAGGGGTTGGGCGCCGGGGTGCTGGACGCGGCGGCCCTGCTGGCGGCGCCGCCGCAGGCCATTGTGGTGGCGCCGCAGCCGGCCAGGCGCAGCGTGCCGGGGGACCTCCTGGCGCCGTTTGGGCGCGGCAACGTGCCCGGCCTGGTGCTGCCGCCGGGGGCGGGTGCCGCCTCGTTCGCCGCGCCGCCGCAAAAGCAGCAGCAGCAGCAGCAGCAGCAGCAGCAGCAGGCGTCGGTGCACGGCGGCACGCTCTGGACGGTGGACGCCGCGGGGACCGTCACGTCGTCGTCCCCCCTGGCGCCGCCGCCGGCCCCCGCGGCTGCGCCGCAAGCCTCCGCGCCGCACGCCCTCGCCGGCGCTCCGCAGCCGGCGGGCAGCCAGGAGGGTGGCGGCCACAAGGCCGCCGCCGCCGGGCACAGCGACGACGGCGGCGCGGCGGACGGCGCGGCGGCGGGCGGCGACGTGCCGCCGGCGGGCCGGCGCTCGAGCGGCGTGTCGGCGGGGCAACTGCCGGGCGGCGTGGCGGGTGCGGGCCCCACGCCGGGCCCGGCGTCCCGGAGCTCCTCTCAGGTGCACCTGCAGGCGGCGGCGGTGGCGGCGGCGGGCGCTGGCGCCGTGCCCATGCGCCTCACCATGGTGAACGGCAAGCCCACCATGGTGCTGGACGCGCCCAACGACGCCGGCGGCGCCGCCGCCGACGGCGCCGAGGGCCCCGCGCCCGGCGGCAAGGCGCCGGGCGAGGGGGAGCGGCGGGAGGACGGCGCCGCGCCACAACCGCAGCAGCAGCAGCACAACCCGCACCACCACGCGCTGCAGCTGGGCGGCCAGGGCGGCGGCGTGATCCGCTTGGTGGCTCCGCAGCACGCGCTCATGGGCCACCAGGCGCACCCAGCCTTTTTCCACGCGGGCGCGGCCGGCCTGCTGCAGCACGCGGGCGGGGCGCTGCAGGTGGTGGGTCGGCCCGGCGACGGCGGCGGCGGCGGCGGCGTGCTCATGGCGCGTGGCCACGAGGGCTTGGCGGTGCCGCAGGCGGTGCAGCTGGGCGGCCAGCACATGCTCGTGATGCAGGGGCCGCAGGGCGGCGCGCCCATCCTGCTCAGCGCGCCGCCGCACCTGGCGGCGCACCACCACCACGCGGCGGGCGGCGGCGTGCCGCTGCACCTGGTGCACCCGCAGGGCGCCGCCGGCAAGCCGCTGCACTTTGTGCACCACGCCGCGGTGGCGGGGGGCGCGCCGCTGCAGTTTGCCGCGCACGCCGGCGGTGGTGGCGGGCCCGCGCTGCTGCACCCGGCCATGCAGCTGCACGGCGGCGGCGCGCACGCCGTGCAGTTTGTGCAGCAGGGCGGCGCCACCTTTGCGCTGCCCGTCGTGGCGCACCACCACCACCACGCGCCGCACCAGATGCTGTCGGCGCCCCAGCAGCAGCCGCAGCAGCAGCAGCCGCAGCAGCAGTGATGGGCGGCGGTGATGCGCGTCGTGGGTGAACGAAACTGGCAGAGGCGGCGCGCCTGCGGGTGGCTGCGCGCGCCGAATAACGTGTTTGGGGCAACACGAGGAACCCCGAGGGTGGAGAACTCAGCGCACAAAGCAGACGGTTCTGCGTAAGGGTGGGGCGCTCTGTTGCGTCTTGCTGCCGTGGGGTGTGCCAGAGGGAACACGTGTGAGAATGAGGTCTGCAGGGTCCCAGGACGCCTGCATTCTGCGTGGCGCTCGCCGCTGTGGAGCCTGCCGACGAGCCGGCGCGCACGCACTGGTGTGTGTATGGTCGCTGGCGAGAGCAGGAGACCTGTGTACCTCCCAGCAGAACGCGCTAGTAGCATCGTGGGGCTGGGTTCAAGCCAACTCTCTATTTGCTGCTGCTGCGCGCACGCGTTTGGCGGCGCGGTTTTTGTCCAGCTGGCGGCGCGGGACGTTCGCCCCCCAAACCCCCCGACCCCACCCCTCCAAGGCTAACCCCCATCTCTGCCTGCCCTTCTTCCCTTCACAGGTTCCTGCCAACCCTGCACTCTCTCCCCCTCTCTCTCTGTGTCTCTCTCCTGACGCATGCATATGGCATCACGTGATCGCGCTCTCTCTGGGGGCGGAGAAGACGTTTCTCCGCGCCGCCACCTCCACCACCTGTGAATAAACAAACCTGAGCCCTGGCGGCGCGTCGCGTCGCGTCGAGTGCACGTGCGCATGTCCATGGCCTGCATCTGCCGCACCCCTCAACGCCCGTGCTGCTACTACTGCTGCTGCTCTGCCGCTCGCCTGCGCGTTCACTTGTATGGCCTCCTCGCCCTGAACCATGGACACGCACGCTGGCATGCAAACGTGCGCCCCTCCCTCTCTCTCTCTCTCTCCACTCTTTCTTACCCTCCCCCCTCTCACTCTCTGGTCCTTTCTCTTTGCCGTCTCTCTTGCAAGGCATCGACGCGCACGAGAGCACGCCGCTCAAGAGGGCGCTCAAAAGCGCACAGTGCAAAGTTGGCCTTTCCAGGAGCGGCAGCAGGTGAAGCTGCGGCAGGTGAAGGCAGGCTACCGCAGCATGTTGTTCCGGTTCTCCACGGCGAGGCGGTGCATCTCGTCGCGCTTGGCCCTGGCTGCGCCCTGCTTGTTGGCCGCCAGCAGCAGCTCGGTCGCCAGGCACTCTGCCAGGGACGGCGGGATGGCGTCGCTGCTGGCGGCGGCCACGGCGTCCTCCTTGCGCTTCTTGGCGGCCTGCAGGATCCACCGGACGGCCAGGCTGCGCTGCTCGTTGGGGTGCACCATGAAGGGCACGACGCTGACGCGGTTGCCCGTCTTGAACTGCTTGACCTTGAGCTGCGGCTTGCAGTTCTCCACCGCCTGCAGCACCAGCCGCACCACGTCCCCGCCCGCGCCGACGTCCCCTGGCTCGGCGGCAGGCGCGCTGCCGTCTGGCGGCTCCTGCGCCCCAGGTGCCGGGCCGCCTCTGCCGCGAGCGCCACGGGCAGACGCCGCCCTGCTGGGCTGGGCTTGGTCAGAGGCGCTTGAGCTGCTGGGCGCCGCGTCGAACTGCGCCAGCAGCGAGCGCGCCACCGCCCGGGGATCCACTGAGGACGCGACGCCGCCTCCTCCTCCCGCGGGTTGCTGCTGGTCCTGCCGTGGTGGTGAGGATGAAGAGGGCGCGGAGGAGGAGGACGAGGCGGTGGCGTCTGGAGCCGGTGGAGCTGTGCCGCTGGCATCCTTGATCCGCTGATCATCCTCTGGTCCAGCGTCGCAGGCGCATGCGCTGCTGTGGATGCCTTGTAGCTGCGGCGTGCTGCTTGGCAGGCTGCCGCCGACGCCGCGCGCATGATGGAGCCACGCCGCCAGGATCCTCAAGCCTGAGGCGTCGGAGAGGCAGCGGAGGAGCATTTTCTTGCAGCGCCGACAGCAACAACAAGACGCTTGGCAGCGTTCTCCACGCGCACGCAAAGCCCGCCATGGGGAGCAGAACTGAGAAGACGCGCCCTGCACGCTGTCGCTCACGCGCACTGACGCTCACGCATTCGTCTTCTCGCATTCGATCGAGTTCGCCAAATCGCGAGGCCGTCGATCCCGGCGAGCCGGGAGCTGCGGCGCGAACCCGGGAGTGGCCTTTTCCGCGATGCAACGGTCACTCAAGCGCGTTGAGCATGCCCATCATGCCTCCCTCCTCGTCGTCCTGCACGGCACATGTGGGGTGAGGCGACGAGCGCGCACGTTGTACGAGATGATGTGCGCATGTGCACGCCTGGAAGCATCCAACCTCTGCTGCATCTCAGAGGCCACCTTAGACGCAAGGTCCACCAACGCACCTGGGGCCGCCAGGGGAAGTTCCTCCCCTGGGGGTCGCTCAGGACGCGGTTGATGCCGTCCGTCGTGATAATCTCGTCCCGCTCCCCCAGCACGATGAGCGCCGGGACGGTCTGGACCTGCGCATCATCATGTGTGGAAGCACCTCACACGAGGCTCAGCAGCGTCGGGGCAGACGATGACAGCACCGGGCGGCATCGCCGTGCTCTGCGTCCTTCACTCGCCTTGAAGAGAAAGTTGAGCTGGGAGCGCCGGTTCGCGTCCTCGTACGGCACAGCCCACCAAGGGCCCGCCAGCATGGGTTTGAGCTGCACGGCAAAAGCGCAGTCGCCCGCATCGACATCAGCGGCTCTGGGGGACGCAGTGCTCTGGTTGGGGAGCACGGGCCCCCCCTTGTTCGGCGCCTCACCGTCTCCTCGTCGCGGTCCCAGGACACCAGCACCACCTCAAAGGGAGGCACGTCGCGCCTGGTCTTGAGGAAGTTGATGAGCGGCGCCAGGCGCGTCTGCATGGCCAAATTGCAAAGCGTGAGGCCCGTGGTTGCGGCGTGTCCACGGGGAAAGCGTGAAGCGCATGACCTCATCACGGCATTGCTGCCTCCGCTGCTGCTCCCGTGCTCCCCGTAGATGGCGTGCGACGCGTGACGGCCCCCTGTGCGGACCTCGGCAAAGCTCTTGGCGGGGCCCTCGTTGCAGGCGAAGAAGACCAGCTTGACCTGAAAGCACACCATGGGTTGGTCAAGGAGCAGCCGCGCACAGCCTGTGTGAGGGCCGGGGCCTCTATCCAGCGTCTGCGCTTGCTCCACGGACCACGCACGCCCCCACCTTGTCCAGCAAGAGTTGCCCGGCGTCCTGCGCCACCAGCTGACCAGGTCCACCAGGGCCGGGTGGACCCGCACGAACGAGCTGCCCGGCCACAAGCTGCACCAGAGCGGCAAAGACAGGCGGCATCCACGGCTTGACCCAGCGACATCAGCGCGAAGTCCCGGCTCCCCCGACAGCGACGTCGGCTTTCGACGAGGATGGCACTCACCGCCGTGAAAGGCACGATTTCTGCGCTCGCGCCGCAGCCCTGCGCGCGCGCGGCAGATGAGTGGCCGTACCTCCCGTGCGGGAGCAGAGAGCCACGGCAAAGAAGCAGGGCAGCAGCAGCATCTCACCATCTTGCTCTTGCTCTTGCTCTCTACGGTCGATGCTTTGCACTTTGCTGCCCTGCGCAAGACCTCACGCATTCGCCGTGGCACGCTCTCACACAGGCAGCAAGCAGCAGCCCCAGGAGCCCAAGCCCACACATGCAGCAGCAGCAGCAGCAGCCTCAGCAGCAAGGGGAGCAGCAAGAGGAGCAGCAGGGCCAGCAGCAGCTTCCGCATGAGTCCGCTGGAGGCGATGGGGACGCTTCAGCGATGGCAGCGTGGTGGCAGGCCTTATCCTCGAGCGCCACGGACCTCGGGGACAGCGCTGGCCAGAGCTCGTGGTCCTCCTGGTCGTCCATCCTGGGCGTGCTGGCCGCCTCTGCGCGCATCTCAGCCCTGCACGTCAAGCCGCTGTCCATGGACATGCTGCTGCTGGGCTGGAGCCCGCTCCACGCCGCACACGACGGCCAGCACGACCGCCTCGACGGCGCGGCCATCCACGACGCGTACGCACACTCTCAGCAGGGAGCAGCGCCAGGGCGTTGTGTGCCGTTCACAGTGACGATGTTGCGAGGCGTGGACCTGTTGTTGCTGTCGCAGGCGGGTGCTCGACGCTCTGCTCCAGTCCGCGCAGTGGGCGGCTGCCGCGTACTCATGCCTGTCGTCCCCACGCGCCACCCTGGCCAACACCTTGGGCATCGAGGTATTGGCGCACGCAAGACCTGGCGCGGCGCAGCACGTGGTGGGCGATACGGCGCTGACAGCGCCGCCACGCGTGTTCTGCCGTGCCCGCCCGCAGCAGCACGCGGTGATCTTCATGCAGCCCGAGACGGGCAGCGTCAAGGGCGGCCGCGGCGGCGCCGTGGTGGTGGTGCCGGCCTTTTACATCGCCGTGTCCTCCAGCGAGCGCGTGGTGCGCATGGTCGTCCGCGGCACATCACAGCTGGCCGACCTGGTCACTGACTTTTGCGGGCACACCACGCCGTTTGGAGGAGGTGAGCAGGTGCAGGCGAAGCTGGAGGACGAAGAGTGCGTGTGTGGCTGGCAGCGCTTGCGTTGCACACTGCGCTCCTGCCACGCACGCCTTGGACGCGACGCGCAGGGCACGCGCACTTTGGCATGCTGAGCGCTGCCCAGGCGCTGGTCCAGCGCGAGGTGGCCAAGCTGAGCGCCGCGCTGGCGGCCTACCCAGGGTGCGCGCCACCACTTGGGTCCGTGGCGATGCCGGCGTGCGCACACAAAAACCCGGGGGCTCCATCCGCTGGCCTGTGCTGCTCTGCCCTCCTGCTTGCGACCACGCAGCTACAGCCTGCACCTCGTGGGGCACAGCTTGGGCGGCGGCGTGGCGGCCCTGGCCACCTGCCTGCTGCGCCAGGTGCCAGAGCTCAGCTCGCAGCTCAACGGCGCGGACGTCACGTGCACGGCGTTTGCGTGCCCGCCCGTCATGACGCTGGGCCTGGCCGCGTCGTGCGCAGCCTTCATCACCACGGTGGTGCACAACGTGAGGCCTGGGCGCTCCCACCCGCTGCGGCTGCACGTCGCGCCGCCGCCTGCGCCGCGTCTCACGCCTGCAGCGGAACACAGCGCCGTGCTCCTCCAACAGTAGGTCGCACGAGGGAGCTGTTCTGCCCGCTCTGACTGCCTGCCGTGCTCCTGTGTGTGTGTGCATGCTCAGCACGACATGGTGAGCCGCACCAGCATCGCCACCATCGCTGAGCTCGTGGACGCCCTGGACAAGGCCCGGGCCGAGGCGGTGCAAGGGAGCCAGGTGCGCACCGTCACCTCGAACGTGAGCGCCAGGCCCATGAGCGAATGCTTTGCCTCATCGCCGCCGCACTCCATGTGCGTTGCACCTGGGCAGGTCCTGACGGCACTGACCAGCAACAGCGCGGCTGTGGGCGCCGGCAAGGCCGCGGCGACCACGCTGCTCAAATCCTGGGCGGTTTCAAGGGTGGCGCGCGGCTCCATGACGCGCGCTGCCCTGGGCGCCGGGCTGTCCTTTGCCGGGTCCGCCATCGTCAGCGCCATCTCCACCACCAGCACCAGCACCAGCGTGCAGGCGGCCGCTGCGTCCGGCGCCGGCGCCGCGCCCTCTGCTGCTGCTGCCGTCCCCCGTGAGGGCGCTGCTCCTCAGGACGCTAGCGCAGCGCCCGCGGCCGCTGGCCTCTTCTCCAGCGCGGGCCTGTGGTCAGCCGTGTCCTCCCTGTCGCAGCGTGTGAGGGTGGAGGCGGAGGCCCTCAAGCAGGAGGCGGCGGCCATCGCGCCCGGTGCATCTGTGACCAACGTGGTGGCGGCGCTCGCACGCGCCACGTCCCCCTCACCGGCGGCCGCACAAGAGGGCGCAGCATCAGGCGGCAGCGGCGGAGGCGGTGCCTCCTCCTCAGCGCAGCCGTCCAGCGCTGCTGCAGAAGCACCACCGGCAGCCTCCGGCGCGCAATCTGCAGCATCGGCGACGTGGGCGGGCCTGCTCTCGCGCACCAACATGCAGACCATGAGGCTGGTGGGCGGGGCCATCCTCAACAGGCTGGCCACCCCGTCGCCAGAGCCTGGCGGGGCGCAGCCTCAGGCGTCAGGCGACGCGACCACCACGGCCGCAGCCTCCAGGGACCCAGCGGCATCTGCAGTGCCAGGCGCTGATGAGGGCGTTGTCGTGGCACCCGCCGGCGTCAGCGCTGAGGACGACCAGCGCTTGCACCGTCTCTTTTGCCCCGGCAGGCTGCTGCACCTGCGCCCGGCGTCTCCCCCCGTGGCGCCGGCGCCTTCGGGCAAGCCCCCGCAGCTTGAGCTGGTGCAGAGCGCGGGGGGGCCGCCAGAGAACAAGTTCCAGCGCCTGCTCCTCAAGCGCACCATGCTGACGGACCACTTCTTGGCAGCGTGAGTGCCGTTGCGCACTGCGCGCGATCGCGACGATCACAAGGGGCGCCAGCAATCCTCCTCCCACCCTGCTCCGCCCTGCTGTGTGCGCTGCAGGTACATCGACGCCCTCAAGCAGCTCAGAGCCCAGCTCCTTGCTCCTTGACACGAAAGGACGACAGGTGGACATGGAGGGGGTGAGGGCGGACCTGCCAGGACGAGATCTTTCGTGAGCGTGACTGCCTGCGTGCGCGTGCGTCAATCGTGCTGCGCACCAGAGCCATGGTCACGCGTGCAACTGCTGGCGCGTGGCTCCTGGCGCGCGGGAGAGCACGAACCCTGGCCGCGTGGAGCGCTTTTGAGCATCCCCCTGGCGCGCAGCAGCAGGTGGCGCTGCAGCTCGCCGCGCCGAGGCGCTGCAGCTCAGCGGTGGCGCCGGCGGCTGGCGCGCAGCAGCATGGATGTGGGTGACGGCAACTGCAGCCTCTCAGGCACGGTGCTCAAGGGTGGCGCGCGGCTCCATGACGCGCGCTGCCCTGGGCGCCGGGCTGTCCTTTGCCGGGTCCGCCATCGTCAGCGCCATCTCCACCACCAGCACCAGCACCAGCGTGCAGGCGGCCGCTGCGTCCGGCGCCGGCGCCGCGCCCTCTGCTGCTGCTGCCGTCCCCCGTGAGGGCGCTGCTCCTCAGGACGCTAGCGCAGCGCCCGCGGCCGCTGGCCTCTTCTCCAGCGCGGGCCTGTGGTCAGCCGTGTCCTCCCTGTCGCAGCGTGTGAGGGTGGAGGCGGAGGCCCTCAAGCAGGAGGCGGCGGCCATCGCGCCCGGTGCATCTGTGACCAACGTGGTGGCGGCGCTCGCACGCGCCACGTCCCCCTCACCGGCGGCCGCACAAGAGGGCGCAGCATCAGGCGGCAGCGGCGGAGGCGGTGCCTCCTCCTCAGCGCAGCCGTCCAGCGCTGCTGCAGAAGCACCACCGGCAGCCTCCGGCGCGCAATCTGCAGCATCGGCGACGTGGGCGGGCCTGCTCTCGCGCACCAACATGCAGACCATGAGGCTGGTGGGCGGGGCCATCCTCAACAGGCTGGCCACCCCGTCGCCAGAGCCTGGCGGGGCGCAGCCTCAGGCGTCAGGCGACGCGACCACCACGGCCGCAGCCTCCAGGGACCCAGCGGCATCTGCAGTGCCAGGCGCTGATGAGGGCGTTGTCGTGGCACCCGCCGGCGTCAGCGCTGAGGACGACCAGCGCTTGCACCGTCTCTTTTGCCCCGGCAGGCTGCTGCACCTGCGCCCGGCGTCTCCCCCCGTGGCGCCGGCGCCTTCGGGCAAGCCCCCGCAGCTTGAGCTGGTGCAGAGCGCGGGGGGGCCGCCAGAGAACAAGTTCCAGCGCCTGCTCCTCAAGCGCACCATGCTGACGGACCACTTCTTGGCAGCGTGAGTGCCGTTGCGCACTGCGCGCGATCGCGACGATCACAAGGGGCGCCAGCAATCCTCCTCCCACCCTGCTCCGCCCTGCTGTGTGCGCTGCAGGTACATCGACGCCCTCAAGCAGCTCAGAGCCCAGCTCCTTGCTCCTTGACACGAAAGGACGACAGGTGGACATGGAGGGGGTGAGGGCGGACCTGCCAGGACGAGATCTTTCGTGAGCGTGACTGCCTGCGTGCGCGTGCGTCAATCGTGCTGCGCACCAGAGCCATGGTCACGCGTGCAACTGCTGGCGCGTGGCTCCTGGCGCGCGGGAGAGCACGAACCCTGGCCGCGTGGAGCGCTTTTGAGCATCCCCCTGGCGCGCAGCAGCAGGTGGCGCTGCAGCTCGCCGCGCCGAGGCGCTGCAGCTCAGCGGTGGCGCCGGCGGCTGGCGCGCAGCAG
>VFQP010004757.1_pt1 | contig 12367 bp, 12 predicted proteins | sample 3512351 | NCBI WGS metagenome assembly VFQP01 (sample SAMN10412372, study PRJNA504923) | tailings metagenome | isolation source: Relicate 1 Philex TSF1 revegetated site | place: Philippines: Tuba, Benguet | collected 2017-08-29 | reverse complement strand
GCACGAGCGGGACGTTTGCCTCCATCTCACTGTGCGGCGTCTGTGTGTGTGTGCGCGCAGGCGGGCGTGGCCGAGTCGCGCTGGGCCATTGAGTACGAGCCCGAGGCGGCCAAGGCCTTTGAGCTCAACAACCCCCAGGCCAAGGTGTTCGCCAACAACTGCAACGTGCTGCTGCAGGTGAGGTTGGCGGTTGCTTGCTGCTGCTGCCGCCGCTGCGCGCGCCGTGCGCCTGCGCGCTGAGAGGCCACTGCCCAAGCGTGCGGTGCGTGCACGTGCGTGTGGCATGTGCGTGGCCGTGTGTGCAGGCGGCCATGATCAAGGCGGGGCTGGGCGAGGACTGCGACGCGTGCGAGGACTGCACCGAGGCGTGCGGCAAGCTGTCGCCCGAGTACGTGGCCGACCTGCCCAAGCCCGGCGAGGTCGAGTTCATCATGGGCGGCCCGCCCTGCCAGGGCTACTCGGGCATGAACCGCTTCAACAAGGGCAACTGGTCGCTGGTGCAGAACTCCATGGTCATGGCCTACCTGAGCTACGCCGACTTCTACCGCCCCCGCTACTTCCTGCTCGAGAACGTGCGCAACTTTGTGAGCCACAACAAGAGCTTCACCTTCCGCCTCACCATCCGCACGCTCGTCGAGATGGGCTACCAGGTGCGTGGGTGGTTGGGGACGGGGGAAGAAGGGCTCAGGACGCACACAGGTGTGGGGGCTGCAGGACGCCGCAGCTCTTGCGCTCTGACCATCACACGTTGCGTTGGTGCGCGCGCACTTACAGGTGCGGTTTGGCGTGCTCAACGCCGGCAACTACGGCGTGCCCCAGTCGCGCAAGCGCACCATCATCTGGGCGGCGGCGCCCGACGAGCGGCTGCCCAGCTGGCCCAAGCCCCGCCACGTCTTCCACTCGCCCCAGCTCACCATCAACCTGCCCGGCGGCGTGGCCTACACGGCCGTGCCCAACACGCCCGGCGGCGGCGCCCCCCTGCGCGCCATCACGGTCAAGGACGCCATCTGGGACCTGCCCTCCATCGACAACGGCCACGCCCAGTGAGTGGAAGAGCTGCTGCTGCCTTCCTCTGCCGCTGGGTGAAGCGCGAGGCGCCCTGACCACAACCACAGCCAGCGCTCACCCCTCGAGTCGACGCCCCTCACTCACAGTGGTGTTGCTCCTGTCGGTGGTGCTTGCTGCTGCGCAGGGAGGAGGCCGAGTACACGAGCGGGCCCGAGAGCGCCTTCCAGCGCGCCATCCGGTCGGGCGCCGCCGTGCTGCGCGACCACGTGTGCAAGGAGATGAACCAGCTCAACCTGGAGAGGTGCCGCTGCATCCCCAAGGGCAAGCCCGGCGCCGACTGGCGCGAGCTGCAGATCATCGTCAGGGAGGACCCCTCGCGCGAGCTCTACCAGGTGAGGGGCGGGGGAGGGGGAGGGGGAGGGGGGCGACGACCGCGCTCACTGTGTGCGCACCCAGGCACGCAGTGCGTGCTGGCCCACTCACTCACTCGGCCTGCGCCTTGCCTCCCTCCCTCGCTTGGTGCGTGTGTGCGTGCAGGGCGAGCCGCTGGTGCCGTGGTGCCTGCCCAACACGGCCGACCGCCACAACGGGTGGCGCGGGCTGTTTGGCCGCCTGGACCCCAACGGGCACTTCCCCACCAGCACCACGGACCCGCAGCCCATGGGCAAGGTGGGCCAGGTGTTCCACCCCACGCAGGACCGCATCGTCAGCGTGCGCGAGTGCGCGCGCTCCCAGGGCTTCCCCGACACGTTCCGCTTCTCGGGCAACGTGCACAGCAAGCACCGCCAGGTCGGCAACGCCGTGCCGCCCCCCCTGGCGCACGCGCTGGGCTCCCAGCTCCGCACCGTGCTCGAGGCCAAGCTCAAGGAGCGCCTCGACGCCGCCATGCAGCTGCAGCTCTAGGCGGCGCGCCTCTCCCTTTGCGCCCCCTTGTTTGAGGAGGGCCTGTCCCGGCCGCCTGCGGGTGGGCGGGCCGACGGGCGGCGCGGCGGGGCGGTCTTGTGCGGCGGGCGGGCGGTGACGTTGGTGCGCCCCGGGTTGTGCGGCTCGACCTGACGGTGGGCGCCAGGCGAGCGCTCAGCGGCCGGGGTGCCTGCGTCACGCGCCCCGCCTGCCCTGCCGCTCGCGCGCGCGCGCCATTGATGCGCTGGCACCGCGTGTGTGGCCATTCTTGAGACTAATGATTTGGGGGCCGGCAGGGCGTTTGGTGCGGTCGCGCTCGCAGCTGCACAGCCCTGCCGCGCGTCCCCCCTGCTTCGTTTCCCTGAGCCCCTCTTGTGGGCATCTTCATCCTGCCGGTGCTTCCCTTTTGAGCGCGCGAGCGACGGCGCTTTCTGTTCTGTGGTGTTGGGTGCCCGGACCCTGCCTGCTCTGGCTTGGAAGGTGCCCAGTGCTTCCCGCTGCTACCAAGTGTGACGAGTGCAACGTGCGTTCCTGCGGCTCGCATTCCGTTGCACGCGCGCAGTGCACCGGTTGTCGGTTGGTTTTTCAACGCTCGCAAAGGTCAGCCAAGCGCGCGAGGTCGGGGTCCATCACTGCACGGCGTGCTTGGTGCGCTGCTGCAGGTCAGCGTACGACGTCTCCACGCAGCGCTTGAGGTCGGCGTAGCTGGCAATGAGCATGGCCGCCTCATCGCGCGCCAGCAGCATGATGCGCTCGGACACGCCCGCGTCCAGCTGCGCGCACGAAGAGGCGCACACAGCAGGTGTCAGCGGCGGCTGCCGGCAGTTGTGAAGGTTCCCCAGGTGCCCACCACCAGCGCGACGCCGCACACCTTGTTGAGCGCCTCGATCACGTAGCCCCAGTCCAGCAGCGGCCCGCCGGCGCCAGGGCTGCCCTCGGGGACGCGCTGGTGGAACACAAAGTCCCGGAAGAGCTTGAGCAGGTAGCGGTCGCCCGTCTCGGCCCAGCTCTCGTCCTGCACGGGCACACACGTGCAGCGGCGGCGCGCGCTCAGCGCGTGTGCTGCCCCCGCGCACAAGGCATGACGCAACCTCTGCTCTCCTTGCCTCCGCCCACTCACCACGTCCCCGTGCGGGCGCTCCACCACAAAGCCCAGCTTGACGAGCACCCGCAGCAGCCGCCCGTTCTCGCACTCCTTGGACAGCTCCGTCATCTGTGCGCGCGCCAGAGAGCACGTGCAGAGAGCACGTGAACCAGCCTGAGGGAAGAGAGAGAAGGCCGTGGCCACCAGCAGGAGGCTCTGCGAGCGTGCGCTGCGGCTCCCCCAGGGACCGCCCTCCATCCCTCACCAGCGTGTCGTTGAGCGAGGCGCCGGCGTCCAGCTCGGCCATCATGTGGTCCACCACGGCGGGGTGGTGGCACAGCTGCCTGGCCGTGTTGAGCATGCCCCCCTCGGCCGAGGCCAGCAGGCTGCTGATGAGGCGGCACAGCTCGGGCGACACGCGCGAGGTGCCCGTCAGCAGGTCCAAGGACCCCACGTGCCCGGGGGGCACCAGGCCAGCGCACGCCAGGGACAGCATCAGCTGACCCAGCGCCTGCGAGCGGCGCAAATGAGGAGGTTGCTGTTTTTTCCGCCCGCTGGCCACACATGCCCCCGCACGATGAGCACTGCACCTGTGCAGCGCGCGCACCACTGTACAGCAGGCTCACCGTGAGGTCCATGCGGTGCGCGTGCGCCAGGTCCTCGTGCTCCAAAAGCACGTCGCCGGCAAGCGCGTCCGGCAGCCCGCAGCAGTTGATGCGCAGCCGCCCCGTGGGGCTCACCAGCACCTGCGCACGCAAACGCGCAGTGCGCTCGCAGCACGCTGCTGAGGCCTTTAGGGCAGGAGCGCGCCGGCCGTGCGCGCCACACGTCTTGCCCAAGGGACCCCCCCCTGCCTCACCTTGGACGGGTGCAGGCAGGAGGGCCTGGCGGCCAGTCTGTGCGCGTGCACCGAGCGCAGCGCGCAGGCCAGCTGCACCAGGTAGCTCCACAGCAGCGGCTCCGAGGGCGGCTGCACCGTCACCACCCCGCCGGGCCCCAGAGAGGGCGTGAGGTGGGCGGCCGCCAGCGTCACGCAGCCTGCCGCGCCACCCGCACAGGCCAGCACAGGTCAACAGGCCACCCCCACCAGGTAGCGTGGTGCCGCGCCCCCGTGCGCCCCCGTGCGCCCCGCAGTCAGGCTCTGCGCGCACCTGGGTGGAAGTCGTAGGCGAAGAAGAGGGCGCTGGCGGCGTCCACGTCGGCGCTGATGAAGGCGGCCTTGAGGCCCACCAGGTGCGGGTGCGTGCACAGGGGCGACCACACCTCTACGGCCTGCAGCGCGCTGGCCAGCGCGTCGGCCGTGGGCATCACCTGCTTGCCGTCGATGCGCCGCAGCGCGTAGGCCTTGCCGTCCACGCTGCTGACTGCCTTGAACACGTGCGCGCGCACGCCCAGCGCCAGGCTGAAGGCCTCGTTGGCGTGCGGGGAGGTGGGCGGCGCCAGGGCGCCCGGGTGGTCCAGCGGCAGCAGGCTGTGGTACGTGGACACGCGGTCGGGGATGTGCATGACGCCGCCGGGGGCGCCCGACAGCTCCTCCTTGAGGGAACTGCCGCTCCACTGCGCGTGTGTGTGTGGGCACCAGGACGCAGCAGCGGGGGCGTCAGCACGTGTGCGCGGCAGGCGCGCGCGCCCTGCTCCAGGCGCCCGCCTGCGGCTGCGCGCCTCAGCATGCGCCACGCACACACCTGGGCGTGCACGGCGTAGGCGGCCGCCGAGAGCTGGCGCCTGAGCTTGTCGTCGACAAACTGCCTGCCCATGATGGCCGCGCGGCCGGGGGCGTGGTGGTGGTGCTGGTGGTGATGCTGGTGGTGGAAGGGGTGCGGGTGCACGTGGTGGCCCGAGGCAAAGTGGTGGTGGTGCGGGAGCTTGCTGCCACCCAGCGCCGGCCCGCCCCCAGAGGCACCGGCGCTGGACGCCTGCGGCCCCGCCCCTGGCGCACGCGCCGGGGTGGGCGCCCCCGCGCCGCCCGGCCTGCCCGCCCCCACAGACGCGCCCGCACCCGCAGGGCTCATGACGGGGGTGAAGCCCCCGGCGCCGCCCGTGGCAGCAGCAGCGCCCGAGGAGGAGGGCTGCGTGCCCGCCGCGCCGCGCCCCACGCTGAAGACGGGGGCGTTGGCCTGCAGCAGCGACGGGCCGCCCACGGGACTGCCCTCGGACGCCGCCGGCGCGTCGGCGCCTGTCGCTCCCGACGCAGCGGCAGCGCTGCTGTTGGTGGTGCTGCTGTTGTGGGTCTTGTTGCCCCCCGCCGCGCCACGTTGGCCCCGCACAGGGGTGGTGGCCACAGCCTGCGCGCTCTCCGCGGCTGCTGCGCCCTGCCCTGCCCCTGCCTTGCCGCCCGCGCTGGCAGGACCTCTGTTGCCGCCCCGCCCCGCGCCCTGGCCGGCCGGAGGGGAGGTGACGGCTGGGGCCGCCGCCTGCTGAGCGCCGGCGGCCAGGGCCACCGTGGCACTCTTGGGTGGCGAGGCCACGGGGGAGGACGCGCCCTGCTGCTGCTGCTGCTGTCCTCCTCGCCGGGTCGCGCCCGCTGAGGGCCTGCAAGGAGGAGGGACGGTCGGCAAGGTGCGCTGCCATGGCTGCGATGGCCTTTGGACCCCCCAGGCCACGGCGCCGCCCTCCCCCCAACCCCCACGTTCACACTCACTCTGCGGACGACGCGGTCCCTGCACCGCCCTTGCCTGCGCCAGGCGCGGCCCCTGTGGCCCGGGCCGAGGCAGGCACAAAGGGCTGGGCGCGCAGGTCAAGGGCCTGAGCCGCACCAGCTGCTGCTGCTGCCGGTGGTGGTGGGGCCGGCGGCGAGGCGGTGGCCTCCCATGACGGCACAAAGGGCGCCGCCGTCACCTTGAAGCCCGCGGCTGCGGCAGCGCCCGACGACGGCGCCGCGAACGCCGCACCTCCTGCTCAGGAGTCCAAAAGGTCGACAGGCATGCGCACGCGTGAAGCCGATTGTCAGGAGGATCAAGGGCATGCGGCACACCCACGAGGCGTGCTGGCAGCGCGGGCATGCGCACACACACCCGGCACGAAGGGCGCGGCTCCAGGAGCCAAGCCGGACGTGGCGGACATGGTGATGATGGGCGGCCTCTGCCTTCACCGGGTGACGGACCAGCTAAGCTGCACCGGCGTTCCCTTTGCGCGGAGCCATCGCTGGGGCGGGCTCCCACCTCGGTTGACCGGGACGCTCACGCTCACGCTCGCGCCTGGGGCGCTCATCGATGGACGCACATCGCAAGGGGCTGTGAGGAAGGCTGCGTTAGCGCGTTCGTTTGATGCGGTGCGCTGTTGTAAAAAAGAAAAAGAAGCATGGGCTGCCGGGCTTTGGTGGTGAACACGAACAGGCGCGAGGCGCAATTTACACGCGATCTCTCTTCATGGGGACGCTGCTGCTGTCGCTGCTGCTGCTGCTGCTCCAGGCACACACGCTGGGCGCACGGGACAGCTTGCGACAGTTCTCGCGCGAGAGCATCCTGTGGAGCAGCAGGAGCTCAGCAGCCCTGGAAGCAGTGGTCGTAGGCGGGCAGGCGCTTGGCGAGCGTGAGGTGCTCCAGGTGGCACTGCCCGTCGCGCCGGTTGGCCGCGGCGTCCACGTCCAGCCACACGGGCCGCACAAAGCGCGGCTCCACCTCGTCCCCGTCCTTCCTGTCCTGCTGCTCCTCTTCCACGTGATGGTGCCCCGCCAAGGGGGCAAAGAGGGAGGGCCAGGTGCGGTGCGTTGGCGCGCTGTGCCGCGCCTTGCTGCCCTTGCTGCGTGGCTGCGGCTGGTCAGGAGAGGGCGCCTGCGCCGCCGCCTGCGCCTCTGACGAGGGGAAGGGCTGCGCCGCGCCGGGCGGCTTGCCCGGAGGGTAGGTGCGGGTGCGGATGTCCTCCCAGAAGGCCACCATGAGCGTGACGCGGAACGGCAGCAGGGCGTCGTCGTTGGCAGTGTCGCCACCACCGCTGCCCGCCACGACGCCTCCGCCCGGCACCACGCCGTGCAGCGTGGCGCCGTCAAACACCACCAGCTGGTTTCGCTGGGGGTGCACCACCCAGCCGTGCGGCGCCATGCTCGTGTCGCCAAACGTCTGGGGCGTCACCAGCGTGGGGCCGCCCACGCCCGCCGGGGACAGGCCAATCACGGTGCTCACAATGGGGTTGCGGACCTGCGCCATCAGGGCGTGAGGCGCCCACAGGGGGCGGTGAGGTGGCGACCGCCGCGGTCCTCAGCATCCTCCACTCGGGTGATGAGGCGGGCGCGTCACGCCCACCTGGCCAATGCCCTCGTTGTCCGAGTCAAAGTGCAGCTGGTGCCCGTGCGCGTGCGGCCGGCAGTGCGCCCACCACTCGGCCCACTTGGCGCCGCCCGCCGCCGGGAAGAGCCGGCGAGCCGTCTGCCAGACGTGCGCAATCACCTGCAGGTGCGCAGGAGGACAGGTCTGACGAGGTCATTTCGACGCGCGCCTGGGCGCATCCCCACCATAACAGATCGCGCCACCTGCGCCCACCTGGTCCATCAGGGAGGAGGGGGTGCCGCCGCCCTCCTGCTGGCCGAGCGCGTGCACGTACGAAAAGTAGGGCGTGGTGCCGTCGGGCTGGTAGCTGTGCTCGGCCCAAAAGGGCGAGCCGGGCGCAAAGGCGCGTGCCGTGCGCTCCAGCAAGGCCGGCGGCAGCGCCCCGCGCACGGCGCGCACAAACGGCCTGGGGTCTGCGGGCGCGGCGGGCGTGGGGCCCGAGGGGCCGCTGCCGCCCCCTCCTGCTTCCGACTGTGCAGCGCCGGCGGTTGAGGTGACTGCCGCGATGACGGCGGGGGAGAAGCAGTAGCGGAAGCCCGCCCGTGCCAGCACCACGTGCGCCGGCCTGCGCCTCTTGCTGTGCAGCAGCAGCTGGGCCAGGCCGGCGCTGGCGCTGGCGTGGCAGGTGCGCACCGCCTCCAGCTCCTCCTCCTCCTCTGGTGCCGAGTCGTCAGAATCGTCCTCGTCACCGTCCTCCTGCGGCCATGCGGTGGAGATCGGTGCGTGCCTCCTTCCCTCCTTTATGCATGGCCACGCGCTCAGCGGCACGCACCCGCATGCGCGCACCTTGGTGCTGAGCGCGCCCGCCTGGTGGTGGCTCATGCGCCTCTGCGCCAGCGCCAGCGCCTCCACCAGCAGCTCCTCGGCCTGCTCCAGGTCGCGCGGAGAGGTGCCAAAGCCCGCCAGCAGCTGCTTGCCCAGCAGCACGCGCGCCTGCAGCGCCTCCAGGCTGTCCCCGCGCGTGTCGGCGGCGACGCAGCGCCTGAGCAACTCCACGGCCTGCGCCCGCAGGCCCCACGTGAGGCCGGTGCCCGCCTGCGCCAGCACCTGCTGCGCGCGCTGCAGGCTCTGCTCCAGCTGCTCCTGGCGCGCCACTTCGCAGAAGGCCTCCAGCATCTGCGCCTCAAACACGCCCCACGGCACGCTCAGGAGGGGCTCGTCCTCTGCCTGCCTGCGCTGCTTCTTTCGCCGCCGCTGCTCGGTGCTTGGCGCGGGAGCAGACGCGGCCGCCGCTGCCGCGACGGCTTGCGCCAGGTGCTCGCTGTCCTCCTCAGAGGCGCCCAGCTCCTGCCACACGCCCCTGCGCGTTGAGATGCGTGACGTGTGTGTTAGGGAGCCAGCCGGTCACCTCGCAACACGTTCTGCACCGTGGACTAGCGGTGCTCACCTCGCCAGCTCTGGAAGCTGCCCAGCGGGGATGCTGATGTCGGCGCCATCGTCCTTGTGCTTCTTGTTGGCTGGGGCCTCCTTGCTGCGCGCGTCCCGCCGCGCTGCGGCCAGCGTGGCGTTGAAGCGCTGCAGCTGCTCCTCCGGCAGGCTCCACACTTGCTGCGCGGACCCATCTTCGCTGATGTCCGATGAGGGTGCTTGCTGCTCCTGCGGCCGCTCACGGAGTTCGTGCTTCGCCTTCGATCCCGCAGGCGGCGGCTCGTCTTCTCCTTCCGCGCCACCGCCAGGCGCAGCGCGCCACTTGACGCCGTGCGTGTACCGCATCGCCACCAGGTGCTCTCTTGGGCCGAGCAGGTGCCGCGCTGATCATGGGGCTCATGGAGGAGGCTCTGCCCCCTCCAACGCTGAGAGCAGCGCTGCAGAACAGCTCATCGGCACCGCAAGTTGGAGCCGGGCCGTGCGGCGATCCGCCAGCAGATGAGGCCGCTGGCGAGCGCGGCCACGCGCAGCGTGGCAGTGCACGCGGCGGCGGCGGCGGCAACAGGCGTCCCGCCGCGCCCCAGGAGCATCTACTGCGTGGGCAAGAACTACCTGGAGCACATCAAGGAGCTGCCCGGCGTGCTCAACATGGCGCCAGAGGTGCCACAGGTAGGCAGGCGCCTGCAGCAGCGGAGGGAGGCGGTGCAGGTTGGTGCGAGCGCAGTGCAGCGGAGGTCCCTGCTCCTCTTCCTCCTCCTCCTCCTCCTCCTGCTGCAGGAGCCCGTGATCTTCCTCAAGAGCGGCGCGTGCCTGCACCACGGCAGCGGCAGCCTGCCGCTCCCCACGCACTGGTCCGCGGACGTGCACCACGAGGTGGAGCTGGCTGTGGAGCTGGGCGCCCAGCTGCAGCCCGCGCGCGTGGCCATGGCCATCGACCTGACGGCGCGCGACGTGCAGGTGGGCGCCTCTGCACGTGCTTGCTGTGCTGGGAGGGCCGCACGGAAGTGAGCCGGAGCGCTGCGTATCCGTGGTCACCACGACACGCGCAGAACAAGCTCAAGGCCAAGGGCTACCCCTGGACGCTGGCCAAGAGCTTCCCCGCCTCGTGCCCGGTGGGGCCGTTTGCGGACGTGGCAGGTCTGGACCTGTCCGACCTGCACCTCAGCCTCGAGGTGGGTCGGCGGCTTGAACGGGCGGGGTCGGGCGGGGGGCGGCACGCTCACCGCCCCTACAGGGAGCGCCTCGCCTGAATCGTGGCTCGCCTGCCCCTCCAAACGGAAACGCAGGTGAACGGCACCGTGCGGCAGAGCGCGCCCACCAGCGGCATGATCTTCAAGGTGGGCGTGCGCTTTGTGCGGTGGGCCACAAGGGCGGCGCCGGCCGCACAGCCGCTGTTGTACGATCATCGCGCGACGCCTCTCGCCCCGCGCAGATCCCCGCGCTGCTGGCGCACCTCAAGGAGCGCTACCCCGTCGAGCCCGGGGACGTGGTCTTGACGGGCACGCCCGAGGGCGTGGCGTCGCTGCGGCCCGGCGACGTGGTCACGTGCCGGCTGTCGGTGGGGCCCGGCGCGGGCGGGGAGGTGCTGAGCCAAGCGTCATGGACCTGCGTGGCCGCAGCCGCTGCTGATGTTGGCAGTGCTAGTGCTGGTGCTGGCGCTGCGCGATGAGAAGCGTTGGCTGTGTGCCTCAGATTCGCCGAAGGAGCCGTTATGCACGTGAGATGAGCGCAGTCGGCAGCGCAGCAAGCGCTTGGGCGAGGCGCCGCAGCAATCGCAGCAAGATGGCGGCTCCAGTGGCCAGGCGGCCCAAGAGCAGCAAGGCAGGATGCCTGCCGACAGCGCTCGCCGCCCTGCTGAACCGGAGCGTCCTGCAGGGCGCCCTCAGCCTCACGCTCGGCGCCTTCATCATCAGCCTCTTCACCTTTGTGCCGTGAGTCGCGCGGCTCCAGTGTGTGCGAGCTCGTGGGGGCGCTCGCTCGCGTTGGACTCGTCAAAGCGTTTGGGGGACAGCTCTCAGCCTGAGTGGAGGACACCCAAGGCTGATGTACCTGCCGGACTGCGAACCCTAGCCAACCCTGGCCTCTCCACGGCGCCAGGCGCAGCGCGCCACTTGACGCCGTGCGTGTACCGCATCGCCACCAGGTGCTCTCTTGGGCCGAGCAGGTGCCGCGCTGATCATGGGGCTCATGGAGGAGGCTCTGCCCCCTCCAACGCTGAGAGCAGCGCTGCAGAACAGCTCATCGGCACCGCAAGTTGGAGCCGGGCCGTGCGGCGATCCGCCAGCAGATGAGGCCGCTGGCGAGCGCGGCCACGCGCAGCGTGGCAGTGCACGCGGCGGCGGCGGCGGCAACAGGCGTCCCGCCGCGCCCCAGGAGCATCTACTGCGTGGGCAAGAACTACCTGGAGCACATCAAGGAGCTGCCCGGCGTGCTCAACATGGCGCCAGAGGTGCCACAGGTAGGCAGGCGCCTGCAGCAGCGGAGGGAGGCGGTGCAGGTTGGTGCGAGCGCAGTGCAGCGGAGGTCCCTGCTCCTCTTCCTCCTCCTCCTCCTCCTCCTGCTGCAGGAGCCCGTGATCTTCCTCAAGAGCGGCGCGTGCCTGCACCACGGCAGCGGCAGCCTGCCGCTCCCCACGCACTGGTCCGCGGACGTGCACCACGAGGTGGAGCTGGCTGTGGAGCTGGGCGCCCAGCTGCAGCCCGCGCGCGTGGCCATGGCCATCGACCTGACGGCGCGCGACGTGCAGGTGGGCGCCTCTGCACGTGCTTGCTGTGCTGGGAGGGCCGCACGGAAGTGAGCCGGAGCGCTGCGTATCCGTGGTCACCACGACACGCGCAGAACAAGCTCAAGGCCAAGGGCTACCCCTGGACGCTGGCCAAGAGCTTCCCCGCCTCGTGCCCGGTGGGGCCGTTTGCGGACGTGGCAGGTCTGGACCTGTCCGACCTGCACCTCAGCCTCGAGGTGGGTCGGCGGCTTGAACGGGCGGGGTCGGGCGGGGGGCGGCACGCTCACCGCCCCTACAGGGAGCGCCTCGCCTGAATCGTGGCTCGCCTGCCCCTCCAAACGGAAACGCAGGTGAACGGCACCGTGCGGCAGAGCGCGCCCACCAGCGGCATGATCTTCAAGGTGGGCGTGCGCTTTGTGCGGTGGGCCACAAGGGCGGCGCCGGCCGCACAGCCGCTGTTGTACGATCATCGCGCGACGCCTCTCGCCCCGCGCAGATCCCCGCGCTGCTGGCGCACCTCAAGGAGCGCTACCCCGTCGAGCCCGGGGACGTGGTCTTGACGGGCACGCCCGAGGGCGTGGCGTCGCTGCGGCCCGGCGACGTGGTCACGTGCCGGCTGTCGGTGGGGCCCGGCGCGGGCGGGGAGGTGCTGAGCCAAGCGTCATGGACCTGCGTGGCCGCAGCCGCTGCTGATGTTGGCAGTGCTAGTGCTGGTGCTGGCGCTGCGCGATGAGAAGCGTTGGCTGTGTGCCTCAGATTCGCCGAAGGAGCCGTTATGCACGTGAGATGAGCGCAGTCGGCAGCGCAGCAAGCGCTTGGGCGAGGCGCCGCAGCAATCGCAGCAAGATGGCGGCTCCAGTGGCCAGGCGGCCCAAGAGCAGCAAGGCAGGATGCCTGCCGACAGCGCTCGCCGCCCTGCTGAACCGGAGCGTCCTGCAGGGCGCCCTCAGCCTCACGCTCGGCGCCTTCATCATCAGCCTCTTCACCTTTGTGCCGTGAGTCGCGCGGCTCCAG